>Ga0116176_10000465_pt1 | contig 33375 bp, 24 predicted proteins | sample AD_STIC08_MetaG_FD_89803 | JGI IMG/M metagenome (GOLD analysis project Ga0116176, IMG submission 89803) | Active sludge microbial communities of municipal wastewater-treating anaerobic digesters from USA - AD_STIC08_MetaG | ecosystem: Engineered > Bioreactor > Anaerobic > Digestate | place: USA...
GCGCCGCACGCAGCGTCGCATAGGGCGGCCACTCGCTGAGCCTCGCCCCCGGGAGTCGGCTCGACGCCACCGCGAGGCCGAAGTTGATGCGCGACAAGATCGCACCCGTGTTCATCCATGCCGCGCCGGTCTCGGGCCACCCATTGGGTGCCTGATGTCCATAGAGTGGCTGTCCCAGGCGCGCGACGGCGAGCGACGAGAGTGCCGACGTGTCGGCTTGGCCGCCGACGGCGCGCGCGGCGCTCACCACGACTTCGAACGGCGACTTGACCTTGGCGCGATAGGCCTGGTGCGAGAAGAACTCCGGCGATGTGACGATCGTCCGCACGACCTCGCGGATGTCGCCGTCGCTGCGCCGGAACGTGTCGGCCGCTCTCTCCACCAGCGCGCCCGGGGGCGAGTCGCTCACGAAGCGGACGGCGAGCTTGCGGGCGATGAAGCGCGCGGTCGAGGGGTGGCGGGCCACGAGGTCGAGCACCTGTTCCCCGTCCTCGATCCCGCGCCCCGCGGCCAGGCGCGTTCCGAGGATGCGCTTCTCCCCGGCATCGTGCGCGGCGCCATTGAACCAGAAGGTGGGCTCGCCGGTGCGTGGCGGGCGAACCGTCCACCCGGTGAGGGCGCGCGCGACTTCGATGATGTCCTGCTGCGTGTAGCCGCCATCTACTCCCAGCGTGTGCAGCTCCAGCAGCTCGCGGGCATAGTTCTCGTTGAGTCCACGGGGGCGGCGTCCCTGTCCCGCGGCCACGGACTCGCGCAGCACGCCGCCCATGGTGGCGCGCCGGCGATCGACCGCGGTTTGCACCTGGCGACGACGTCGGGCGTCACCACGCCCGGCATTGCCGCGTGAGGCAAGCGTCGGGCGGCCGCTGTCGGCCACGCTCTGCGCGTTGTCGAGGTACGTCAGCATGGCCGGGCTCTTCGCGACCGCATCAAGGAGGTCGCGGAAGCGTCCCAGGGTGTGCGGCCGAATGGTGGTGCGTTCGTATTCGGGGAGCGTGTAGCGCAGCTGGTGCTGGCCGACGAAGACCGAGAAATGGTTGAGCCAGAAGTCGGTCATCACTTCCTGCAGCTGGCGTTCGCTTGCGACGGCGCGCGCGACGCGCGCCGACAGGAGCTCGGCGACGAACTGCCGGCTCTTCCGCGCCGATTGGCGCAGCGCGAGCGAGTCGGCGCCGTTCATCGTGGTGTTCCCGTCGCGCAGGCGCTGACGGGCGAGCAGCGCGGCCGGCGGTGGGTAGTCGCGCAGGAGCTCGCCGGCGGTGGCATCGAGCGTCGCGTAAGGCGCCAGCACCCGGTCCATGGCCGAGTCGTCCAGTCGCGTGGGCGTGAGCCGCTGGGCGATCCAGCGATCGACCCCCATCGCGGTGACCCGCGCCACGTCGCCCGGACGAGGGCCAAAGGCGAGTCGGTTGAGGGCGTGCCGCGCCTGTTGGTCGACGCTGAGCTCGCGTTGGCCGACGCTTCGGACCGGTTCGACGAAGGTGGGCGACGGCGGCCCCCCGGCACAGGCCATCATCCCTGCCAGCAGGACGGCACGGAAGGCGTGGCGGACGGGCGGCAGCGGCACGCGTCAGGCTCCATCGGTATCGAGGTGCGCCGTTGGACGGGGCGTTTCGGAGGCTGTTAACGCCGGGGCCGAAGGCAGGTGCTCGATTGCCGCTCATGAACCTCAGGTACCGCGCCGACACTTCCGAGCACGGCAACTGTTCACGCCGGCACGACGTCGACTCCATGCCCACGCACCGATTCCCCCTCAGCGGCAGCGCGACGGTTCGCACCGTGACGCAGCTCGCCTCGCAGCTTCGGGCCTTGCCCGCGGATGGCGAGGTCGTGGTGGACTGCGAGGGGCTCACGCAGTGCGACGCCGCGGCGTTGCAGCTGCTGGTGGCGCTCGGGCAACGGGGTGGCGCGGGCGTTCGGGTCGAGCGGGTGCCGGAGGAGCACGTGTGGCGGTTCCGCTGCGTCGGGATCACCCCGGTCTGCTGAGCACGATGCGGCGTCGCGGGGACGTCGCCTGGGTCCTGGGGCGCTGGCGGGGAGAGTTCGGTACGACGACGCGTCGAGGGCGGCGCGATGTTCAACCCTAACGCATTTCACAGATGGGCAAGACTGCATTGGTCGTCGACGATTCCACCACGATGCGTGAGATGGTCTCGTACTCGCTCAAGGAGGCCGGCTTCGAGGCCGTCACCGCGGGCAACGGTCAGGAGGGGCTCGATGCCCTGTCCGGCAAGTCGGTGGACCTCATCATCTCCGACCTGAACATGCCGGTGATGGACGGGTTGACCTTCATCAAGCACGTCCGGGCCATCGACAGCTGCAAGGGCGTTCCCATCCTGATGCTGACCACCGAGTCGCAGCAGTCCATGAAGGAGCAGGCCAAGGCGGCCGGGGCGACCGGGTGGCTGGTGAAGCCCTTCAATCCCGAGATGCTCCTGAAGGTGATCGCGAAGGTCGTTCCGTAACAGTCGGCGGCCCCCGCGCATGTCGTTGGACCTGTCGCAGTTCCGTGCGACCTTCTTCGAGGAGGCGGGCGAGCACCTCCTCTCGATGGAGTCGGGGCTGCTGGCCCTCGTCCCGGGTGCCAACGATCCGGAGCAGCTCAACGCCATCTTCCGCTCGGCGCACTCCATCAAGGGGGCGGCGGCGTCGCTTGGCTTCCAGCACGTGGCGGCCTTCACGCACACGCTGGAGAGCCTGCTCGATCGCATGCGCAGCGGCGAATTCCCCGTGACGGAGGCGGCGATCGCCGCCCTGCTCACGTCGTCGGACACCCTGCGCGCGTTGGTGGATGCCTCCAGGGTCGATGACGCGGGCGCCGTGGACACGCGCAAGGCCACGGCGGCGTTGGCGACGCTCACCGGGGCGGGGGCGGAGGCGAGCGCCCACGCCGCACCGGTGGCCGCGACGCCGCTGGCTCGCGCCGCCGGACGCGACGTGGAAGTGCGCTTCGTCCCGCACCCATCGCTCTTCCTGACGGGGCAGGACCCGCTCCTCGTCGTTCGTGAGTTGGTCGGGTTGGGCGAGCGCTCGGACGTCACGTGCGACAGCAGCCGCCTCCCGTCGCTGGACGAGCTGGACCCCGAGCAGTGCTACCTGGCGTGGACGATTCGCCTGCACACCACCGCGACGCGCGAGCTCATCGAGGAGGCGTTCCTCTTCATCGAGGACGACTGCCACTACGAGATTCGCGACCTGGTGCCGGCCGGGGACGTGGCGACGCAAGACGACGCGGCGTCCGCATCGGCCGTCGAGCCGGCGCCGGTTGCTGCTGACGGCACCGCCGCGCCCGCGTCGGCGGAGCGGCGGCGAGGGGGCGAACGGCGAGCCGTGGCGGCCCCCGAGCTGGCATCGATCCGCGTCCCCATCGACAAGGTGGATGCCCTGGTCGACTTGGTGGGCGAGCTCGTGATCGCGCAGGCGATGGTCAACGAGATCGTCGCCAACTTCCATGACGGGTCGCTCGCGGCCCTGCAGGACGCCCTCGGGGCGCTCGACCGCAATACCCGCGAGCTGCAAGAGCGCGTGATGTCGGTGCGCATGCTCCCGGTCGGGACGGTCTTCAACCGCTTCCCGCGCCTGGTGCACGACCTGTCGTCGCAGCTCGGCAAGCGCGTGCGCCTGGTGATGGAAGGCGAAGAGACGGAGCTCGACAAGGGGATGATCGAGCGCCTGGGTGACCCGCTGACGCACCTGGTGCGCAATGCGATCGATCACGGGCTCGAACTCCCCGAGGCGCGCCGCGCCGCGGGCAAGCGCGAGGAAGGGACTGTCACGCTCCGCGCCGCGCACGAAGGCGGGAACGTCGTCATCGACATCGTGGATGACGGCAAGGGACTCGACGCGGCCCGCATTCGCGACAAGGCAATCGCCAATGGCCTCGTGCGCGCCGACGAGCTGCTCTCCGCCGAGGACACCTACAACCTGATCTTCCTCCCCGGCTTCTCCACGGCGGCCGTCGTGAGCGACGTCTCCGGGCGCGGGGTGGGCATGGACGTCGTGAAGCGCAACGTCGAGGCGATGAACGGGTCGGTCACCATTCAGTCCGAGGCGGGGCACGGCTCGCGCTTCCGCCTGCGCCTCCCGTTGACGCTGGCGATCCTCGACGGACTGGTGGTCAAGGTCGGGGGGACGGCCTACGTCGTCCCGCTGCTCTCGGTCGTCGCGTCGTTGCGCCCGGGGCCGCGTGATGTGCGCGCCATCCTCGGGCAGGGTGAGGTCCTTGTCGTGCGCGGCGAATCCATCCCCTTCGTCCGGTTGCACGCCCTCTTCAACCACCCGGAGGGCGTCGTCGAGCCCTCGCAGGGAATCATCGTCGTGCTGGAAACCGAGGAGCGTCGCTTCGGCGTCCTCGTCGACGAGGTCGTGGGGCAGCAGCAGGTCGTGATCAAGAACCTCGAGACCAACTTCCGAAAGCTGGACGCCATCATGGGGGCCACCATCCTCGGCGATGGGCGCATCTCGCTCATCACCGATGTGCAGGAGCTGTTTCGCATCGCCACCAACCGCCGTGCCCTCGGCGACGTCGCGGCCCTTGCGGCTGTCGGCGCGCATCGGGCACCTGACGAGGACTTCGTCTCATGACCCACGCCGGGCTCGATACCGATCTCGACCTCGCGATCGACGCCAACCAGTACCTCACCTTCATCCTCGGTGGTGAGGAGTACGGGCTGGAGATCCTCAAGGTGCAGGAGATCAAGGGGCACAGCGGGGTGACCCGCATGCCGAACACCCCGCCGCACGTGAAGGGGGTGACCAACCTGCGTGGTGCCGTTGTCCCCATCGTCGACTTGCGCACCAAGTTCGCGCTCCCCGAGCGCGAGTACGACAAGTTCACCGTCTTCATCATCGCGACCGTGGGGACGAAGATCGTGGGCCTCGTGGTCGATGCGGTGGAGGATGTCGTCGACATCCCGGCCGAATCGGTGCAGCCCACCCCCGAACTCGCCACGTCGCTGGGTGGCGCGTACGTCCGCGGCCTCGCGCAGGTGGGCGAGCGCCTCATCGCCCTGCTCGACATCGACCGGATCGTTGGCGCCGACGTGGCTGCCCTCGCCGCCGTCGCCTGACCTCGTCGTCTCATCGCCACCTTGCCTGACATCCACAAGGACACCACCATGCTCGCTCGATTCGCGTTTCGCAGCCTGCGAAGCAAGATGCTCGCCGCCTTCCTCGTCATGGGGCTCGTCCCCATGACGGTCGTGGGGTGGATGGAGTATGCGCGCAGCCGTGACATGCTCATCCACGACGCCAAGGAGCGCCTCTCCTTGAATGCCGGGTCGGTGATCGACAAGATCGATCGCAACCTCTTCGAGCGGTACGGCGACGTACAGGCCTTTGCCGGCAATCCCCTGGCGCGCGGGACGCAGGGACAACGGATCGATGCCGCCAACTTCTACACGCGGACGTACGGGATCTATGACCTGATGGTCATTGCCGATGCCGATGGGCGCGTGGTCGCCGTCAACAACGTCGACAAGGACGGCAAGCCGATCAACTCGGCCGCGCTGCTGGGACGGACCGTCAAGGGCGTGTCCTGGTTCGAGGAAGCCGTCTCGGGGCGCCTTGCCCAGGGGACGACGCACATCGTCGACGCCTCCAGCGATCCGGTGGTGAAGGAGATCCTAGGGGGAGCCGGTGAAGTCATCGTCTTCAGCGCCCCGATCCGTGACCCTAACGGTCGTGTGATTGGCGTCTGGTCGAACCGCGCCTCCATGACGCGCATCGTCGGCGAAATCGTCGCGGCGAGTGAAAAGGAGATGGCGGCCACCGGGGCGGTCTCCGTGCGCACGACCGTCGTGAACAAGGACGGGCTCGTGATCGCGGCCGACAGCGGCGCGGGCGTACTTGAACGCAACCTGGCCAAGGTCGGGTGGGAGTCTGCTCGTCAGCTGCTCGAGGGGAAGAGTGGGGCGCTGGAGGAGCTGGAGCCGGGCACGGGAGAACCACACGTCTCGGGCTACGCGAAGTCGGTCGGCGCCCTGGGCTTCGCCGGGCTCGGATGGGGAGTGGTCCTGTACCAGGACCGCGCTGAAGCACTCGCCGCCGCGACCTCGCTGCGCAACACCGTCCTCGTGATCGGGACGATCGCCGCGGTGCTCATCATCCTCGCCGCGCTCGCCTTTGCCCGCACCATCGTGCAGCCGATCCAGGAAGCGGTGCGCGTCCTCGGACACGTCGCGGAAACGGGCGACCTCACGCAGCAGCTCAACATCAAGTCGAACGATGAACTGGGCGAGATGGCGGTGTCGTTCAACGGCTTCCTCAGCAAGTTGACGCAGATCGCGACGGGGATGCGACGCTCGGCCACCACGGTGACCCGTGCAGCCCGCGAGCTCTCGGCGGTGGCCGACGACATTTCGTCGGCGGCGCAGTCGCAGGCCTCGAGCTTGGAAGAGACCGCCGCCTCGATGGAAGAGATCACCGCGACGGTCAAGCACAACGCCGAGAACGCGAGCCAGGCGAGCCAGCTGGCGGGGAGCGCGCGCGGGGTGGCAGAAAAGGGGGGACGCGTCACCGGCGATGCGGTCGACGCCATGGGGGCCATCAACGCGTCGTCGCGCAAGATCGCCGACATCATCACGACCATCGACGAGATCGCCTTCCAGACCAACCTGTTGGCGCTCAATGCGGCGGTGGAAGCGGCAAGGGCCGGCGCGCAGGGGCGCGGCTTCGCGGTCGTGGCGAGCGAAGTGCGCAGCCTCGCGGCACGCAGCGCCTCGGCGGCCAAGGAGATCAAGGGGCTCATCTCCGAGTCGACGGAAAAGGTGAATCATGGCACCACGTTGGTGAACCAGTCGGGGCAGACGCTGGACGAGATCGTGACCGGCGTGAAGCGCGTGACGGACATCGTCGCCGAGATCGCCGCGGCCAGCCGCGAGCAGAGCGTCGGGATCGAGGAGGTCAATCGCGCGGTCTCGCAGATGGACCAGATCACGCAGCAGAACGCGGCACAGACGGAGGAGTTGTCGGCGACCGCCGGAACGCTGGCCACACAGGCGACCGACCTGGAGCAAATGGTCTCGTGGTTCAAGCTCTCGCGCGACGATCAGTCCTTCCTTGGCGGCGCCGAGACGGCCGCACCGTCGCGGGCGATGAAGCGCCGCACGGCGAAGGCGCCGGCGGCTGCTGCCCCGGCGGCGCGCGAGGCCACGGACGACGACGAGTCGTTCATGGGGGCGGGGAGCGGCGGCGACGGCTTCGTCGACTTCTAGGCGACCGTGGCCGCAACCGTGGATGTGGAGGAACGGGCTGGTGAGGCCGTCGCGGCGACGGTGACGCTGGGGGAGCGCGACTTCGCGTTCCTCCGCGACCTCATCATGCGCGAGGCCGGAATCCACCTCAACGAGCAGAAGCGCTCGCTCGTGGAGGGGCGGCTGGCCAAGCGTCTCCGCCACCACGGCATGCGCAGCTACCGCGAGTACGTCGAGTTGCTGCGCGAGCGCGACGCCGACGGCAAGGAACGGCTGGAGTTCGTCAACTGCATCACGACGAACAAGACGGCCTTCTTCCGCGAGCAGCACCATTTCGACTTCCTGCGACACGAGGTGATCGGCGCCGACCCGTCGCGCGCCCTGCGCATCTGGAGCGCGGCCTGTTCCACCGGCGAGGAGCCGTACTCGATCGCCATGACGGTGCGTGAGGCGCGTGCCTCGGCGTCCATCCTCGCGAGCGACATCGACACGCAAGTGCTGACCACGGCGCGGGCGGGGCTGTACACCGCCGAGCGCGTCGCCTCCATCGACGAGGCGGCGCTTCGCGCGCACTTCCGTCGCGGCGAGGGGAGCAACGCGGGGTGGTTCAAGGTGCGTCCCGAGTTGCAGCGCATGATCGACTTTCGCCGCGTGAACCTGGTGGAGGGGAACTGGCCCGGGGGCGACGCCTTCGACGTCATCTTCTGCCGCAACGTCGTCATCTACTTCAATCGCGAAACGCAGGAGCGCCTGTTCCGCCGCTTCGCCGAACGCCTTGCGCCTGGCGGATACCTCATCCTCGGGCACTCGGAGAACCTGAATTGGCTGGGTGACCTGTACGAGCCGGTCGGGAAGACGATCTATCGCCGGCGTGGCGCGCGCGCTGCGTCGGCGCCTGCGTCGCCGCCCGTGCGCCACCTGGCCCCGCCGCCGCGCGTCGTCCCCACGCACGAGGTCGTGCGCATCGAGGCCGGTGGGCTGCACGTGTCGAGGACCGGGGCCGAGGTTCGCACGGTGCTCGGATCGTGCGTGGCGGCGTGCCTCTACGACCCGATACTCAAGGTCGGGGGAATGAACCACTTCATGCTCCCCGATGGCTTCCACGAGACGCGTCCCGCCCGGTACGGCGTGCACGCGATGGAGCTGCTCATCAACGAGATCATGAAGGCCGGGGGCGATCGCTCGCGCCTTCGGGCCAAGGTGTTCGGTGGCGCGAGCGTGATTGCCGCGTTGAAGTCGAGCGCCGACGTCGGGACGCGGAACGTCGAGTTCATCCGCCGCTTCCTGGCGGCGGAACGCATCCCGATCGATGCCGAGCAACTGGGCGGGGTGCAACCGCTCGAGGTACGCCTGCACACCGACACCGCCAAGGTGCGCGTGCGGGCGCTGCAGCAGGAACTCATGCGCGAGGTCGTGCGTGAGGAGGCGCGCAACACGCGTCGCTCGCTCGAGGTCCCGGCCATCGTCCAGGACCTCGACAACATCCTCTTCTGAGCCCCCAACCCGTTACCGATGTCCACCCCCGTTGTACCGGCCGCCGCGCCGCTCACCCCCGAACAGATTCGCGAACGCCTCTCCGTCTTGCATCTGGCGGTTGCCGAGTCGCTGGAGTCGCAATTCGGGTCGACGCTCTTCGACCTGCAGCAGCTCCGGAACATGCTGGGCGATGCTACCGGGAAGCTGAGCCAGGCCTTCCAGCTCATGGTGCGGCAGGCGCGCGAACAGGGCGAGCTGGCGGGGCGCCTGCGGGCCGAGACCGACGCCCCTATCGCGCGCGAGATCGAGGAACTGGCCGGCGAGATCTCCAAGGGGGCGATGCTGGTCGTGCAAAGCCTCCAGTTCGAGGACATGGCCAACCAGCTCCTGCAGCACGTGGACAAGCGCATCGACTGGCTCGGCAACTTCGCCCGCGATGCCTCGCTCCTGCGCACGGCGGTGCGCGAGGACATGGTCGGGATGAGCTACGCCGAGTTTCTCGCGGTGGAGGAACGACTCGCCGAGCTGCGCATGCAGCTCGGCCAGTGGGATCGCAAGGTGGTGCAGCAGCAGTCGCTCGACGAAGGCGACATCGAACTCTTCTAACCGATGTCTGTATCCCGCTCCCGCACGACGGAACTCGCATGACGGTCGCCAGGCGTACCCGGGTCTTCATCATCGACGACAGCGCGCTCATGCGACAGGTGCTCTCCAGCATCCTGTCGACCGATCCCGCGGTGCAGGTGGTGGGGACGGCCCCCGATCCCATCTCGGCGTGGCGCAAGATCAAGGACATGGAGGTCGACGTCCTCACCCTCGACGTCGAGATGCCGCGCATGGACGGGCTGACCTTCCTCGACAAGCTGATGCAGAACCGCCCGATGCCCGTGGTGATGGTCTCGTCGCTCACCGAGCGCGGGTGCAACACCACGATTCGGGCGCTCGAACTCGGCGCGGTCGACTTCGTCACCAAACCCAAACTCGATCTTGCGGCGGGGACGTCGGCCCTCGGCGACGAGATCATCCTCAAGGTGAAGGCGGCGGCGCGCGCGCGCGTGTCGCGTCGCGCGCACACGTCGTCGGGCGGGGCGTCGCTCGCCCCTCGGGCGGCCGAAGTGCAATGGAAGGGGGCGTCGTTCGCCGAGGCCACGCATCGTGTGGTCTGTGTCGGCGCGTCGACGGGCGGCACCGAGGCGCTGCGCGTCCTCCTCACGGCACTCCCGGCCGACGCGCCGGGGATCGTGATCGTGCAGCACATGCCGGAGAAGTTCACCAAGTCGTTCGCCGATCGCCTCAACGAACTCTGTCGTATCCAGGTGCGTGAGGCGCAGGACGGCGACCGCGTGATGCCCGGGCTCGCACTCATTGCCCCGGGGAGCAAGCACATGCGCATTCGCCGCAGCGGGGCCGAGTACCGCGTCGAGGTGGTGGTCGAGGACCCGGTCAACCGGCATCGCCCGTCGGTCGACGTGCTCTTCGAGTCCGCGGCGCGCGCGCTGGGGCCCAACGCGGTGGCGGTCATGCTCACCGGAATGGGGAACGACGGGGCGCGCGGGATGAAGCTCATGCACGACGCCGGGGCGCGGACGATCGCGCAGGACGAGGCGACCTGTGTCGTCTTCGGGATGCCGCGGGAAGCGATCGCGACCGGAGCGGTAGAGCAGATCCTCCCGCTCGAGGCGATCGCGCAGGCGTCGTTGAACGCGGCGAGTGGCGCGCCGTCGCACCGGTAGGGTGGGGGCGGCCCCGCCGGGTGAAGGCCCGACGGGGGGAATGGTGGGGCCTCGGTGACAACTTGCCGATACTTGGGCAAGGGTTCTCCGGCGGCGCATGAGCGCCGCCTCATCCCAACGGTTTGCATGAAGATTCTGGTGGCCGAAGACGATCTCGTCACCCGCGAGATCCTCAAGCGCATCCTGACGCACATGTCAGACGAGATCCTCGAGGCCAACAATGGCGTCGAGGCCCTCGAGATGATCGAGCGTCACGATCCCGACTTCCTCTTCACCGACATCCAGATGCCGCTGCTCGACGGCCTGGCGGTCGTCGAAGCGGTGCGTTCGTCACGCACGCATAGCATGCTGCCGATCGTCTGCATGTCGTCCGTGAAGGACAAGGATGACATCACGCGCCTGGTCTCGCTGGGGATCGCCGACTACATCCTCAAGCCGCTGCGCCCTGGGGAGGTGCACGAGCGCTTTCGCCGCGTCATCTCGCAGCACGCCGGCTGGCGCCAGCGACAGGGGGCCGAGGGGCAGACATCGCTCCTCGTGGTCGATTCGGATCCCAACTTCCGGCAGTTTGCCATCCCGCTGCTCGAGGGCGACTTCGTCATCTCGCAGGCCATCTCCGGGGCGCACGCGTTGCGCGTCTTCCAGGAGTCGGAGCTCAAGCCGACGACGATCCTCGTGGCCGAAGGGCTCCCGATGGTCTCCGAGACGCAGGTGGTGAACCTCATCAGCAAGCTGTCGATCGAGTCCCGCACGGGCATTCCCTCGTTCTGGCTGGTGACCGACAGCGAGCTGGTGCCGCATGAGAAGGCGCGTCACTTCGCCGGCGTCATCAAGCGCTCCTTCGTCCCCGAGACCTTCATGGCCGAGCTGCGACGCACGCTGCTGGCCGGGGCGTCGCCGGTCGACAAGCTTCGCCGTCACCTGCAAGAGGAGGCGCCGAAGTGGATGGTGACCGCCACGCGCCAGACGTTAGGCGTGATGTCGGGGCAGGACGTGACGACGCTGTCCTCCGAGGGCCTCACCATCACCGACGGCATCTCGGGGCGCATCACCCTCACCGGGGGCGACAGCCGCGTGGAGGTCGTCATCGCCTGCAACCGGACCGATGCCGAGCGCCTGGCGGCCAAGGTGCTGCGCCGCGACGCGACGCTCGAAAGCGGCGGACTGGATGTCTTCGGGGAGTTGAGCAACACCATCGGCGGGCGCGCTCGTGCCGCCCTCCTCGAGCGCGACTTCGACCTCCACATCTCGCTCCCCGAAATCAGCCAGCGCTACAACTTCGACGCGGCCGGGCGGTGGGACTCTTCGGCGTGGTTCTCCACCGCGAACGGCGACACCTTCTTCGTGGGGCTGCGTGCGGAGGAGGCGGGCGCCGATCTCGGTGGCTACGACGCGCTCGCCGAACTGGAAAAGGCCTCCGCCCCCGTGGGCGGCGGCGAATCGGCCGACGACGCCCTGTTCTAGCCGGTCGGCCGCGCACGCGTGGCGCGTCGCCCTTCACCTCCGCACGTCACCACAATGCGAAACGCTGCTCAACGCCAGTCGGCGCTGAACAGCGTCTGTCTGTTTCGGTCGCTCAGCGCCGAGCGAGGTGGGGCGCCGAGGGGCGCCGCTCGAGCGGCTCAGCGCTTGTCGAACGCGTGCGCCCACCCGAGGTCGAAGCCGAACCAGAGCTTGGCGCCGCGATCCGCGTTGCGCGCGAGTGCGCCGACGGCACGCGTGTTCTGGCCAGGCGGAGAGAGCTGCAGGTGCACCGCCGGGGCGATGGCCATGGCGGCCACGGCGATGGTGGTCGACGCGCTGATGTCGACGTGCGTGAGCCCCTTCTGCGTGAACGAGTAGTACTGGTCGGTCGCGCCGCGCGCCTCCTGTCCCGCGGTGTAGCCCGCGACGATCCCGACGACCGGGGCAAACCGACCGAGCGGGACGCTATGCGCGGCCGCTGCCTCGACATACACGCCGTGGATCGTCTGCACGTCCCAGTTGGCGGTGATCGAGGGCGTCCCCCACACGTTGTCGAGGCGTGAGCCCAGGAAGATCTCGGTGGTGTTGTACGACGTCGTGAGGACGCGATTGTGCCCGCTGTACTCGTAACGCGTGGCACCCACGGAGAGCAGCGCCGGCCCCGCCTTGTGCGCGTACTGCGCGACGAGGTCGATCTCGTTGACCCCGGCCACGCCGCCGCCCTCGGAGAGGGTGTTGGCCCCGCTGGGGATGGCAAACTCCACGTTGCCGGCCACCCAGGCGCTCAGCGTCCCCCCGGCCGACGGGGCGGAGATTGCGAGCTTGGGCTGAGCGGTGGGGACGTTCGTGAGGGTCACGCCGCGAAAGACGTACGACGACGCCATGAGGGTGTTCGTGGCGACGGTGGATTGCCCGTGTGCCGTCACTGGGGCAAGCGTGGACAGCGACGCGAGCGTGGCGGACAGGGTGAGTGCGCGATTCCGGAGGGACATGCCGAAGGAGGCCAGGGGAGAGTGCGACGTGAATCACAGTCCTGCCTTGGCGAGTCTCGGTACCTCACGGGAGAAAACTGAAACGCCCCGCCGGACTTGGCGGGGCGCGTCGTGCGCGAACGGTGTCGTGCGCGGTCGGCCGCGTCGGTGGCGGCGTCGTCGTCAGGGTGTTGCGCGCCGCCTACTCCGAGGCGAGTCGGTAGCCGACCCCGCGCACGGTCTGCACCAGCGCCTTGTCGGCGTCGTGGTCGATCTTCTTGCGCAGGTAGTTGATGTAGACGTCCACGATGTTGGTCGTGGGGTCGAACTCCTGCTTCCAGACGTGTTCCGAGATCTGCTCGCGCGACACCGGCATCCCCGCGTGTCGCATCAGGTACTCGAGGAGGGCGTACTCCTTTTGTGTGAGCGCAATCACGCGGTCGCCGCGCATGACTTCGCGCGAGAGCGGGTTGAGCGTGAGGTCGCCCACTTTCATGAGCGTCGCCTCATCCCGCATCGACGAACGGCGCAGGAGGGCGCGTACGCGCGCCAGCAGTTCGTCGTAGTCGAAGGGCTTGGCGAGGTAGTCATCGGCCCCCGCCTCGAACCCCTGCACCTTGTCCGTCACCGTGTCGCGCGCGGTGAGCATCAGGACCGGGGCGGTGAAGGCGCGGGCGCGCAACTCGCGCGCGACCGACAACCCGTTTCGTTTGGGGAGCCCGATGTCGAGGATGATGAGGTGCGGCTGTTGGTCGAGCGCCGCCTGCAGTCCCTCATCGCCGTCCACCGCCGTGACGACGGTGAACCCGTTGTCGCTCAGCGTGCGCTGCAGGACGTCGAGCACTTCTCGACGATCCTCGATGACGAGGATCTTTGCCTGCTGCGAAGATGTGGTGTGTTCCATATGTAACGACTGATAACGTCGGGTCCCAAACTCGGCAAGCATGGGTTCTCCCTGCCTTGCCGAGCGTTCATGCCGACGGTGGTTTGCGTGCGAATCGGTGATGGGTGGGCCCCCTTGAGTGTCGGCTGCTTCCCGTCTTCCTTTCGCATGTGCTTGCCAATCGAATTCGCCACGGGATTTCCATCGGGCTCATCGGCGCCGCCGCAACCGCTGGTGCGCTGATCGGGCTCGGCCTGCGCCATGGGGCGGCGACGCTCCCCTTCGAGATGGGGGGGCGCGCCCTTCTCGGGTCCTGGCGCCTCGCCACTCCGGTCGGCGGCGTCGCCGTCTCGCTCGGCGTCATGTCGCACCTGCTGTGGATGACGCTGTGGGGCGTCTGCTTCAGCGTCGTCGCGACACAACTCCGCGGTCTCGCCCTCCCCGCCGGCGCCCTGCTCTTCGTCCTCTTCCTCGGCGCCCTCGCAGGGACGGTCGTTCCCGGGGCGTTGGGTGCCGCCGCGTTCGCCGGTTTGAGCACGGCACAAACTGCCTTTCTTCTCACGCTCCTCGCTGGTGCGTTCATTGCGGGAGTGGTCGGTGTGCGCAGTCGCGACTGATCCCGGGTCATCGGGAGTACGTCAAGGAACGGTCACGTAATCGGATCGTCATGTTCCGGGTGTGGCCGATCGCGCACTCCGGGGGTCCTTGTTGATGAAGGAACCCCGCTTCGCAGGTGCTGACGGACACATCGGCCCGCAGCTCCGCGAAGCGTATTTGCGAGAAGGAGGGGTGATGGACGTCCTCGTAATGCTCGAGGATCGCCCCGAACACTCGACGGTGCTTGCGCACGTGAACTCCGTGCCGTCACCGCTCAACTCTGAGCGCCCCTCGCGGGACGTGGTCACTCTCTTCGGAGACGCCACACCCGAGTCGCTGGCCCTCGCCTTGGCGGCAGCGGTCGAAGCACATCGTGAGCCCAGCGAGCGTTTGGACACGATCCGACACGTGGCCTTGTGGCCGGAGCGCGGCGCCGTGGGAGACGCCGCGTGGCGAGATGAATCGACGGGACATCTTGTCACGAGCGATCTGGCCATCCCGTTCGCGGTCCTGCAGGACACCGCCGAGCTCCTCCTGGCGGAGTGCGGGGCGGCCATTCGACGGCTGGTGGCTGGGCTCGTGATGCCCGACTGGCCCGAAGGGACGCACCGCGCGATCAGCTTCTCGCTGGCTCCACACGCCATCATCCCGGCCGGGGCCGGGGCGCGCCTCGATGCGCTCCTCGACAGCTATCGGCACGCCGATGGTCTCGACCACGACCAAGGAGACTGAACGACGATCCTCTTTCGTCCGAGCTGTGTCATGCGGGCCGCTCCCCAGGGGGCGGCCCGCATGCGTTTCCGGCACGCGCCGTCCCGACCGCGCCGCGTCTACGCGCCGCACCCCATGTGCCCGTGCACGCCCTTGGCAATCGGGCGTTCTCTTCTTGACGGACCCCTACACGGATACCAGCGTCCCCCCATGTCACCATCCCACCATGGGAGAATCATCGAATGCGTGAGTATCGCGCGACGGACATCCGAAATGTGGCGGTAGTCGGACACGGAGCCAGCGGCAAGACCACCTTGGTCGACGCCCTGGCTTTCGTGTCCGGATCAAGTAAACGGCACGGCACCATCAAGGAGGGAACGACCCTCACCGACCATACCCCCGAGGAGACCGAGCGGGGCTACTCCATCAGCTTGGGCTGCGCATACGCCGAGTGGATGGACACCAAGATCAACCTGATCGACACCCCGGGGTACCTCGACTTCCACGGCGACGCGATCGCCGGTGTCGCGGCCGCCGACGGCGTGATCAGCGTCGTGAGCGCGCAGGGTGGCGTCGAGGTGGGGACCGAAAAGACGTTCCATGAAGCCGTCTCGCGCGGCGACCCGGTCCTCTTCGTCGTCTCGATGATGGACAAGGAGCACGCCGACTTCGATCGCGTCTACCAGCAGGTCAAGGAGCGTCTCACCAGCAAGGTCGTCCCGGTCGAAATCCCCATCGGGAGCGGCGCCACCTTCCGCGGCGTGATCAACCTCTTCACCCGCAAGGCGTACCTCTACACGGCCGGTTCCAAGGCGAGCGACTACACCGAAGCCGACATCCCGGCCGACCAGAAGGAGACCTTCGACAAGTACTACCAGGAGCTCATCGAAGCCATCTCGGCCACCGACGACACCTTGCTCGAGCGCTATCTGGAAGGCGCGGAGATCGGGCGCGACGAGGCGATCAACGGGATGAAGGAAGCGATGAAGCGGATGGATCTCTTCCCGCTCTTCGCGGTGTCGGCCGAGCACGTGATCGGTATCCAGGCGATGCTGACCGAACTCGTGCAGTTGATGCCATCGGCCTATGAGATGGAAGAGCTGCACGGCTTCAAGGGGGCCGAGGGCGATCACACCGTCGAGATCCACGCGGTCGACACCAACCCGTTCGCCGCGCTCGTCTTCAAGACGCACTCCGAGCCGCACGTGGGCGAGGTGTCGTTCTTCCGCATCTTCTCCGGCCAGGTGGCCAACGGACAGGACGTCTTCAACGCCACGCGCGACGGCGTCGAGAAGATGGGGCACCTGTGCGTGGGGCAGGGGAAGGAGCGCATCGAGGTTCCGGTGCTGCACGCCGGCGACATCGGCTGCGTGGCCAAGCTCAAGAACACGCACACCAACGACACGCTGTCCACGAAGGAACACCCCGTTCGCCTCTTCCAGATCGACTTCCCCGAGCCGGTCGTGCACTTCGCGGTGCATGCCGCCACGCGCAACGACGAGGAGAAGCTGCAACAGGGATTGCACCGGTTGCACGACGAGGATCCGACGTTCGAGACGCACTACAACCCCGAAACGCACGAGACCATCATCGCCGGGTTGGGGGAGCGTCACCTCGACGTGTCGCTGGCCAAGTTGCGCCGCAAGTACAACGTCGCGGCCGAGCTGACGCGCCCGCGCATTGCCTACCGCGAGACGCTCACGGGCACGGGGGACGGCCAGGGGCGTCACAAGAAGCAGTCCGGCGGCCGCGGACAGTTTGGCGATTGCTGGATTCGCATGGCGCCGCGCCCACGTGGCGATGGCTATCACTTCGTCGACAAGATCGTGGGCGGCGTCATTCCGTCGGGCTTCAGGCCGGCGATCGATCGCGGGATCCAGGAGGCGTCAGCACGCGGCATCCTGGCCGGCTATCCGCTGGTGGACTTCGAGGTCGAGCTGTACGACGGCTCGTACCACTCGGTCGACTCGAACGAAATGTCGTTCAAGATGGCCGGGATCCTCGGCTTCAAGGCCGTGGCACCCAAGTGCAAGCCGATCCTGCTCGAGCCGCTCGACCACGTGGAGATCACGACCCCCGATCGCTACCTGGGCGACGTGATGGGTGACCTCTCGGGTCGTCGTGGCCACATCCTCGGCTCCGATTCGCCGGCGGCGGGGCTGACGACCGTGAAGGCGCACGTGCCGCAGGCCGAGTTGCACCTGTACGCCACCGACCTCAGCTCGCTGACGCACGGACACGCCATGTACAAGCGGCGCTTCCACGGCTACGAGCAGATGCCGCACGAGGCCGCGCAGAAGGTGGTGAACGAGGCCGCCAAGGCGAAGAAGGAGGAGGAAGAAGAGGCGTAGTCGCCTCGCTCCGCCTCACCCGTGAGACCAGGACGGCCCGGGCGATTGCCCGGGCCGTCCCGTTTCCTGCCTTGCCGCACACGCACGCCTAACGAATGGCCACGCTGCCGTTGCCGGCCGCCGGGAGGCGGTCGAAGACGGCCGGATCATGCCCCGGGACAACGAGGCGCGGCGTCGTGGCGAGACGCTGCATGCGCGACTGCGCCGCCAGGTTCGAGAGCGAGTCGAGCGTCTGCGCGATGGGGCGTCGCCGTTCGAGGTTCTCGTACAGATACGCATTGTCCGAGGCGATCACCACGCGCCCCTCGGCCGTCTGTGCGCTCACGTACTGCGAGGCGAAGGTGTGCTTGCCGCCGAGGTACACGCGCACCCCCGGGCGAATCTCGCTGCTGTCGCCTTCGGCAAAGCGAATGCGACCAGCATCGAACAGCCGGCGGTACATCGCTGCCACCTCCGGGTCGATCGCCCGGTCCTTCGCCGAACCGTCGGCGCCGACGTAGTACTCGAACTCGGCGCGCTGGAGCCAGACGCGCGCGTTGGGGAAGCGCTCCACGCCGTCGGCATGATCCCAGTGGATGTGGGTCACGATGATGTCGGTCACCCGCGCGGGATCGAAGCCGGCGCGCCGGAGCGCCGAGTCGGGGGTGACGTACGCCGCGGGCTTCCACTGCGTGACGAACTTCTCGCGCGTGAAACCGGCATCGACCAGGACCAGGTCGCCGTTAGGCGCCCGCAGCGGCCAGACCATCATCGCGATGTCGAGTCGTCGTGATGTATCGCTCCCGGCGATGAGCGCGCGCACCGGGAAACGCGGAATGCTGGCGAATCGCACGGCGAACGCCTCCCAGGTGGGCGACGTGGCACGACCACCGGCGCTGGCGCAGGCGACGAGGACGAGTGCGACGGCGGCGATGCCGCTTCGCGTGGCAGGGCGACTGAACGGCATCGGTGGGGAGCGAGGGGGGCAGCCTGTGGCGCTGCGGGCCGCGGGCGAATCCAAGTGCGCGCCATGGCGTTCGCAGGGTAGAGCGGATGGGCCAAGCATCCCCGGACGGGCGATCGACGTCAAGCGCTACCTCGTCAAGCGCTACCTGCGACGTCCCTCAGGGAACGGCGGGGAATGCCGAAGCCAAATGCAGGATTTGGTGACTCAACGCGCCAATCCGAGGCGCCGATACTCCGTGTCAGCGAGCGTCTCGAGCTGGCGACTCTCCTAGCATCAGGGTCGTCGCGCGCGGGACATCGTGACGCCGTGACTCGCTCGTCTCATCAGCGCCGACCACCGCCATCGTTCATGCCCCCTGCCGTCCCGTCTGGCCCCGACTTCGCGTCGCCTGCAGGGGAGGTGACTGCCCTGCTGGGCGATGAGTCAGGGGGGCGATCGGCCGCGCAGGAGCTGGCGCAGGCGATCGTGGCCGGCGCCAACGACGGAATCGTCACGTTCGACGAGTGGCGTCGCTTCACGCTGTGGAATCCGGCGATGGAGCTCCTCTACGGCGTGCCGAGCACCGAGGTCATCGGGCGCACGCTCGACGAGTGCTTTCCGGCACTTGCCCGTTCGTGGCTGAGGGACGCGTACGACGCCGCACTGCGCGGCGAAACGGTCTCGCTGCCGGCGCGCGAGATCACCTCGCGCTCGACCGGGCGCACGGCGATCGTCGACGCCACGTATCGCCCCTTGTACGATGCGCACGGGAGGCGCATCGGCGGTGTAGGGACGCTGCGTGACATCACGCGCGAGCGCGAAACGGCCCACCGCCTGGCGCGACTCTCGGCGATCGCGGAGCAGACGAACGAAGGGGTCGTGATGACCGACGCGGCCGGGTGCATCGTGTGGGTCAACGCGGCCTGGCAGCGCATCACGGGGTGGACGCTGATTGAGGTGGCAGGGCGCACCCCGGGCGCGGTGCTAAGGGGGCCGTACTCGCTCCCCGATGCCCGCGTGGTGATTCGCGAGGCCCTTGCAGCTGGCCAGCCCTACAGCGGGACGATCGTCAACCATCGGCGTGATGGCACGCCGCTCTGGATGATCGTGCACGTCACGCCGATGCGCGACGCCGACGGGACGCTCACCGGATGGGTCGGCATCCAGCACGACATCACCGAGCTGCGGGCGCGCGAGCAGCAACTCAAGGCCGAGCGCGCGTTCGCGGCGTCGCTCGTCGCGGCCAATGCGGATGGCATCGTGGCGTTCGATCGTTCGCTGCGCGTGACGGAGTGGAATCCCACGATGCACGAGTGGTCCGGCATCCCGCGCTCGGCCGCGCTCGGCCTGCACCTCGATGACGTCATGCCGCTGGCGGAGGCCGAGGCACGAAGGGCGAGATTCGAGCGACTGCTGCGCGATGGTGAGCCGTTCTTCAGCGCTCGCGACTACACCTTTCCCTGGTCCTCGGCCGTCTGGCATGTCGAGACCGTGGTCACCCCCATTCGCGACCTGGATTCGGGGGAGATCACGGGTGCGCTGGCGACCATCCGCGAAATCTCCGACCGTCTGCAGGCAGAAGCCGCGGTCCGCCGCGAGCGCGAGCGCCTGCTCGACGCCATCGGGGCGCTCGATTCCGGCATGGCGATGTTCGACGCCGACGAGCGCCTCATCGCATTCAACCCGAGCTTCGCGCGCCTACGGCCGACATCGGCCCCGGTATCCCTCGGGATGACGCTGGCCGCGTTGCTGGGCAACGTGGTGCGGGACGGGCGTCACCCGGGGACGGGAGAACCGGCGGCCGTCTGGCTCGCGCGGATGCTCGAGCGGCATCGTGGCGAGGGGGGCGTCTTCGAGGAAGAGGTCGGGCCGTTCATGATGCGCCGTGCAATCGCGCGTACGCGCGACGGCGGGAGCGTCGTCCTCCTCACCGACATCACGGAGCAGAAGGAGATTCGCACCTCGCTGGAGCAGGCGCGCGACGCGGCCAACGCGGCGAGTCGCATCAAGAGCGAGTTCCTTGCCCGGATGTCGCATGAACTGCGCACGCCGCTCAACAGCATCATCGGCTTCAGCCAGCAGGTGCTGCGCCGTCCGCACGCCCCGCTCCACGATCGCGATCGCCTGTATCTCGAGCGCGTGCACCAGAACGGGGCGCACCTGCTGACGCTCATCAACAGCATCCTCGATCTCTCCAAGATCGAGGCGGGACGCATGGAGGTGGTGCTCGCGCCGACCGACGTGGGGGGGCTGGTGCGCGAGACCGTCGCCTTGCTCGAGGGCAACGCGCGCGGCGACCGGGTCGAGCTGCGCCTCGAGCTCCCGCCCGTCCTGCGCCCGGTCCTCACCGATGCGGGTCAACTCCGGCAGGTGATCATCAACCTCGTCGGCAACGCCCTCAAGTTCACGCATGCCGGGAGCGTCGTCGTGCGGGTGGAGGCCGACGATCAGCAGCGTCCGACGCGGATCTCGGTGATCGATACCGGGGTCGGGATCCCCGCCGAGCGGCTCGACGCCATCTTCGAGGCCTTCGAGCAGGTCGACGTGTCCACCGCGCGCACTTATGGCGGAACCGGCCTCGGGCTGGCGATCTCGCGGGCGATCTGCCAACTGCTCGGCGCACGGCTCGAGGCGACGAGCGTCGAGGGGAGCGGATCGACGTTCACCATCGCGCTGCCGTCGGCGCCCTAGGGCACGGCGCGCGTGGGGCACGGCGCCCTGGGGCAGGGCGCCGTGGAGCGCGGCGCCGCTGGGGCACGGCGCCCCTAGTTCCGCTCCCCGCGCAGGATGGTCGTGAGCAGCCCCACCGCGAAGAGTCGCCCCTGGCCCGGTTCCGCCCACAGCTGCAACAAGTACCGCGTGGTGGGCGAGGCGAGCGAGGTCCACGCCACGCCGTCGAAGCGGAGGAGCGTGCCGTCCTCGCCTAACGCGTACACGTCGGTCGGCCCCGTCCCCCACACGTGGCGCAGCGTCTTCTGCACCGGGCTCGCCATGCCGTACCACCGCACGCCATCGTAGCGCAGGATCGTGGCCGAGTCGCCCACGGCGAACAGGTCGCGCCCGCTCGTCCCCCACACGGCACGCAGCAGGCGCTTGGTCGGCGTCGGCATCGAACGCCACTGCGTGCCGTCGTAGCGCATCACCAACCCGGAATCGCCCACGGTGTAGACGTCGGTCGCCGACAGCCCCCACACGTGCCGAAGGAAGGCCGTGGTCCCGCTGGTCATCGTGCTCCAGGTGCCGTTCCCGCTGGAGTTGAGGATCACGCCGCGCTCGCCGACGATGAACAGGTGCGTGGGATCCGCGGCCCACACGGAACGCAGCAGCGTGAAGTGACCGCTCGTTTCGCTCCGCCACTGCGCCCCGTCGTAGCGCATGAGCGTCCCCGTGTCTCCCACGGCGTACACCTGCGTGGGCGACGCCCCATGCACGCCGTACAGCGGCTGCGACGGCGGGGCATCCATCACGCGCCACCCGAGCTGCAAGGTGCGTCGCAGGACCGCCCCGCCGCCGCCCACCGCGTAGAGCGTCCCGTCGCCCGGCCCCCAAATGGAGGTGAGTGCCGGTGACGTAGTCTCGGGGCGCCACCCGGCGGCCACGGTGCCGCGCAGCACGGTGCCATCCCACCCGGCGAGCAGTACGCCGCCGACGCCGTCGCCCCACACCCCGCGCAGGTTCTGCCCCGTCCCCGTGTTCGGCAGCTCGCGCCAGCCCTGCCCGTCGAAGTGCACCACCGCCCCGGTGTTGCCGACGGCGAAGACGTCGTTGGCCGCGCGCCCCCACACGCCGAACAGGTTGCGACGTGTCGTCGCGGCGCGCGCCTCCCAGCGCACGCCGTCGTAGTGCAGCGTGCGGCCGTTGATCCCCACCGCCCACACGTCCGTGCTGCTACTCCCCCAGAGCCCGAAGAGCGCGTCCTCGGTGGGCGAGGAGACGGGGACGAACTGCGCACCGTCGTAGCGGATGATGACGCCGTTCTGTCCCGAGAACCACATGTCGCTCGGCGACGTCCCCCAGATCGCCCAGAGCTCCCAGCCGCGCCGGCTCGAAATCGCCTGCCAGTCGCGGCCGTCGAATCGCAGGATGGTGCCGTCGGTTCCGGCCGCGTACACCTCGTTCGCCCCGAAGCCGAAGACGTCGAGCAGCGTTTCGCTGGTCGGGCTCGGCATCGGGAGCCAGGACGTCCCGTCGTAGTGCCAGATTGCCCCTGCGGTCCCCACGGCAAAGACGTCGCGCGCCGACGAGCCCCACACCCCCACGAACGTCTCCGGCGAGCCGGTGTTGACCAGGCGCCAGTTCCCCCCGTTCCCCTGCAGGATGACCCCGGCCTGCCCCACGGCGAAGCCGTCGCTCGTGGTGGGGTCGCTCCAGACGCCGAGCAACGAGACGTCGGTGACCCCCTCGCGTTCGACCCCGAACGTGGGGACGCGGACCGTGGTCCCGACCACGGTGATCTCGGAGGTGGACCGGAGCGTTCCGGCGCTCGCCGTGACGCGCGCCGTCCCGGCGCCGACCCCCTGCACGGCACCGGCCGCCGAGACGGTGGCGATCGACGGGGCGCTGCTTTCCCACCGGAGGGTGACCCCGGAGACCGCCCCGCCCGTGGCATCGCGCGCCGTTCCCGTCAGCGGCAGTGTCGATCCGATCGGGATCCACGCCGTGGCCGGGACGACCTCGACCGCGGTGACCCCGGGCGGTGTGGGATCGACCGGAGAGCCGGGGTCGTCACTGCAGGCCGCCACGCCTCCGAGCAGCGCGAGCACCAGCCGCGCCGCGACCGTCGCGACACGCGCCGCGACCGTCGCGACACGCACCGTGGCCCCTCCGACCGCACGTCGCCGCGCGTCCGTGCGATTCACGTCATCCACAGGCATCCCACCAGCACTTTGTCGGTCAAGAACTCCCCCAAAGTTGCCGATCTTCACAGGGAGGAGAAGGGGCACGCACACATCGAGCTGGATAACTAACAGGTAGCGGTGCCCGAGTCTCGTTCCGGCGTCAGCGCAACATTCCACATCGGGCTCCCGGCCGAGCAGTTCGCGTCGGCCTTCCCGTTTCACGTCGCAATCGGGCCCGACCTTGCCGTCCTGCAGGTGGGCAAGTCGCTGCGGCGCGTCTGCCCCGACGTGCGCCCGGGCGTAGCGGTCGAGGACGCCTTCACCGTCGAGCGCCCGCACGTCCCGCTCAGCTTCGGATCGTTGGTCAAGAACACCGGGCTGCTCTGGCTCCTGGTGCACAAGGCGTCGGGGATGCAGCTGCGCGGGCAGATGTCGCACGTGCCGGGCGAGGAGGCGGTCCTCTTCCTTGGCTCGCCCTGGCTCACCGACACGGCGGCGATCAAGGCGTACGGGCTCAACATCTCCGATTTCGCGCTGCACGACCCGGTCGTCGACCTCTTGCAGCTGGTGATGTCGCAGAATGCGGCGCTGAGCGACGTGCGCAAGCTCGCCGCCAAGCTCTCGGAACAGCGCGCCGAGCTGCGCGAAGCCAACCGTCGCATGGGGTCGCAGACGTCGACCACGCAGGCGCTGGAGCACGCCCCCACGCTGCGCGCCGCCGCCCCCACCGTCCTGCAGTCGCTGTTTGACGTCATCGGGTGGGACATGATCGCCCTCTGGTGGGACGCCGGCGACGAACGCACGCTCGAGTGCCTCGCGCTCGTCGCCGCCGAGGAACCGACGCTCGCCGAACTCGCCACCGCCACCCGCGCCGCGCGCTTCGAACGCTCCATCGGGCTCGCCGGACAGGTGTGGAGCAACGAGCGCCCGCTCTGGGTCGAGGACGTCCGCGAGATGCGGGCGGCGCAGTGCCCGCGCGCCCCCGCCGCGCAGCGCGCCGGGATTGCGTCGGTCTTTGGCGTCCCCGTACGCGTGGGCGGCGTGGTGCGCGGTGTCATCGAATTGCAGAGTCGCCTCGAGCAGCCGCTGGACGAGGAGGTGCTCAAGCTCGTCGACGACGTGGCCTCGAAGCTCGGCCAGTTCGAGGCGCGTCGCGCCGCCGAACGCGCCCTCCTGCAAGCCAAGGAAGCCGCCGAGTCGGCGAGCCGAGTGAAGTCCGAGTTCCTGGCCAACATGAGCCACGAGATCCGGACGCCGATGAACGGCGTGCTCGGCATGACGCAGCTCTTGCTCGATACGCTCCTCACCGACGAGCAACGCGACATCGTGCGCACGATCGCCGCCTCCGGCGAGGCGCTGCTCACGATCATCAACGACATTCTCGACCTGTCCAAGATCGAGGCGGGACGCCTCGAGTTCGAGCACGCCCCCTTCGACCTCGGTCACACCATCGAGGATGTGCTCGAGCTGCTCGGCGCGCGCGCCGAGGAGAAGGAAATCGACGCGCTCGTGCGCATGACACCGGGGTGCCCGCGCCTGCTCGATGGCGACGCGGGGCGCGTGCGACAGATCCTCGTGAACCTCGTGGGCAACGCCATCAAGTTCACGAGCCAGGGGCGCGTGGTCGTCGAGGCCGAGTGCCTGGAGCGGTCGGGGAACGAGTCGCTCATCCGGCTGGCGGTCCACGACACCGGTCCGGGGATTCGCGCCGACGTGGTCCCCCAGCTCTTCCAGAGCTTCTCGCAGGGCGACAGCTCGACGACGCGCAAGTTCGGTGGCACGGGGCTCGGGCTCGCCATCACGCGACGACTGGCCGAGGCGATGGGGGGAAGCGCGGGGGTGAGCAGCACCGAGGGCAAGGGGTCGACCTTCTGGGTGACGCTGCGCATGACGGTGGGCAAGGCGCTCCCCTCGGTCGGGCTCCAGCTCGCGCGTGGTGCCGCGATCGTCGTCGAGCCCGATGGCGAGCGCGCGGGGATGTTGCGCCCCCTGCTCGAGGCGGCCGGCTACGTCGTGCACCTGACGGAGAGCGCGGCCAACATCCCCGGGATCGTCGCGGCGCATCCGGGGCAGACGTTCGCCGCGGTCGTGGTCGGCGGGCGCGCCTCGACGGTGGCGCTGGAAGGCGACGCCGCGACCATTCGTGGCGCCCTCCCCGGGCTGCACACCGTCGTGGCCATCGTGCCGCTTGCGCAGCGCATGAGCAGCGCCTCGCTCCGCGAAGCGGGCTTCTCGAGCATCCTGGCCCTGCCGCTGCGCCCGTCGCATCTCGTGGCCGCCGTCGCCCCGGCAGAGCCGGCGCCCAGGCAGGGGGGCGCGCGCGAGTCCGCCGCCGACGAGTCGCGACGGGGGGCCCAGGCGCGGCATGGCGAGGCGCTCCCCGTCACCCGCCGCATCCTCGTCGTCGACGACAACGCCGTGAACCAGCTGGTGGCGGTCGGGATGCTGCGCAAGCTGGGCTGTGCCTCCGACGTGGCAGCTGACGGCGCCGACGCCGTGCGCCGGGTGGCCGAACAGCCGTACGACCTGGTGCTGATGGACTGCATGATGCCCGACATGGACGGATATGCCGCGACGCGCGCCATCCGTGCCGCGGAGCGGGCCACCGGTGCGCCGCGCCTCCCGATCGTCGCCCTCACGGCCAGCGCTCGCCGCGAGGATCGTGACCGCGCGATGGAATCGGGGATGGACGACCACGTCGCCAAGCCGCTCGTGTTTGACGACCTGCGCGAGGTGGTGGAGCGCTGGACCGCCGTGGAGATCCGGCAGGGGGAACCCGCGGTGGACATCGCCGTCATCGAGCGACTGCGCGACACCTACGGCGAGGGAGGGGAAGAGTTCGTGCAGGCCCTCGTCGACCTCTTCATCGACGATGCCCCGCGCCGCCTAGCGACGCTGCGCGCCGCCGCGGAGTCGGGCGACGCCGATGCGGTGGCCAACGGGGCACACGCCCTGCAGGGGTCGGCCGCCACGTTAGGCGCCGTGGCGCTCACCCGGCTCGCCCGCGAGCTCGATGCCGCCGCGCAGGCGGGGCCGAACGCACCGCTCGTCTCGCTGGTCGAGCGCATCGGGCACGATGTCGCCCTCGTCTGCGCCCGCTTGCGGGAGTTGGTCGACCAGCATTCCCCCCCGGTCGACCTCTAGGACTCTCGCGCTCTCGCACCTCGGGCACGCGACGTTTAGGCGTCGACGGCCGGCGAACTTCGAACCGTCACGCCGCCAGCACGACGCTTCGCGCCGGACGCTCGCTCAGGGGACGCGGCGCGCGGCCCCGGTGAGCACGAGGATCGCCCCCGCCGGGTGGTCCATCCCCCAGCGCATTTGTGCCTGTGTGGCGCCGACGAAGCGAATCTCGACGATCCCGTCGATCGGGATGTTGCGCAGCGTTGACGAATCGCCGTACCGCTGGTTGTCGAGGTACACCACGGGCGACACGCTGCTCTCGCGCGGACGCAGGAGCGTGGTCGGGCCGCGTCCCGCGAGGAAGGCCGGACGCAACAGGCGCACCGCGTCGTACGCGTTGAGCGCGCTCGACTTGGCGATTTCGCTGCCATAGATGACGTCCGACTGCCGCCCCTGGCCGGCGCTACCACGACCGCCACTACCAGTCGCGCACCCTCCGGAGACAACGGACGCCAGCGCCACTCCCAGGAGGAGGCGCCGCATGACGGATCGTGGGGTCATGTGCTGTGCGGGGTTGGGGAACGGGGGCGTGCTCCAACTTGTCCGCTCATGCAGTCGCCTGTCCAGACGCGTGGGACGGACGGTGTTGCCCCGCTACGGAACGGTGCGCGAGCGCCCCTGAACGGGCCGGCGCGTCAGGACGCCACGCGTCGAATGCGCGCCCCGGACGCTGGCGTACGCCGCGCCAGTCGCGCCAGCAGCGGCGCGCTCGGGATCGCGAGCCCGACGCGCTCTGCCGCCAGGAGCAGGCAACGCTGGACCAACTCCTCGTCGGCCAGCCCTGCGGCGCGCGCGGCGGTCAGCAGCCCTCCGTCACCAGCGACCGCGAGCGCCGGAATCGGATCGACGGCGCACACGTTGGGGACGCCGGTGTCCGAGAGGCGAATGTCCACGCGGGCCACGTCGCGGCACCCCAGGGCGTGAAAGGCGCGCAACGCGATCGCCTCCACCTCCTCCGCCAGCCCGTCGGCACTCAGCGGGATCGCCGTGCTCGCCGTGACGGCGGGGGCGAAGGGATCGTTGGAGACCCCAAGCGCGGGAAGCATCACGGCGCTGTCACCGTTGCCCAGGATGCCGCACACGAACGACTCGCCGGGGAGGAAACGCTCGATCAGGATCGGTTCGCTCGATGCGCTCAGCAGCTCCGCGACGATCGACTCCAACTCGTCGAAGTCGTGGGCGATGAGTGTGGCAAAGCACGACGACACCCCGCGATCGCGCCGCACGGCGAACGGAAAGGCACGGCGCGCGTACGGGGCGAGCTGGGTGAGCGAGTGGACGATGGCATAGCTCGCCGTCGGGACGCCGTGCGATGCGAGCGTCGACTTCATGCGCCCGCGCGCCACGCAGGTGGCGTGCGTGACCGAGTCGCTCCCACTGAACGGAATGGCGAAGTACTCGAGGAAGGCGGGAACGTGCAGCCGTCGCTCAGGGGCCCCCGCCCCGCGGGCGAGGTTGAGGACGATGTCGGGCCGCGCCGCGTCGAGTCGAGACGGGAGCTGGTCGTCCGCGGGGAGGAAGGTCACCTCGCCCATCGACTCGAGTGCCCGCTCGATGAGCGCGCCCTCTGCGTTAGGCCCTGTGTCCAACGTCACGCCAATGCGCATCGTGTGCCGAGTCGCCTACCGTCGTTATGCTCGAGGCCGTCTGGAAGGCCGCAATACTACCGGAGCGCGCATCGACGGTCAACACGGATGGGACCGCCCGACGCGGCATGCACCCACAATGTGCCGTCAGGCACCACCATCCGGTCCCCGTCAGGCACCACCATCCGGTCCCCGTCAGGCACCACCGTCGGGTCCCGTCAGGCATCAAAAAAGGGGACCGACCCATGGGTCGATCCCCTCGGCCTAACGCGCGTCGCCCCGTTGAGGAGGCGACGTCGTTCGCTCAGACCTTATGGAACCCCGGACGCGCCGACTCGCGACGATCTTCGGCCATGTAGACCTCGAAGTCGCCGAAGAAGGCGGGGGCCTCGTGTTGCATCGTGCGCAGCACCATGAGCCCCAGGCGCCGGATCTCCTGCTCGGCCCCTTCACCGCAGCGCAACTCGAGCATCGTGCGCCAGGCACGCACGTTCCCGGTCACCACGATCTTGGTCTCGGTGGAGTTGGGGAGGACGCCACGTGCCGCTTCTCGTGCCATCTTGCGGCGGTGCACCTTGTCGGCCACCCAGGCATAGCGCTGCATCAGATCGTCCACCAGCGCCACGTACGTCTGCTGCGCCGACTCCACCTGCGTGCGCCACGCCGTTTCCAGCGCCTCATCGCCGATGATCGCCGGCGGCACGACGAAGGCGGCCTCCGACTCGTCCACGTAGCGCTGGCTCAGCTGCGAGTAGGCGAATCCCGCGCGGTGGCGCACCAGTTCGTGCGTCAGCGAGCGCGAAATCCCCTCCAGCAGAAGCGAGTAGTTGGCGTGCTCCAGCACGCTTCCATGCCCCTGCTTGAGGATGTTCTGCAGGTACTCGCGCGTCGAACGCCCGGCGGGATTGCGCTGGCTCATGTAGCACAGGCGTCCCGCGAACTCGGCGAGCCGCTCGCCATCGGTCGACTCTCCACTCCACGACACCGGGAGATGTGCCGCTTCGGTGAAGGCCGGGCGGGCGAGGACGGTGACGCGGGGCTCGTAGTAGAACATCGGGCGGGAGACGGGAGGCGGGAAACGAGAGATGGCGGCGGGGGAAACCTATGCGGGCTCGGACAGCATCTCCAGCCGCGCAGCATCGTACGCGCGCTCGCGCTCCACGCGCTGCAACGCGGCGCGAGCCGGCTCGGGGAGCGCTGGCAGGGCGGGGTCGTACTTGATGTGCGCGAACAGGTCCAGGTCGCGCGGGGCGACCTTGACCCCGGGATTGAGGATAGCGGCGGGGTCGAAGGTCGCCTTGATGCGCGCGAAGAGCGCCAGGGCATCGGCCGACCACAGCTGCGCCAGCACCGGCGTGCGGAGCCGCCCGTCCCCATGCTCGCCGGCGACGGTCCCACCGAGCGCCGAGGTGAGGGCGAGGACGTTGACGTACAGGAGACGCACGCGCTCCCGCCAGTCGTCGTCGCGCACATCGACCAGCGCGTTCACGTGCACGTGCGCGTCGCCGGCGTGGCCGAAGATCACCCCACGAAAGCGCGACGCGGCGAGGGCGTCGCGCACGCCGCGCACATAGTCGCCAAGTCGCGGAGGCGGGACGCAGCCATCCTCGACGATCTGCATCGACTTGAGGTGGGGATCGAGGCGCGAGAGGATGGGGCTCGCCGCATGCCGCAGCGTCCACAGCGCCTCTTCCGATTCCGGATCGAGCCCCACCAGGACGCTGGTGGCGCCCTTCGCGTCGCACGCCTGCGCCAGCGTCGTGGCGCGATCGGCGACCGACGCATCCCCCTCCAGCTCGATCAGGAGGACACACTCGGCGTCGTCGGGGACCGGGAGTGGCTGCGCACTGCGCGCGACGTCGAGGAAGGTGCGGTCGAGCAGTTCGCACGCCGTGGCGCCGGCGTCGCGGGCGAGGGCGGCGCCGACCACGGCCAGCTCGAGCGAGGGCCACGAGGCGAGCACGCTGGCCGTCGACGGTGGGACGTCCGTCAGGCGCAACTCGACGCCGGTGAAGAGGGCGAGCGTCCCCTCGCTCCCGACGAGCAGGTCGACGAGGTCGCCGCTAGCCGCGAAGTCGTGCACCCCGTAGCCGGACGACTCCTTGCGCACCCGGGAGGGCGGGAGCGCCTGCGCGGCGGCGCGAACGTCGTGGGCCACCGCGCGCCAACGATCGAGAGCGCCACTCCCCGTGGGGAGCGCGTCGCCGCGGCGGATCGTCGCCCGGCTCCCATCGGCAAAGACGCAGTCGAGCGCCTGGACCCATCGGCGCATGGCGCCGAAGGCCAGGGTGCGAGGGCCCGCGGCGTTGGTCGATGCCATGCCCGCGATTGTGGCAAAGCTCCCACTCGACGGATCGACGGGAAAGCGCAACTGTTCGGCGTTCGCTGCCTGCTCCACCTCGCGACGCAGCACACCGGCTCCCCCCCAGATCGTACGACGCTCGAGGTCGACGGGGGCCAGATCGGTGAGGCGCGAGAGATCGACCACGACTCCGTCGCCCACCGCCCCCCCTCCCATGCTGCTGCCACTGCCACGCGGGACGAGGGGGACGCGCTCGGTGGCGGCCCAGCGCATGAGCGCGACGACGTCGTCGGCGTCTGCAGGGACGGCGACAGCGAGCGGAACGAGTTGGAGGACCCCGGCGCTTTCCGAGTACACGGCTCGGGCCGCATCATCGGTGCGGAAGGGGCCACGCATGCGAGGCGGCGTGTGAACGAAATGAGACCTCATGCAGGGAGAATGATGCCACGCGAGCGCTGCGACAATCGGGAGGTCGCCCGGGCGAGCTGGGGAAGGATCACCCTGGTCGGGTTGGCCGCAGTGGCGGTGATGGTCGGTGTCGCGGTCGCCCCGCGAGCGGTCGTGGCGCAGCGCGCGACCTCCGCCGTCTCGCCGTCGCGTCGTGACGGCGGGCGCCCCCGTGCCGATACCGCCTTCGCCGCCGCCGTCGCGCGCCTGTCGGAGGCCAGCGGCTTCTTCGACACCGACAACCTCATTTCGAACGAGGCGTCGTACCTGCACGTCGTCCCGCGCCTGCGCGCGCTCGGCGTCACCGGGGGCGCCTACATCGGCGTCGGCCCCGACCAGAATTATTCCTACCTCGCCGTCATCCGTCCGCGCGTGGCCTACCTCGTCGACGTACGACGCGACAACCTGCTCCAGCACCTGATGTTCAAGGCGCTCTTCGCCCGTGCGTCGAGTCGCATCGAGTTCCTCTGTCTCTGGTTGGGGCGCGCCCTTCCCCCCGATCCGGGGGCATGGGGGGCACGCCCCATCGATGACATCGTCCGCTATGTCGATGGGGCCCGGCGCGACGAGGCCGGGGCCCGCCAGTTGCAATCGCTGCTCGTGCGCGACGCCGTCGCCACCGGCATCCCGCTGTCGGCCACCGATCGCGCCACGATCGAGCGCTTTGCGGCCACGTTCGCGCGCGAGGGGCTCGATCTTCGCTTCACGTCGTTTGGCCGGGCGCCGCGCCCGTACTATCCCACGCTGCGCGACCTCGTGCGGGCGCGCGATACCGACGGCAAGCAGGTGTCATATCTCGCGAGCGAGGACGACTGGCGCTTTGTGAAGGCGATGCACGACACGCATCGCATCATCCCCGTGGTCGGCAACCTGGGCGGCACGCACGCGCTCCCCGCCATCGCCCGCGAGGTCGCGGCCGCCCGGGAGACCGTCTCGGCGCTCTATACGTCGAACGTCGAGTTCTACCTGTGGGGGGAGCGCGCCTTCGACGACTTCGCGCGCGGCGTCGCCGCCATGCCGCGCGACCAGCGCTCGGTGATCATCCGGTCGTACTTCGGGCGGCAGTTCGGCGACCAGCATCCGCTCGCCGTGCCGGGCTTCGCGAGCGTGCAGCTGCTGCAGCCCGTCGACGACTTCGTGCGACGCTACCGCGGTGGCGGCTGGACGTCGTATCGCGCCCTCGTCACGGACGGCGCACGATGAGCGGCGCTCGCTGACTGGCGCAGGCGGAGGCGGCGCTCGCAGGGGCGGCGCGGCGCGCCGTGCCCAGCGATGCGCCAAACTACGGCTTGTCGGACTTCTTGGGGCGCTGCGCGACGAGCGTGGTGTCGATCCGGAAGGCGAAGAGCTGCTGCACGAGCTGCCGCACCTTGCGCCCCCCCATGACCGCCGGGCGGAACTTCATCTGCGGCAGCGTGGCCTTCACCGAATTGGCGAAGTCGGGATGCGTGGCGGAGAGGATGACGATGCTCGAGGCGTCGGCGGTCCCCGTCGTGTCGACGATGTACTGAATCCCCACCGACCCTTCGATCTTCTTTTCCAGCATTTCCGGCGGATACGGCGGCGCCGCACTGTCGTCGAATCGCGCCGCGGCCGAGTCGACCTCGAGCACCGTCATCACCGAGTCGCCCGGTGCTTCGGGGGCCGACTGCTGCGCGTCGGAGAGCTCGCTGCTCAACTCCGTCACCCCGGGGCCCGACTCCACTTCCCGCTGGCGAGGCTTGGACGCTGCCGGGTCGATCTTCTCATCACCGGCGCCGCCGGCGCGCTCGGTCGACATGTACGTGATGCGTTCCTGTTTTGGGCGCGAGCCGAGGATGCGATCCTTCGGGATGAAGAACGCGACCGGCGTGAACGAGTTGGCCAGGTCGGATGGCTTCACCTCGTGCGAGGCGACCAAGGTGCTGCCGATGATCGCGGCGTGCGCCACGAGGCTCACCGTGTAGCCTTCTACACTGGCGAGCGTGCTCGCGCGGGCGCTTGACTCGAGTAGGCGTCGGAACAGCATGGGAACCTCCGCGCATGACGGCGGACGGCTGAGGGACCGACGGGGCGTCCGTCGGCCACTACGAGTATGGGGCGCGTCTCGAACGGGAACAAGCGGCGAGGGGCGAACGGTCCATCCCACGCCGCCAACGCATGTTGCCGGCCGGTGAACTGCGGGGGCCGCTCCTCGAGGAAGGCGTCGTGCTCTTCACCACGGTTGGCCCCGAAGCAGGCGAGACGACGCGTCCCCGCTCTCACTGCGTATCCCCTCGACCCAAGACGACAGTCGGGTCGCCCAAATCGCATCAGGGTGGCGGACGGCGACGCTGAGCCGAAACGCTACCCGGCGCGGTCGCTGGCGCTGGCGGCGGCGACGCGGTCGCTCACACCCCTAACCGCCAATGACCACCGACGCACGCGGGCGTGTCGGTTCGATGTCCGTCAGCTTCGACATGCGGAACCCGCGCAGCCCCATGAAGCCCAGGGCGACGACGAAGGTGAGGTGCTTGACCACCGCCTTCGACGCCGCCGACTCGAACGCCTGCTGGGCCTCCGCCTGCACCACGTTGCGCAGCTGGAAGATGTCGAGCAGGAAGAAGAGCAGCAGCGCCACGAAGCACGCAGCGATCACGAGGTTGGCGATCGCCATGATGCGTTGGAAACGCTGGTGTGAGGCGTACGCCGCGACTCCCATCGCCAGGCCGACCCCGAGGAGCGGGGTGAGGAGGA
>Ga0116176_10000470_pt1 | contig 33269 bp, 49 predicted proteins | sample AD_STIC08_MetaG_FD_89803 | JGI IMG/M metagenome (GOLD analysis project Ga0116176, IMG submission 89803) | Active sludge microbial communities of municipal wastewater-treating anaerobic digesters from USA - AD_STIC08_MetaG | ecosystem: Engineered > Bioreactor > Anaerobic > Digestate | place: USA...
AAGGGTGCAGCCGACAAGCTCCACGATCTACGCAATAATGGACACGATTCCGCGGGCTGATCGGGCGCCGGACACAATCGGAGGGGCAATCCGGGAGGTCCACAACGGACCGATTGCCTCAATAAGCTAAGAGAGAGACACAAGACGCACAATCCCGCATCATCGCCACAATCGACAGGGCGACAACGCGGGGGATTCAGGGGGACTTTGCCCACAGACGCGCCCCGATCATCGTCCGGCCCAAACCTACACGCCCGTATAGCACATCACGCCAACCCGCACCCTAATGAGACATAATAACTGTTATGGGAACTTGATTCACTACACATCCGTGTAGGTTCCCCCCGCCCCCACCCCCCACCGTCTCGACCCACCCCCCGGCCTCTCCAGCAGTACCCCACCACACCCACCATAAAATTTTTCAAGCCCCTCTCCGTCCCTCCTGACGCGCCTGAGAGCCTATTCTGAGCCTGTCCGTGCCTGACTACCCCACGTCTGATAGTGTCCTGAAAACCGGACAATTATATTTGACAAGCCGTCGGATGTATAGTAGTGTGGCTGTAATGGCACGCCCACGCAAAGAGCAGACCGAGGACCTGATCCGGCTCATCAAACAGGAGTTGCGGAAGAAGGTCCACGGAACGAGCGGGAGATACACGAAAGCCGAGCTGTTGGCCCGGACCCTGGTGCGGTCTGCGTTGGCGAAGAACGAGGACGGGAGCTTCAACACCGACGGTGTGGGGGAGTTCAACATGAAGTCGCTTCAGTTCTGCGTGGAGGCCGTTCACGGGAAACCCACCGAGCGGCGTGAGACTACGATCAATGTGTTCGCGCACTATCCCGAGGCCGAGCGCGCAATCGACGTGAATAATTACAAGGTTATCCCGGTTCAGCCGGTGGAGGTTCAGTGATGGCGACATCTGCGATGTGGAACGCGACGATCAAGGGGTGGATCGAGGGCTAATGTTCGTCTTTGAGGACATGGGCGCGAAATACCGCTACGACTACGCGAAGATCGCGGGGGAGCTGAACGCGTTCAAGGACAAGGGCGACGACCAAAGCGCTGTCGCCATGATTCGGAAGTTCTGCAAAGAAGACCTGTTCTTCCTGATGTACTTCGTGCTCAACATGCGGGCCTGTAATCACCCGTGGATCGTGGACAGGATATACGAGGTGCAGGATCATCACCATCGCACGCTTGATATCTGGGGACGCGCCCACTGGAAATCGAATATAAATACTTACGCACTGACGATTCAGAAGATTCTCTGCAACCCCGAGAGCCGGATCGCGATATTCTCCGAAACCCGTCAGATCGCAAAGTCGTTTCTCCGTCGTATCAAAATCACCGCCGAGGAAAACAATCTTCTCCGTGGCGCGTTTCAGGACATCTTTTATTCAAACCCCGAACGTCAGAGTCCCAAGTGGAGTGAGGACGAGGGGTTGATTGTAAAACGCAAGGGCGCTTACACCGAGGCGTCAGTTGAAGCCTGGGGCCTCGATGGCCTCCCAACCGGGAAACATTTCGACATCATTGTCTGGGACGACGTCGTAAACGAAACGACAATCGCATCATCCGGCATGATGGAGAAGCTTGAAAACTCGTTTCGCCTGTCGTTTGGTCTTGCATCCAACCCCTGCGAGATGCGGGTGATCGGCACAATTTATCACTACATGGATTTGAACCAAAAGCTCAGTGAGAGCGGCGAGTGGTTCGTCCGAAAATACCCGGCAGAGGTAAACGGTCACGGTGTACTTCTGAGCGACGAGGACATCGCGCAGAAGAAGAAAGACATGGGAAGCTATGTGTGGGCCTGTCTGGACGGGGAAACCAGCGTGCTCATGTCGGACTGGCGGCTCAAAAAGATTAAGGACATCCGGGCTGGCGAGGTCGTTGTCGGTCTGACGAGCGGGAGGCACGACAGGAAAGCGCGGTTTGTTCCTGCGGAGGTGCGGGCGTGTTCGGCACACACGGCCCCTGTCGTAAAAATCACGCTGGATAACGGCGACGAAATAATCTGCACCGAAAACCACAAGTGGTGGACCGGGCGATGGCGCGGAAAAGAAAAGCGCAGGGACTATTCTCCTGCCGGGTTTGGGTATGGCAGGGTGAAGGCGCTATCGCGGGCGCTTGATATTTCGTTCGATAAACGCGAACTGTCCGCAGAAGAAAAGTATGCTGCTGCGTATCTTGGCGGGATGTTTGACGGCGAGGGCACTTGCTCCGGGGGCTATATATCCATTACGCAAAGCCATGTTGTACACCCGGAGGTGTGCGAGAAGATTGAGTGGGCGCTTTCTGTTCTCGGGTTCAAATATGAAATATACACGCGCGTTGCGTCCCAAGAGGAAAATGAGCGCAACGGGAGAAACTCAAAGGATTCGAGAATTTATTACATAACCGGCGGCAGGCAGGAGCGGTTCCGGTTCCTGTCAATCACCGACCCGGCGAAGCGGATGCAGATTGTCTCACAGATGTACGAGCGTTCGGCAAAGCCCACCAAAGACTGCGAAAGGGCAAAAATCGTATCAATAGAGCCGTTCGGAGAGCGGACGGTTTATAACATTGAAACCGAAACCGGGAACTATATTGCTGACGGCTATGTGTCGAGCAATTCACAGATGATGCTCGATCCTGTACCGAAGGACCGGCAGGCGTTCAAACCCGAGTGGGTGAAGTACTACCGCACCATGCCCGACCGCATGAACATTGCGATATTCTGCGATCCGGCGAACGCCGAGGACAAGCGCGCCGACTGCTCCGTGTTCTCGGTCATAGGCATAGATCAATTCAAGAACTACTATCTGCTCGATATGATCCGCGACCGGATGAACCTCGTCACCAGATGGGTGAAGCTCCGCGACCTCGCTGTCAAATGGGCGTGTCGCACCGTCCATTATGAAGTCACGGGACAGGGGCAGATCGACATTCAGTATTTCAACGAGAAGATGATGGACGAGGGCGTTCACCTCGACATCATTCCGATCAAGAACACCCGCACGGACAAGGAGACGCGGATCATCAACTCTTTGTCTCCGCTGTTTGAAATGGGCCGCTTCTTCCTCCCCGACAACCTCATTTACTACGACCTGGACGAGAAGCGCCACGACCTCATCCACGACTTTCTGGCCGATGAATACTCCCGGTTCCCGTTCGCGCAGCACGACGACATGATCGACTGCCTCGCTCAGTGCAGACATGAGGACGTAAAACTCCTCGCCCCGTTCACCGCGCGGCCCGAAATGGCCGCCGCAAAGCGCCGGTTCTTTGACGATGACACACCACAAGTATCATGGATGGCGATGTGATGAGTGATGCGATTCAAGAGATAAAGCGCCTCAGAGCGGAAGCACAGCGGGAGTGGGCCGAGTGGATGCAAGAGGCCGAAACGGATTCCCGGTACTACCTGGGGGATCAATGGGACGGCGCGGACGCGGCAAAGCTGGAACGCGAGGGACGCCCCAAGCTGTCGATCAACAAGATCAAGAAGCAGTGCGACATCATCACCGGCTACGAGAAGTCGAACAGAACGCAGCTCCGGGTGCAGCCCGTTGAGGGGGCCGATCAGCCCATGTCCGACGTGTACTCGGAGGCCATCGCGTGGGTGCTCGGAGACAGGAACGGGGCGCACGCAGTATCGCTGGCGTTTGAAAGCGCGATCAAATTGGGGATCGGCTGGATTCACCCGATCATGTCCTACGACGACGACTTAATAAACGGCGACATCATCATCCGCGCCGAGAACCCGTTCCGCATCCTGCCTGACCCGTATTTCACAGAAGCCGACCTGTCGGACTGTGACTACATTCTCAGGCTCGGGTGGTTGAGCAAAGGCAAGGCCGCGAACCTCTACCCGGAACACGCCAAAGAGATCGAGAAGATTCAGGCCGGGAGCGGCGCGCAGTTCGACGTGCAAAACCCGGCGTACCGGATTGCGAACAAAACCCATGTGAACATCACCGAGCGGTGGTACAGGGACTACGAAAAGCAGAATTACGTCATCGAGGGTACGACAGTCCGCGCCATTGACGACGAGAGCGCGCGGGGATTCAAGGAGCTTGCCGCCGCCTCCCCGGAGGAGTTCGGCCACCTCGTCGTGATCGAACGAAAAGTGCCTATCATCAAAATGCAGAGCGTGATCGAGGACCAGATTCTATGCTATGATGGTCCTTCTCCGTACTACCAACGGATGTACCCATTTATCCCCGTGTTTGGCGACTACGACCCGTCGTTCAACGATTGGAAATGGAAATTGCAGGGCCGTGTCCGTCTGCTCCGCGACTCGCAGAACGAAGCGAACAAGCGGAGATCGCAACTTCTCCACGCCGCCATGACCATCCCGCTGTCGGGGTGGTACTACGAGGAGGGGGCGGTTGACGACCCGAAGGTGTTCAACGAGAGCGCCGGGGCCGGGAAAGCCATGAAAATCCGCGACATCAACAAGGTTAAGCAGATCGTCCCGCAGAACATCCCGGCTGGGCTCGTGCAGCTAGAGAAGATGCACGACGAGGACATGATTCGCATGAACCTGAACGCCGACCTTCTCGGTGCAATCGAGGGCGGGACCGGCGCGAGCGCACCGGGTATCACCCTGCAACTGCGCCAGAGGCAAGGACTCATCGCGGTTCAGGGTCTTTTTGAAAACCTGTCAAACGCGAAGAAGATTCTCGGGAAATACCTCGTCGAGATGATTAACGAGCGGTGGGACCGCACGAAGCTTGAGCGCATAATCGGACGCGAGCTGCCGATGGATTGGGACGACGTGAAGCAGGACGCGAGATACGACGTGGTGATCGACGAGATCATCAACTCCCCGACCTACCGCATGACCAACTTCGTCATTCTCACGCAGCTCGCGCAGAGCGGATTCCCCGTTTCTCCGCAAACAATCGTGAAATACTCCGACTTCCCGCAGGGGATGAAGGATGACATTATGAACGATATTCAACAGGCGCAACAGGCGCAGCAGCCACAGGGGCCGCCGCCTACGCCGGAGACGCCGAACATCGCGGACGCCCCGATGGACGTGCCGCCTGAACTAATGGCGTAAAGCCGAAAGGCAAATTATATACGCAATGGAGTAGAAATGGAAGAGCAAATCACGCAAATGGGAGATGACCAGGCGACTCCGGCCAGCGTTGCGGATTCCACCGTCGAACTAGACACGGGCGGGACTGAGCTAGAGACGCCGACTAGCGAGGAGGTTGCAAAATCTCCAGAGGAATACGAGCGAGAATTAGAGGGGTTAAAGAAGGGGATTCAGGCGGAGCGCGAAAAGCGGAGGCTTTACGAGGACATTGCACGGCGCGGGTACGCCCAACAGCCGCAGCAGCCCCAGGCCCCGCAGTACGCGGATGAAGATTACGTCCAGTTTGGCGACGTGCGGAAGTACGTTGATTCCATACTTGGACAGTTCAAACAGCAGTACCGAAACGATCAGGTGCGCGTGAGCATTGACCGGGCGAAGGGAAAGTATTCGGACTTCGATGAAGCTATCGAGCTTGCCAACGAACTCAGTCTGCGCGACCCGGCCCTGACCGACTATGTGCTGAACTCCGTGGACCCCGGCGAAGTCATCTACCATGTGGCCAGACGCCATCCGTCGTGGACGGGGAAGGCCGAGAAGGAGACGGCGAAGAAGATCACTCAGAAAATCGCTCAGAACACGAAACAGCCTCGCACGCTTTCCGATGCGGGAGCGGGGGCTGGCCCGGCTGAGTTTAGCTCAGACCGGATAAAAAACATGAGCCACGAAGAATTTGAAGCGCTGGTGCGAAAGAGGAAAGGTTACTAGCGCTTCTGAGGAGACATAATGGCAATTACCACGAAAGCGCTTCACGCGCCCGGTAACGACACCTACTATGACCGACTGCTTCTCGAACGGATGCTGCCGGTCATGGCCCACGAAAAGTGGGGCCAAAAAAGACCAATCAAATTACACAGCGGTGGGACTGCGAAGTTTCGCCGGATCGAACGTCTGAGCGCAGTACCCACTCCGCTCACCGATGGTACCGACGTCACGGCGGTTGTACCGACCATTACCGACATCACTTGCACGATCAATGAATACGGTAATGCGATTGAGTACACCCGTCTCGCCGACGAGACGAACCAGGACGCGCTCCTGACCGAGTACACCGAGCTGTTGGGCGAAAACCTCGCCGACACCCTCGACATCGTATGTCGGAACGTGATCAACGCCGGTACGTCCGTGCGCTACGCCAACGGCGTCGCCGCTCGCGGCAACGTGACCACGCTGATAACCACCACCGACCTCGATGTGGCCATTCGCTCGCTGGAACTCCAGAACGCGAAGAAGCACACGACCGGCCAGAAGGGCGGCCCCGGCGTCGGTACTGCTCCCGTGGCCGATGGCTACATCGCCATCACCCACCCCTATGTCGGCTACACCCTGAAAGGGCTGATCGGCTTCATCCCGGTTTCGGATTATCCGAACCCCGGCGCCGCCGAACCCGGTGAGATCGGGTCGTACCGCGACATCCGCTTTATCAGCACCACGAACGCCCGCTATTGGGCCGACTCCGGTGCGGTGATCGGCGCGACCGGCTATCGCTCCACTTCCGGCGTCAACCTCGACGTGTTCAGCACGCTCGTCATTGCCGCCGACTTCTACGGCGTTGTACCGCTGGGCGACGGCGCAGTGAAAACCGTCCGCAAGCCTTTCGGCTGGAACGACCTACTCGACCGTAACGCGGCTGTTGGCGCTCGCGCAACTATCGCGTACACAATTCTCAATGAGAACCTCGGGGTTCGCATTGAAACTTGCGCGGCGTAAGGAGGAATGAATGAGTAATCAAAACGTAATAACCGGCGAATACACCGGGACCGGGGCCGCCCTCAATGTAGAGGTTGGCTTCAAGCCGAGTGTAATCAAAATCTACAACAACGTGCAAGCGCTCGCTGGCGTGTGGAATGACAACATGGCGAACGGAAGCGCGACAATCGAGAGCGAGTACATCGACACCGTGCTCGATCCGACCAAACCCGCAATCGGGACGACCACTTCTCGTATCGCTCACGCGGCTTTCCGCTATCGGATTGCCGGTGTGCCGTACCTCAAGGACGCCCTGGCTGCCGGAGCTGCCCCTACCGCAACGACCATCCCGCAAAACAAGTGGGGGTTGTTCTGTTGGGAAATCGCGGCAGACGGAACGCTGGACACTGGCCCCGATGCCGCTGGCAACGCCGCTGGGGCGTATGCGACTGAGGCGGCTGCCATCGCCGCAATGCCCGCTCCCTCGGCTTCGCACATCATCCCGTTCTATGTAACGGTGATGCGGACGAACGCCGCCGGGTTTGTTGGCGCGACGACCGCGTTCAACGATGCCGAGACGACGTACAACTGCTACGAGTATTCTGCGTCGCAGATTCTCACCGGGGGGATCACCCCCTACGAGACCAACTTCTACGGTTTCACCGTGGGGACGAGCGCGTATCTCAACAAACTCGGGCAGACCTACTATTTTGAGGCGATCCGCTAGGGAGGTGGACTATGGCGAACCTGAGCAATAGCAACCACCACAACCTCCGGGCGTTCACCCGCATTATACAAGATTTCAATGCTGGCGACCTAGAGGAAATCGTCACGCTCGCCAACGAGCTGAGGACCGACCACGCGACTTTTAAGGCGGCACAGGATTCGACGGAGACTCTCATAGAGGAGCTCCACGACGATCATGCTTCCTTCAAGGCGGTAGTGGACGACCTCAAAACGCTGGCGAACGGTTTGCGTCTGTACGTCGCAGACCAGATGTTGGCGATTGGGACTCTGGCGATTTCTGCGACTGCTGAAAAGTTCAAGACTACCACCACTGCGATTTATCGCATCGGCGGCACTCACTACACGAAGGCCGCCACGGACAACCTTGCTTTTTCTGCGGCGTACACCGTGAACACCGGGGCTGCCGCCGGTCAGTTTTGGGGCGCGTTTCTCGTTCAGATTAATGCCGCCGGAACTGTAAGCACGAAGGCTGTGGCTGCGGACCAGGTATACGCGAGCGAGGCGGCGGCGATTGCCGCGCTCCCGGCTGCAGATGCGTCCAACGTCAGAATCGGGTACATCACCGTTCAGACGAAGGACACTGACGCCTGGGTTGCAAACACGGACGACCTCACGGCGGCGAGCGATTGCGCTGCGGCGAATTTTTACGATTTGCCCGCTCCGGCGACGCTTCCGTCGGCTGTGGCTACGTCCGCACCGGCGACGCTCACGGCTGCGAAACCCTCATCCGCTCCGGCGACTATTACCGCCGCAGCGATTGTGAAGGGCGACTAAGTATTCAGGCAGGGTGCGGGGGTAAAACCCCGCGCCCTGACATATATCAAGGAGATTGTCATGGCAGAAAACATCAGAATGAGTATGGCGAAGCAACGTCAATATACTATCCGAGTAACGAACAGGGACTTTCCGACCGGACTTCCCATCGACGTCAATTACAATGGCGAGGTTTTCAAAATTCCAGAGGACGAGGAATATACAACCTGTGAAGGGGTGGTGAAGCTGCTTCAAGACGCATGGTATCACGAGCCCGATCCGAAGCAGAAGAACCGTCGGCCCGACGAGCCGCAGCGGTGGATCAAGCACCGTCGGTACAACGTGGAGATCGTGGAGAAACACCCGATGCCGCATGAGAAGAAAAAAGAATCTGAGCTGGTAGAGGCGACCGCGTGACGCTGCAAGAGATTTACAACCGCGTCGTATGGTATGTTTACGGCGATTCGACGCCCCCGGCGTCGGTCGCTACATACCTTCAAGGCGCAAACGGGGCGATTGCCCGCGCTCACTATGAGATAATGAGCGGGTGGAATTACTGGTTCATGGAGGAGGAGACGACACAGGCGATCACCTCCGGTACGTCCGCGTACAACCTCCCGGCGCGTTTCAAGAAGGAGATCGCGCTCAGGCTGTACGACCTCACGAACCTCGTCTACAAGAACCCGCTCACGCGAATTGGGCGGGGCGACGCATACTATAAATATCTCGACGATGCGGACTCCACTGAATACCCGACCGTGTACGAGATATGGGACGGGCAGATCGTATTGAAGCCCGAGCCGAGCACGAACTCGACGCTCTACATCCGTTATTATCAATACCTGACCGGCCTCGTCAACCTCGCGGACCACGACGCCCTGACCGACAATCAGCATGGCGCGGAGGCCATTATATCCCGCGTGGTCATGGACTTTGCATCGAATATTGAATACGCAGACAAATATGCGCCGTTCTCGCAGCGTTACTCCGACGCGATACGGCTATTGCGCGAACAGGATCAGGAATATAAGCGCTACGGGCAAGATTACATTGCCTACGTCGGCGTGTAGGAGGGCATAAGTGCCAACGCATACAAACTCATGGAGCAATGCGGCCCCGGCTGACGCCGACGATATAAACCAGGGCGCGGCAGAAATGCGGAAATTCCGGCTCGACGTTGACGAGCGGATGGACGTTGACCACGACTGGCCCGCCTCCACCGACGGCGGCTATCACACCGCCGTTCACCTGAAAGAGCAGGGTGCGGACCCGACCAACGTGGCCAACGTGGGCATTGTCTACACGAAGGACGACGCCGGAGACACCGAGCTGTACTACGAGGACGATTCGGGGAACGTGGTCAAGATCACCGAGGACGGCGTGTTGGCAACGACGATGACCACGACCGTCGCCGCGAAGCAGCGCGAGGAGATCACGCGCAACGCTGGCGGGTTTTGGGGCGACGTGTACTACAAGGACGCCGACGAAATAAACATCAAGGTGAAGTCTGTTCACGGGATGACTCCGTGGGTTGGCGTTATCCTTAACAACGGGAAATATCTTGAATTGACGTCGGACTTCAATCTCGTTCTCGGGCAGCCGGGAGCCGGGGGCCACATCCTCGACGGGATCACGGCCACGCTGAATAATGAGTGGTACATAATTTGGGGCTACGAGACTGCGGGTGGTGCATTATCGTTCGGTTATACGTGGATGCCTTGCACGACTTTCTCAACCAACAATCCCACCGACACGCTGGCCCTGAATCAAGTGAACACTCAGGACATCGGGCTATTGTTCAATCCCGGCGCAAACCTCCTCGTCTGGAACGCGAGCACGAAGTTCGAGACGTGGCGGTATAATACCGCTGGTGGCTCAACTCCGACCGGCGAGTGTTATGTTGATAGCCGCGTTGCCGCGACGCTCACGCTCGACGGCGCGCTGACAGTGAATAACTTCTCGGCCAACGACTACGTGATACAGCTCGACAATTTCAAGCCGCTCGCCGTTGACGATGGGCTTGTCGTGGACGTTATAGGTTCACGCGGGTATCGGGATACTGGAATACGTGTACGAACTGGCGCAGCGGGAGCGATAATGCAATTTTCAATACACGGGAAGCGGTTTTATTTTACGAATGGAGACGGTTCGGTAGATTATGCGCGAGCATCAGGGTTGAATACATATACGGTCGGGAATACATATACCACAACACGCGAATCTCATGTTCCACCGGACAAAACTGGAATAATTCGGATCAACATGGGCTTTGTGAGCGTTGTTGCAAAACATTATTATGATACATACGGGGTAGAGTGTGCTGCCGGAGACGATACGGTCGTATTCCACGAAAACAGCCTAGTAGAGCACGGATTAAGTTGTTATAAGTGCGGAGTCGCCGCGACAACTGGAATTAGCACAATGGGATATATGCTATGAAAAACATCTGGGCTGTCAACAAGGCGACCGGCGTAATGGACGCAAACATTACCGGATCGAATTTTATGTGGGATTATCTCGGACTGTCCGAGGAAACACACGAACGGTACTACACTGATGCCGACTGGCGATCGCATGAGAGTGGCGAACCGCTGTATGTGTCGGATGGCAAGGGCGGCCACCGCGAGCGCACCGAATCCGAGATCAAAAGCGGGGCGAAATACAAGGCGTGGTTTAACGCAAAGATCGAATCACAGCTTGAAAAAATCGACATCAAGCGCATCCGTCCGAGCGCGGAGATCAACGACGACGACACGGGTGCGCAAGATAAAACTGCGGCCAAAGCCGCGCTGAAAACGCTGAACGCTCAGGCGGCGGCGCTCAGGGCGCAGATTATAAAATAATGCCGCCAGTATTCGAAAACGTCCGCATCATGGAACGCGAGCCGATGCCGCAAGCACCGGATGGGCTGGACCCGGCGGTGAAGATGTATTTGGATCAAGTGCTCAAAAAGTTTCAGGAGCAGCAGTTCAAGCTCGCAAAGGACATGGGTGATATTAAAATCGACCTGGACAGTCTGATACCATGAACCACTTCCACGTCCCACAACTGGCCGGAGTGGACAAAGATCATCACGCGCGGATGATACCGGACGAGCGATGTTCCGACCTTCTCAATGTGTGGTTCAAGGACGGGAAGATCAGCCGACGCGGCGGGTACACCAACCTCGCGACGCTGAACGGGATCGTGACCTCGTATGACTACTACGAACTCATGTATTCGTCCGACACGTTCCCGACGGTGTTCACGACCACCGACGTGTACTACTACGATTACTCGTCGTCAACGTGGAAATTCCTCACGGAGACGTACACCGACGGGACCGTGACGTGCGCCGGGACAACCGCCGTTACGCTCACCCCGGTGGACGGGGTATATCAGCACGGGAACCTCGCTATATCGGCCCTCGCACCGGAGGACTTCAAGACGACCCAGGAAACCATGTACTATATCGGTGGGGCCGCCGGGACGTATGCGGCTACGGACAGTCTCGGGTTTTCTGCGGCGCACACGATCAACGTGGCTGCGGGGGCAGGGCAGTTTTGGGGAATATTTCTGGTGCAAATAGACATCGCCGGGACGGTTAGCACAAAGGTTCCGGCAGCAAACCAGACCTACGCGACGAGCGCGCTTGCCATTGCCGCGAAACCGGCCCCTGACGCCGGGAACCTTGAACTTGGCTACATCCTAGTGCGCAGCAAGGCGGCGACATCGTGGACGGCAAATGCCGACGACATGACCGCTGGCTCGGATTGCGACACGGCGGTGTTCGTGGACGCGACAGAGGCAGAGAACGCATGGGACACCGCATGGCCAGCGGGTGGCCAGTACCAGATGGGTTTTGGCACAACCGACCCCGACGCGGTGACGACGTGGTATGCGGTACAGACGATCACCGGGCGAACCACGATGACGCTGGCGACCGCCGGGCCGAACGTGGCCGGGAGCACTTACTGTTTACGGCAGTGTTACAACGGCAACTACGGGCAGATACCCGTGATGTTCGACCATGTGATCGTGGTTGACCCATCGACCAACGACTCGCTACTCCTGTTCGCCAACGGGACTGACCCGTGCAAACAGTTTGACGGCACGACTGTTTCCGACCTGACCGGCGCTCCGTACTCGGGGAAATTCCTCGCCTACTACCACAATCACACGCTCATGGCGTATCTGCGAGACATCACGACCGGAGACTACTATCCGCAATCCGTGGCCTACTCAGTGGCTGGCGACCCTACGGATTGGGCCGCTGCCGGATCGGGGATTACGCAGCTCACCGCCGACCCCGCTGTCATAACCGGAATGGCGATGCTGAAAGAGCACCTGTTCGTTTTCAAACAAATGAGCATCACGACGGTAATGTATACGCAGAACGCGACATCGCCGTTTGACTTCATCGAGAACACCGCGAACATTGGGACACCCATCGGGCGCACCATCGGGGTCGTGGACAACAATTTCCTGTTCTTCCTGGGCCCGGACTCAATCTATATGTTTGACGGCGTGAACTGCGTTGACATGGGGATCGGCATAACCCGGTTCCTCATGGATAACCTGAACTACCTGTATCTTGAAACTTCCCACGCCGTCGTCATGCGCGACCATCACCTGTACTGCCTGTTTGTTCCTATTGGTAGCGGTGCTACCACGCCAAACTATTGTTTCGCGTATGACTACCAGCAGAAGATATGGACGATATGGGCCTTTGCCGACCGGATCAGCGGGAGCGGGAAACTTGCGAAAACACAGTTTTTCATCCGATGGATGGACGTACCGGCAGGGACGACATGGGCCGCCTACCCCGGAACGTGGGGCGGGCGAAGACTATCTTCCGGCGCTCCATACACCGTGCTCGGTGACACTGCGGGCGGCCTCCACAAATTCGACGATACCGATACCGACGATGGTACGGCGATTACTGCATGGTTCGTGACGAGCGACTTCGACTGCGGCGACCCGAAGCACGCAAAGAAGTTTCTGGAGTTTATCTACGCGGCGTACCCGGACGTGACCGCAGCATACGACGACCTCAACCTGTCGTGCTCCGTGGACTACGGAAACAGTTGGTATGGCCCCGTCACGATCACATTACAGGGAACGGCTGACATGACCGAGCACGTATTCAATACGATTCAGTTTGGGAAGCAGATACGGTACAAGATAGAAAACGTCACGGGCGGGGATTTTGAGGTCGAGGGTTTCGTCGTCGGCTATCACCCGACCGGACAGGGCAGAGGGAAGGTGATACCGAGATGATTAAAACGATCAGCACGCCGAACAAGATTGAGATTATTTTTCCGCTCATCAAGAAATTCTGCAAGGCGGCGAAAGCCCCGTACCGCGCCGGGGAGATGGCGCACTGGCTCCGTCAGAGCGTGGGAAGCCCGCTCATGCGGGTGGTGGTGAGCGACACGGACGGTCTGCATGGGTTCGCCGTGATGTACCTCATGCAAGATATAATGACGCCGAAATTGTTTGTCTCGCAGTTCTACGCCGAGGGAGACGACGAGAAAAAGGCGGCGGCGAAGAAGGAGCTGTCCGAGTACATCGTCAAGACCGCGATGGACAACGGCATAGGAATCATCACCTATCACACCTACCACGATCCAGACTGGATGATCGAGCGGTTTGGAGAGATAGGCTATAAATTCGAAAAACGCGGCAGCGTGCTAGAGATGGCGCTGTCGGTAGAGGAGGCGTAACATGGGCGGCGGCGGTGGCGGCGGCGGTGGTGGTTTCATGGGGGACGTTGGACGTGTTGTAGGGCAGGTCCCCGGAATAGGTTCGGGCATAATGTCTGGCGGGAAAAACTGGGGAGGCTTCCTGACTCCCGGTGGACAGGGCGGTATATGGGGAGAACAGGGCCAGAGGTCCGTCACTCCATACAGCACGACCAGCGCCAATCAGCAAGCCATGCTCGGCAAGTATAACGAGCATATACAGCAATACGGCGGCTCGTCGCGCAACCCGCTACTTGGGATGACGAACAACTCGCGGATGAACATACGGGAATCAACGCAGGTTGACCCGTGGGCTACACAGCAGTTTTTTCAGGACGCCGTCTACAACCCGGCAATGCGGCAGCTCAACGACGTTACACTCCCAGGAATACGCGAGAGCATGGGACGGAATTATTGGTCTACGGCCAGACGCGCACAGGAGCAGGGCGCGCGGCAGGCGACCGACAATCAGCTCATGTCGGAACTGGCAAAGATGCAGTATGCCGACGAACAGGCCAGACGGCAGATTGCCGACGTAACACAGGCGCGGAACATTCAGGAGGCGGCACGGGAGCAGGCGCAGCGGATCAACCTGTATCAGCTAACCGACCCGCTATTGCAGCAGCATTTCGCGCCGATGGCGACGGCTCACACCGTAGATCAGCTCGTAGACAACGGACGATACACGCCGGGGTTGATGGACCGGCTCGGGCAGATTGCGAAAATCGGCGCCGGGATCGGCACGATGGTAGCCGGGCTAGGCTAGGAGGCTCACAATGGCGATATACAACAGCGGCGGCAATGACTACAACTGGGGAATGGATTGGACCCCCGTGTCACAGACGTTCCTCGGCATAGGCGACCTCCTGAACAAAAAAAAGCGGCTCGCGTATGAGATGGGGGATTATCAGGGTGGAAACCCGCAGTACGCCGGATCGCTCAAAGACACCATCCAAAAGGTCACGTCTGCGGCTGGCGGCAATCCGTATAGTGCCGTTGGTACTCAGTCTGGAATCGGCGGCGACACGCTGTTCGCTCGCGGAGAACAGGCCGGTCTTAATGCGGCGCTGGCATACGACAAAAAAAACCCGCAGAAAATTTCCGGCGTTGACCTGTTCTTGGCGGAGGGTGGCGGCGGAATTAACAAGATGGGGAACGTGAGCACCGATCAGTTTGTAGAACAGGCGCAAAACAGGGCGCTCGCACGGCAAGCTGCGGCTGACACCGCAAAGCAAAAAATGGACTCGTCGTGGAGCGTTGACGTGAAGGGGGGGAAGGCGCAGCTCGGAGGTGAATATTTCGGGCAAGCATACATGAACCCGGAAACCGGGAAAAAGGAGTGGGTGCGCCCGCTTGCGGAAACTCTCAAGAGCGCCGAACAGGAAATGGCCGGTGCTCCGCAGAAAAAGGCGCAGCAGATACAGAGGCGCGTCGCAGACGAGATTCGAACAAACATCCGCAATGGATACAAGTACAAGGGTGCAGACTTTAGGCAATCCCAGGAAATACTTCTGAACGATACGCTCGCAAGGCTCGCGCAAACGAACAACCCGAGGGAGTACCTAAACACGGTGATGAAATATATTCAGGACGTAAAGGTCGCCAACGTGGGGATGCACCCCGACCACCAGATCAAGACAAATGAGTTGAGGGATTATCTGTTGGCCGGTATGCCGCGTCCGGCTGGTGGGCCTGGACTCAAGACATGGCAGGTTCCGAGGTCAATCAATGGGACTGTCGTAAACTTTACAGTCAGCGCCGCAGACCCAAAAAGCGCGATACGCGAAGCCGAAGCCGAAGCGATGCGTCAATACAACACAAAGGGGCTTGGAACAACTGCGGTTCCGGCGAGCGCCGGGTACGACCCGAGCCTCAAGTACGCGGCGGCTGGCAACGAGGCCATGAAGCGCGCCATCGAAGGCAACGCAAGCCCCGACACACTGCGGAATATAAGCGAAAGCACGATGACGAGTGTACGCAACACTCCGATGGGCGGTTCGCGCAGCGACGTGTATCAGATGAACAACGACGTTGGCGGGTTTGGCATAGGAATAAATCTCGTTCCATCGGTAGACATTAAAACGGCGGCGAACGAGACAGACGAGCAGCGGCGCAAACGAATACTCGGGCGGTAAACAGTGTCCCTATCATGGCGAGACATCGCGTCTGACCCCGCGTACATTCAGGCAGACGACAAGCGGAAGCGGGAGATCGAGGCCAACTTCTACCGGGAGGTGGTCGCGTCGGAGCTTGGCGACACGCCGGAGAACCGGGCGTGGTTTCAAACGAGCATCGGAGGAAAACAGGAAGCCGCGCCGAGTGCTACTTTTGAGCAGATGAACCGCGAAGGGCCAGACGACCGGACGCTGCTCGGAAAGGCCGTGGACGCCATGACGACCCCGTGGCCGCTCGGTTATATCAAAGATGCGCCGGAGCAGACCGCCCCACCAACGCCACCGCAGACGCGCTATGTCGCCCCCAGGGACGCGCAGGGAATGATCCTACCCGAGAAGCCCGTCGAGGAAACGCTCACGGCCCCGTACAGACCAGGAGCCGGAACCGCGTCGGTAATGGATGTCATAAAGACGATTGGCCTTGCTAACCCGGCCACGTTTGTCCCGGCGCTCGTGGCGCAGATAGCAGAGGGAGGCGAACCGCTCATGCGGTCCATCGCGTCCGTACCGGGCGGCCTCGCGGTTGATATACCGCTTGGCGCGCTCGGTGTAACCGGGGCCGGGAGCCTTGCGAAAGGCGCGCGGGCGCTGTACGAGGCGACCCCGCTTGCCATCCCGGGAGCATTGGCAAACCTCACGAAGTTCGGGGCGAAGGCGGCGGCGAAGGGCGCGGAAAAGCTCGCTGGCGACATTCTCCCCCAGGTTGACGACTTCAAAATACCGACACGGAATATAAACTTTCAGGGAAAAGAATACGCATTTGTTTCGCCCGAAGCAAAGAACATCATCGAAACGTCGATAGCCGACGCCGCCGACGTGGAGCGCACGCTTAACCCATCCTATGTAGAGCGAGCGAAAAAACTACCGGAAAAGGCGACGCGGTGGTTTTCTGACATCGACGGCAATCTATCGTTCAAGGTGTCACGAGACGGCCCCGTCGGTGACGACGTGCGGATATATCTTGAGAACATCAAGGGCGCGAATGCACAGGCGCGCGAAGAAATTACCAGGCTGGACAAAACGCTTTTCAAGAGCATGTCGGAGCAAGACAGGGCGACGCTCGGGCAGTTCTACCGAGCACAGAGGACGGCGCAACTTGAGGACGTGCGCCCGGAAATGCTACACGGGCGGGTGCATGAGGGGTCGTCGTCGCGGTTCCTGTCGGAGATGAAGCAGAATCACCCCGACCTTTATGAAGGATTGCAAAAGGCGGCAGAACCCATCGAGGCGACGAGAATAAAACTTGTCCGCGAGATGGAGGCGAACGGCCTTATCCCGAAACACCTTGCCGACGAGTACGCAAACACGCCGTACTATCTGTCGAGAAAATTCCTTGAGAAGATCGACCCCGCCGCCGGGATGCAAACAATCGAGGGAAAGGGCGTGGTCATGGGGCGCAGCGGCATACCGCACCTGAAATACGGCGCGAGCGGAGCGATGATCGAGGACCCGCAGACGCTTATAAACGATTTCATTCTGCGATCCACAATGGCAATGCGCCGTAACGATGCGGCAAAGGCGCTCGGGAAATATGCGGAGCTTGTGCCGGACAATGCCATTGGAGCGAAGCCCGTCAGAGACACCAGACTCCCGCAGACCGAAGCGGCGATCCTCGGGCGTCACCGGGAGGCGGCAAACAAGATGATAGACCGGCTCGCTATGCAGCGGGACAAGGCGATGAAAGCCGCGCCGGGAAAGGCCGCACAGATCGAGGCGAAGTTCGCAGAGAAGATCGCCAAAGCGGAAGAACGAATAGCGAAGCGCGCCGAAAAGATATTGCAATCGAAGCCCGGCCCGGTGGCCGATCCGGGGTACGAGGTAATTCAATACATGGATGCCGGCGAGCCGAAATACGTTCAGCTCCCGAAGGACATGGCCGCAGAGTTCGCGTCGTCGGACCCGCAGATAACGAAAACGATGGCCTCCGTGATCGACCTTTTGTCCGGGTCAAAGGTGCTCAAGGAGACGGCCACCGGCTACAATCTTGAGTTCGGACTCCGAAACATCCTACGGGACTGGCCCCATGCCGTGCTCGTCATGGCGACACAGAAGCAGCTCGCCCCGGTGCTCCCGGTGGCCGCCGGGCAGTTCGCCGTAAACCTGGCGCGCACGGCCAAAGATGCGTTTTCGCTCGGCAAGCGTCCGTTGTGGGAGCAGTTCGTCAAGGCGGGTGGAGCGAGGACGTACTACGCAGAGTACGGGAGAACGGGTCTACTGGCGAGGGGGCTTGAGAAAACGCCCGGACTGCGAAAGGCGTACCTCGCGATCAATCATTTCCTTGAACGCACAGAACAATGGACCAAGCTCGCCGCGTTTCAGAGGGCATTGGAGAACGGTCACGCCCCGCACAAGGCGGCGAACATAGCCGCGAACATCGTGGACTTCTCGCAGGGCGGGTCGGTCATTAAGTCGCTGGAAAACTTCACCCCGTATGTGAACGCGGCTGTCGCCGGTACGCGGTCGCTGTGGAGGGTTGCGCGGGAAAACCCGACGAGGTTTGCCGGACTTGTGATGCAGCTCGGCGTGTTCGCCGCGCTCGCTCGGGCGATGCAGCACACCATGTTTCCTGAGATGTTCGACGGGAGATTCAGCGACACCGACCTCGCGAGGAACTTCAAGATACCCGTCTGGTCGTACACCGACAAAGAGGGCAGACCGCAAACGCTCACGATTGACATACCAAAAGACCAGTCGCAATCTTTTTTTGCCGCCCCGTTTGAGGCGATGGTTGACGGGATGATGGGGAAGAAGGACTGGCCCGAGACGGCCCGCAAGGCATGGGCGACGATTTCCACCGGCGCAGGCGAGGCCACGCCGGTTGGCCCAGAGAATATGCTCCCGCCGCTCCCAAAGGCCCTGTTCACCTATATCTCAAACTATGACCTATTCCGCAGGGAGAACGTGTGGAAGGGGCCGGAGAGCAGCCCGTCGCGCGAGTATGACAGTTATACGCCGTGGGCGTGGAAGAAGTTCGGGGAGCTTACAACGCTATCCCCGGAGAGATCGCGTGCTGCATTTCACCAGGTATTCGCGCGAAACAACCTCCTCAATGACATGGTGGGCGGCGGTTTCTCCGCTGTGTTCCGAATGATGAACCCGGAGGAGCGCGACAAGATGGCTCAGGAGATGGCCGAAACATTTTCCTCCGAGCCGGATGCTGTACGCAGACTGCCCGGTATCAGAAAGATCACATCAACCTCGCGCTCCCAAAAGCGGTATGACGACATCATGTCCAAGCGCAAACAGGAGGCGACGGACGAATACCTGGACACATACCAACCGATCAACGACATCGCCCGGAGATACCGACGGATGCCGTCTGAGAGCACCCGCGCCGAGTGGGCCGCGAAAATAGCGGAAGCGCCTCAATATATGCAATCAGGACTTCGCGACCGAATGAGGACTCAGCTCAGAATGGGCAGCGTGGAGAATCAGGGGCTTATGATGAGGCTCATAAACATGGCCCCCGAGGCGCGCGCGAGGGCGCTGTCGGACATTATTAAATTGGCAGACGACACAGAGCGAATGCAGCTCATCCGAGACGCCAACATGACGCCGGGGTTCTGGTCGCGTCGGTCGCGCGGAGAGTGGAACAGGGTCGGACAGGGTGGCGGGTGGTGAGGCCGGAAACAATTAAATCGTACAAGCGCATCCGCGCCGAATACTGCGACCACTGGTGCGGCGGCCCGTGCGATACTATTGAACGACTGCGATGTACCGAGTTTTTTCTGTTTGAGGCAATGAGAGACAGTGACCTATACGACGAGGGGGAGCGCGAGCATGGAGTGGGAGAAATTGCTAGGTGTGGGATTAACGGCGCTTACCGGGGTCGTGGGCGTCGTGGTGTGGTTAATACGGTTGGAGGGGCGCATTAACATGATAACGCAGCGCAACGATGACTGTGCGCGACGGAGCGACGAGAGATATCACGTCATGCAGACGGCCATTGCCAACGTGGACCGCGACCTGAACGCATCGACATCATCACTGTTCCAGCTCGTGGGCGACCTTGACCGAATCGTTCACAGGCTAGAGGGCATCATAGACAGTACGAGGAGGCCGTGATGGGAGACATGAGCGAGCATTTTAGCCGGTCGGAGCTGGCCTGTCGGTGCGGGTGTAATCAACTCATAGACGAGAACGTCCCGCTTGACCTGTTGGAATTTCTGAGGAAATACTTCGACAAGCCTATCGTCGTTCACTGTTGTATGAGGTGTGAGCCTCACAACAAGCGGGTGGGCGGTGTGAACAAAAGCCACCACACCACATCGTCTGCGGTGGACTTCCACGTCAAGGGCCTGTCGATTAAAGAGCTTCACCGTGAAATGAAAACCATCTACGCGGAAAAGGTCTACCCGGACATGGGGTTAGGAATATACGATTGGGGAGTGCACGTTGACCTGAAAGGGAGGCGAACGTGGAGCTAGCCGAGGGGCGCACGATAACGAAGGGGAAGGACCGCTACTTTTTTCACCTCAAAGAGGTGGACGGGAAATACTATGCGCGGATCACGATGAACGATGTGAGCATAGCGAGCGGCATATTCTCCACGCACTCGGGCGCGCGGAGCTACCTAGACAGGATGGTGGAGGGGTACTGTGGGAACGATTAAATCTATGCTGTCATCGCAGGGCGACGTGTCGTCCATGCGTATCTGTATGTTTATTCTTGTTCTGTCGTCCGTGGCCTGTGCTGTCCTCGGCATAGTGCAGGGCCGCGACCTGTTTGGCCTCGCCGCGCTCGTTACGTCCATGCTAGTACCGGGCATGGGCGCGAAGGCCGTGCAGTCATTCTCGGAGGTCAAGGGTGAAAAAAGTCAACCTCAAGAGTAAGTGGCTCTCACTCAACCTCGATAGCAAACAGTGGTTCGCGTCCATACTGTTGATCGGCATACTCCTCGCGCTCATCCTGTGCGATTGGGCGTGGACCGGCGGCGGCCTGTCGTGTCAAAAATCACACCCGGTTATTCAGAAGCGCGCGAAATGAAACGAGTGCTCGCAGGGTTCGCGGCAGGGCTGCTCATAGGGATGGGGGCCACGGCGTATGTGATGTGGCCGGAGGAAGTGCAGCACCAACAAGAGGTGATTGACAATGTGGATAAAGCTATCGACCGTCATAAAAATTCTGCTAGCGGCGGCTGCGGTGACGGCCCTGATGATATTCCATGCCCGCGAACTGAGGTGTGAGAATGTCAAGCGCGTGGATTGCGAGGGGAGGGCTTATGTTGCGGTTGACCACTATAACGCGTGTGTACGCGATCTCAACCGTGGTATACGGCTGGTGCGTGACTGTCATAGACAATGCGCTGCGGAAATGGAGGAGGCGAAGGCTGGCATCCTTGCAGCGAACGCGGAGGATCGTGCGGCCAAAACGTCGGGCCTGATTGACGGATTTCTTCTGGGCCTCCCGTCGGGAGCGGCCATAGTCGTCCTTATCATCCTTCTGCTCTGACATCGCCCCGGCTCCCCGCCGGGGTTCTTTTTACGCCGCGTAGCGCGTGAATATTCGGGTGGCGAACTGTTCCAGTTTGCCGCGCCTAACACTTTTTTTCGCCACCGCCTCAAAAAGCTCTGGATCAAACAACACCCGGTACGGCTGGCGCAGTACCAGCGTGGCGCGCCTGAGACAACCCCGATTCTTTCCTTAATGTCTTTAGTCGCTCCCCGTACATACTACCAATTAAATCGCTAAAAAATTCCATTTCAACAATTTTATTGGAAAAAAGTATTGACGAAAACAATATTATCGGTATATTGGAGACATAACAGCAGTAATACGACATAATCAGAGGCGAAAATGCAATACACAATATCAATTTCTACCGAGCAATGGCGCGCGTTCAAACAGGCGTGTGCGCTCAAGGGCGTAACAATGTCTGCGGTCATGCGGAAAATGATCGAGCAGTACGTCAAGAAGGAGGGCGGGAAATGAAAGAGCAAGAAGCATACGCGGTACTCATACGCAAAGACCCCGGCTGGCTACAAAAGCCAATCGAGGAGCTTGTGAAAATGTCCGCAGTTGGGAGTGTCTATCTTGAACAGCACAAGAAGCTGTTGCAGAAAATCAAGTCGGGGCAGATCGAACTGGCAGAGGAAGATCGCAAGCGCCAGCTTGAGCAAGGCCAAATCCTCGCCGACGCCCTTCTCGACGCCGAGGTTCGGATCGGGGAGTTGTTGCCGAGCCGGGAGGACATTCGGCGCGCATCGACTGGCGGGAGCCGATCCGCGCCAACGATAGACTCCCTCGGAAGAAAAAACTATGGCGGCGGCGGAAAAAAGGTTTTACCCCCTGGTATTGATTCTCGCAGATCGAAGGCCGCTAGAAAGCTCGCCGAGAACCCCGCCATCGTAGAGGCCATCAAGAAAGAGGCGCGGAAGAATGAGGACCTGCCCACCAAAACGGCGGTGCTCAACAGGATCAAGTACGAGAAAGAGAAAGAGCGCAAAGACAAAGTACAGCACCAAACAAGCGATAGAATCAACAGGCTTGAGGAGGCAAACTATATCGTCGCCCTTGAGCGAGTTATCAATCTGTTGCCGCCCGAACCACCGCGCGAATGCTCGCAAGCATTCATAGAAAAAGCAAGCAAGTATGCCGCAGTAATTATCAGACGCCTACGTCCGTTCGCAGAAAACGATACAAACATTAGAAAGATAATAGGAGCGTAATATGGGAGCACCGATGAAAGTTACTCCGACCGAAGTGTACGATGAGATCAAGTCAAACGGCAAGATCACGAAGGACGAGCTTGCGAAGATATTCAATGTTTGCCCCGATACGATTTCAAAGAAACTGCGATTACTCCGCAAGGACGGTTCGCCTGTTCTCTTTGACGAGGAGGGCTTGTTTATACTCAACAAGATTAAAAACAAAACAGAAGCCGAAATGTATAGCAAGTATCTCAACTGGCTCATCAAGACCATGTACGGCATTTCAATTTGCGGAGAACCCACCAAGCCGCTCATTATTCAAAGCCGCGAATACCTCAAGAAAGCATTCACGAAAGATGAATTAAAATACCTCGGGAACATGGCAATGAGCATCTCCAAGATCGCAGCCTATGTCGAGATGGAACGGGAGATGTTTGAGGAATAATGAAAACGAACAGCGCACAGCCCGACTGGCTCGCGGTCGATTACGAACCAACACTCGCCGAGCGCAAACTCGCTGCGGCGAAATTGAGAGCAATGCTTGAGGAGGAGCTATGGAGAATCGAGGCGTCGAAACACGAGAAGATGGCAGCCTGGTCGCTGCTCAAGAGGCTCTGAGGAATGACACCATCTCAATGTCAGAATATGCGAACGCACTGCTCCACGTCGCCGCGTGGTGTCAGTCGATCATCGCAGAGAAAGATCGTCGTGAGAGTGCGGACTAATCGCGTGGAGCGTTTCTTCATACAAATCCTCCGCCGGGCGGGGTCACTGGACCGGCCCCGCCCGGTCTATTTTTTCGGGAGGATCAATCGTGAGTAAATACGAGTACCACAATGGAGCACGGTGGGAGCCGTGTTTGGACGAGCAACCAATATACAAGCAGAGGGAAGACGATTATGACGACTACGATTATTTCGGAACTGAGCAAGCCATTACCATCGACTGCTATCCAGCGTACACGAAAAGACGAGACGCGGAAGGGGTACGACACCGACGGCTACGGGTATCAATGGGTGGCCGACCGCCTGAATGAAGTGCTCGGGCTGGGGTGGGACATGACGTGGGAGGTAGTACACCACGCCGAGGGAACATACCGCAACGGTGCGCCATACCATGACGTGACGGTTCGGTGCGCGATTAAGATACGCGAATCGGCTGCCCACGTGGTTGTGCGCGAGTGCGCCGGTGGGCATATTGCTTCACTGTATGGCGACGCGCTCAAGGGCGCAATCACCAACGCCTTCAAGAAGACGGCGGCATTTTTCGGCGTGGGCCGGGACGCATACGCCGGGACGATTGACGACGACAACCAGCCCCTACCAGACGACCAGAAAAACCGCAAGCCCGTAGACCTCGCCGGGGAGATCGCCACGCGGATCACCGACGAGGAGTTAAAGGACGCGCTTCGCGCGATGGTGTCTGACAAGCGCTGGTCGATTCCCGAGTGCCATTCTTTCTGTCAGACCCGCGAGTGGGACAACGCCAAGATAATGACCGACCTGTTGGCGCACAAGCAGAATATGGTCGCGGAAGCGTTTCACGGGGAGGTGAGCCATCATGGGTGAGATAGTATCCGTATCGACCGCCGCCCACTGGTACGCACCCGACGGAACCCCCAACCACGGCGCGACGCTCCGTGAGGCGCGCAAGGAATTACTGCTCGGCAGCATCACGTCCATCATCCGCACGATGGCAAAGCCCGTGCTTGAAGCGTGGAAAATAGAACAGGCGATTATCTCCGCGCTCACGCTCCCGCGCATCAAGGGTGAGAGCTACACCGACCTCGCCAAGCGCATAGCGAAGGATGCACAGGACGAGGCGGGGAAAGCCGCCGACCTCGGGAGCGCGGTACATGCCGCGATTGAGCAGTACGCCAAAGGCGGTTCCCCGGAGCGCGACGACAAGATCATGGCGATAGCGGCCCCAGCGATAACGTGGCTGAGTGAGGCCGTGGAAACATACTGCATGGTGGAGCAACCGCTCGCTGACCCGGCAGAGGGTTTCGGCGGGACGCTGGACCTGTACTTCAAAACCAAAGCTGGCGAGTATCTTCTCGCTGACGTGAAAACCCAAAAGACCAAGAAGGACAAGAAAATCGAGACGTACCCCGAGTGGTGCTGGCAGCTTGCAGCGCAGAAGCATCTCGTCAAGCGCACGGGTGGACAGGTGACGCATTGCATCAATATTGTGCTCTCGTCCACCGAGCCGGGGCGCATGGAATTCAAAACGTGGAGCGATGACGATATCGCACACGGCCTCAAAGTATTTTATGCACTACGCGACGTATTCTACTTGAGCCGGAAATACGACTACACCGGCGCGGAGAAAATCAAATAGGAGATCAACATGGCAGAGGACAGTAAACTGATTAACGCGTGTGGGTTATGGAAGAACGAGAGCCGGAACGGATCGACGTATCTATCCGGCAGTCTCGGCGGGGTGCAGATTCTTGTATTTCCGGTGAAGGAAAAGCGTTCGGACAAATCGCCCGACTACATGCTTTGCATTTCCGAGAAGAAGCGCGAGGAGAAACAGGAGAAAAGCGGTGGCACGCCCTTCTGATATTTTTTGGGGCGTTGAGATCGACCCCGCCGTCCGTAACTGTTTGCGCCGACTGCGCGAGCAGACGCGGACGGACAGGGTTCACCTGTGCCACAAGTGCAAACAGAGATTCGCAGAGGACGACATCGTGCGGATCAGACACTCAGGCGGCACGACGACGAAACGGTGTCGTGAGTGTTTGTCGGACTATACCGGAGATGGGAGGATCATCGGTGACTGGACAGAATACTGGACAGATTAAATGTACTTATACAGCGCGAGATGGATTTCTGTCGCCAATATCCGCGAGCGCAGCCGCGCGCGCGACCAAGTGGCTAGAGGAGCACGAAGGTTCCACCGTCGAGGTCGTGTTCACCGCGATGGATTCGGTTGAGCATTTCCAGCACAAATACCTGTACGGCTACTGCTACGAGCCGATGGCACAGGCGTCGGGGATGGAGGTAGACGAGATCGACCATGAGATGAAGCTGCGGTATCTGCGCCGTGCCGTGTCTAGCATAGGCGAGATACCGCACCGCTACCGTGGCCGGTGCATCGTGCTCATGGACGGAGAGAGTGTCGTCGGCTATGTCCCGTCGAAATCCGCGCTCACATATCAGGAGTACGCGGACTACATCCAGAACGTGGAGCGCGAGCGTGATGGGCTGGAAGGGTGGCACATACCGGATTGGGAGACTGCGCGAGACGTGAGGAGGGCCGCGATTGAATATCGGTAGCACATCGAGGAACGCGCGAGACGAGAACGACCAGAAGCCATATCGAATACAGGTCGAGGTTCCTGCTGTGGTCTATGTCAAATACAAGAAGCTCGTCGGAAAGGCGAGTTTATTTGAGACTACGAGCGCACTACTGACCGAGAAACTTGAGGAGTATATCAAATGCTCAGAGTGATTGATTTGGACAACGTAAAGATCGCGTCTGTCAACCAGAAGTACAACGTGTCGCGGACGACGAAACAGTTGTTTCTCAATCCCGAGTACCGAAAATTCAAAGAGCTTTTGGTGCAGTCGTGCAGCGACGTTACGGTCGAGCCTCCGTACCGCATGAGGATTGAGCAGCGATGCTACACTGACATCGACAACGCGATCAAGGTCACGCTCGATGCGCTCCAAGAGGCCGGTGTGATTGAGAACGACCGGCATGTCCTAGAGCTGTCGGTGGTAAAAGAGCACACGAAGCGCAACGCGCCCGGTGCGATCCGGGTGTGGATTGGAACGATGGAGGAATATTATGTCTAGAGGTGGATGGTGCGTGCTGTTGTTCGTGCTGTTCATGATTATCTGCATGATCGCGGAGGAGTACGTCGATAAGCGGAGGAGACGATGAGCGAGAAGAAAACCAAGCGCTACCGCCGCGCGGTCCTCCGCACCCAAAACAAGATGCTCCGCGAGTTCGTGCAGTCTGTGTGGCGACTGAGTTTCCGAGACCGAATGAGGATTGCGATAGCGATAGTGGTACACAAGAGGGTGGTTAAATGAGCGGAGACAACGGAAATAAAATAGAGCTGTCCGGTATATTCTCAGAGGGATACGGGATTATTCCAAAGAAGTTGATGCGATCCAAAGACATTGGATTGTACGAGAAAGCAATTACAGCCTATATGTTGAGCTATACCGGAGGAGGGAACGAGTGCTTTCCAAGCTACAAGCGGATAGCAGAGGACCTTAATATCAGCGAGCCGACTATTGCAAAAAGCATTAAGCGGTTGGTGGAAAAGGGATACATCCGCAAGGAAAAGCTATATCCAGAAGATAGACTAAAGCACAATAATAAGTATATTCTAGCCTTTATGGACACGCCGATACTAAACGAGGTTAAGTCTCACGCTACGCCAGATTTAGCTCCACACTCTACCACGCTTAGTAGTAATAATAACACTATTAATAATAACAATAAAAAGAAATTCACAGCACCAACCATAGAAGATGTAAAGGCCTACATCGAGGAGCACTCTTATTCTGTTGACCCAAAACAATTCTGGAATTATTACAACGAGGGTGAATGGAAAGACGCGAAGGGTAACCCGGTGCGGAATTGGAAGCAGCGCGTGATTACATGGCACGGACGCGCGAAGAAGGACGCCCCGAAGGACACGCGCCCGACGACCGTGGACGAGATACGGAGGGCGTATGCTCGATAGATCGTACTACGACCACGACGCCGAGATGGAGCTGATCGTGACCGCGTACCGCAGACCGGACGTGTTCGCCGACCTTGCCGACCTTGCCGACGAGGACTTCCATCACCCGCTCGCCCGTGCGTCGTTCGGTATCATCCGCGCCATGAGATCGCGCAGCGAGGACGTGGACTTTCGCGTACTGCTGACCGAATTAAAAAACCTGGGCCACGACGACGCCGACCTGTCGCTGACAGAGGCCGGGAAAATGCCGTCGCTCCTGTCGGTAGGAGCACACGTCAAGCGCATCCGCGACCTCGCCAACCGGAGACGGATCACCGACGCGCTTGTGCTCGCCGCAGATATGACCGGCGACCACGCGCCGATCCCCGAGGTCACGGCGTATGCGATAGCAGCACTGCGGGACATCGGCGACCCATACGAGCACAGAGTCGTGGAGTTGAAACACGACGCGCTTGACCTCGCCTCGATACAGGCGCGCCGGAAGATAACGACCGGATTCGCCGACCTCGACCGCATCTTGACCGGGTTATACGGTGGGCAGTTCATTGTGTGTGGGAGCAGACCGCGCATGGGCAAATCGGCGATAGCATTGCAGATCGCGCGCCACGCCGGGGAGACCTGCCCGGTGCTGTACTTCTCACTTGAGATGGTCAAATCCTCGCTGTACCTCCGCATGCTGTCGAGCGATACGGGCATTCCAGTCACTCAGATACGCGACGGAAATATCGGCGACGCGGACAAGCGCGCAATCGCGGAGCGCATGGAGCGGATGAAGGACATCACGCCGTACTTTACAGTTGTGGATCATGTGACCGCGTTGTCAAAGATCGAGTCGATCATCGTTCGCACTGTTAAAAAATATGAGTTCTGTTTTGTGGTCGTAGACTACCTTCAACTCGTCACCGTGTCAAAGCGCAATATCAACCGCTATGTAGACATCGGAGACGTGAGCCGCACGTTCAAGCGGATTGCGAACGAGCACGATATACCGGTGTTTGCGATGGCGCAACTGAGCCGAAACGCGGAGGGGAGGATGCCTATGCTCGGAGACCTCAGAGAGAGCGGAGATATAGAACAGGACGCCGACGTGGTGATGTTTCTTCACCGAGATTACAACGAGCAGAAAACAAAGCTGAAAGACGAGGCCGTACTGCTGGTCGCCAAAAACAGGGACGGAGATACCGGCGTCGTGGACCTACAATTCATCCCGAGCCGCGTCATGTTCGGGTCGGTCGAGAAACGCTACGAGGTATACGGTGGAAAGTATGATTAGTCTGACCGAAGCTAAAAAGCTATTGAGGGAGTTGGAGAACAAGGTGGACGAGCTGGCGCGCAAAATTACTCAGGAGTGTGGGAAATGAAAAAAAAGTGGACCGTTAGCTGGAATGACGAAACCGGGAAGTTTAATGTCGATGAGACGCCGACATACGAGGCGATGTGCCGGAGGTCCGAGAAGTATGGTGAAAAGTTTCCGTTTGTTGCAATCGGAGAGTTTGGATCGTTCAATGACGCATGGGTGTTCGGCGCGGATTATCGTTTTAAGAAAACAGGAATTAAAACGGAGTAGATAATGAAGCGTGTTATTGCGATGGGCGACCTACATTGCGGAAGTCGTGTTGGGCTGACGCCGACGCTGTTTGAGTGCAACGACGATTCACATTTTGCTGAGATCAGGCGCGAGGTGTGGAGGTTTTACGAGCGGCTAACCGTGGACTTACAGCCGGTCCATTGTCTAATCGTCAACGGCGACCTCATAGATGGCAAGGGGGAGAGGAGCGGAGGCACTGAGCTAATCGAGCCGGACAGGATCGCACAGTGCGACATGGCGGCCCACGCGATCAAACAATGGAACGCGGAGAAAATAATCATCACCGCTGGCACGCCGTACCATGCCGGATCGAGTGAAGATTTTGAGGAGATCGTTGCGGACAGGGTTGTGGCTGACGAGTTCGGGGGCCACGCCTGGGTAGATGTTGACGGCGTTGTGTTCGACGTCAAACACAAGGTTGGCGGGTCGGTCATACCGCACGGCAGGGCCACCGCCGTGAAGCGCGAGGTGTTGTGGAATACGATATGGTCCGAGGACGAGCGGCAGATCAGGGCCGACATACTGCTGCGGTCCCATGTCCACTATTTTGAGTACAGTGGAAACGGAAAATATTTGGCGATGACACTCCCCGCATTGCAAGGGTACGGGAGCAAGTACGGCGTCCGGCAATGTTCCGGTGTTGTGGATATTGGGTTGGTCGAGTTCAATGTCGAGGAGGACGGGACATATTCATGGCGACCTCATCTTCTGGTCGGGGAATTTTTAAAAGCGCAAAAAATCACAGTGTAAAATGGAGCTTTACCGTGGATAACCTGGATAGATTTATAAAACTCCGAGACGAGCTTCTACCAAAGATAGACCGCGTTCCGCTCGAACCCTTTCTGCGCGACGTGCTCGGGGTACGCGGGTCAAACCTCCGTGGGTTCGCCGAGTCTCACGGCGCGAAGGTGTACCGGCTGCTTAACGATAATGGCAAGTGGCAACTTTTCATAGATGCCGAGGATGCCGACAAGCTCGTTCGGGAGTATTGCGCGGGATGAGGAACACGGGGTACGACCATCGCTCGTTCGTGTGTCAGACGTGCGGCACGCGGATTGACGGCACGAATTATTACACGCGGTTCAAGTGCCGAAGGTGCTACAATGCGGCGCACCGGGCATGGGTACACGGCAAGAGCGCGAAGGTTGACTGCTCGTACAACTGCCTTGAGTGCGAGCTGCCGGACTGTATACTACCGGGAGAATATCCCGAGGCCGAGTGGGAGGGAACATGGGTAGATTGACGGTGGCGCTGGCGATAGTGTCCGCGATACTGGCGGTCATGGTGGTGCGGCTGAACGCGAGGATGTGGGAAGCTGAGAAGAAATTGGACTATACACACGCGGCGGTTGTGATATACCTCACGCCCGATGAGGATTACGTTAAGTGCGCACAGGAGGTACTATGGAGAGAGCAGTCTCGGTAGGTCTATGCTATCGCTGCGAGCACAGGGCGATGTTCCATGAGAGCGGAGCGCGCCCGAGGCATGAGTGCGGCGAGGACCGTGCGGTTGGTGGATGCTATATGTATAAGCCCGTACGCCCTGTCGTCGTGACCGTGGACGATGGCGAGAAGCGCCCGGCGTTTGCGTCGCCCATGATAGCGGGGCGGGTGCGATACGATAGGGTCGTGGACGACATGGTTCTGATGCTGCGTGAAGTAGATGACGATAAAATTGTTGCGTATTGGAGCGAGCTATGAAAAAACTAAAATCGATTCTGTGCCGGTGGTGCTGCGGGTTTACTCCGACTGAGGTCGAGTGTATATGGCAGAGCCGGGAGGCGTATCGAGTGTTGTACGAAGGACGGCGACTCGGAGGAATTGATATGAATGAAAAAGAATACCGACAGTTCAGTGAGTGGGTGGACAACAACAAGAGTGGTGAGCTGGATGTTGACGAGGCAGTGCGATTGTCGATTGACATATTGAATAGAGTTTTAAACGGGGAAAGGTTTATAGATGGCAATTTTAAAAAACGTAGTTAAGCCGTCTTTCGCACAACTGATACGGCATAGACGAAGGAGAATGAAATGTACTATAAATAACAGGAGGACAATATGGAATCAAAATATTTTTTAAGGTTTATATTTTTTAAAAAGGTTTATTTTATTGGTGAAAGATTTGAGTTCAAATTTAGTTGCAGAAATGCAAAATTTAAAGAAGAGTTTAAAATATTTAAATTCATAGAGTTTTGCGGTTATTGCATATAAAAGTGAGCGGATACGCGAAGCCGCTTGTTGCAATAGAATAATTACGGAGGCAGGATCATGCAGTCAAAGAGATTATCGAAGTCGGCAGTGGAGAACAAACGGAGAAAGAACTTTTGCGAGATACTGGCGGCCACTACCAGACCCGCCAGCTTTCGCCGAACATATAGCGAATATGCGAAATTTTGAGGAGGCTACAGAATGAGTTTATATGAGATGTGTAACAAATGCGGAAAGCTAACGGATATTGAGAAAGATGTATGTAGTAACTGTGGTAATAATTTTAATATAAAAGCTCCTCAAAATTTGCCGAAGGCGGACGCATATTCGCTGTTAGCGGATGTGCGAGCGGATGTGCGCAGGATGATTGATGATGCTTCTGAAACATTTAGATATAATGATAGCATGGGGATAGTTCCAAAGTTAAGAAATATAGAAAATAAATTGCAAAAGATTAGCGAGCATTTCCGCTAACTGAACAGGGCAGGCGCACGTTTTAATTGCGCTTGCCCGTTGTTGTACGAAGTAAACGGGCGATTATACAGGAGGATTTTATGGAAGAGGAAAAGTATTTTATCATTTATTTAGAAGAGTTTGCAGGCGATGGTATGACCGAAAGCAATGTTTGGAAAATAGGCAGTAAATTGTTTGAAAACTATGATGAGGTGATGAAGGTTTACGAACAGGCGAGCCAATCTCATTCATGCCGGATATGTAAAACTATTTATGGGTAGGGAAAAGTTAAGCCCGTTTATTTCGTACAACAGAACAGGGTAAGCGACGCCCGATAGGGTGTGCGAAGCGAACGCTTACCCGATGTTGTACGCCGTGCCGATGATAGCAATAGATTATTATAGCGAGGTACAGGACGTACCGAAGCGTAGAGGAGGACTAGTGAAATTAAAGCGAATAGTAATACCAGCTAACCGAAAGCGCGACCGATGGGTGGTTGATGATCTCATAATATGCGCTCATTGTTGGCATGAATGGACTGCGGTATATCCAGAGTCTATAGATAGGTCGATGTTGGAGTGCCCAAAGTGCGGATGTCGCGGCCCTAAGTGTGTTGCACACTCGAAGAGGGGAAGTAGTTCATAAGGAGGTATCACAATGACTGGATGCGAACTTATAGGATGCAATGACTATAAAGACGGGAAATGTACGAATACCGAAGAGTATGTTAATAAATATACCGGTGAGCCGATGTGTCCGAAGAACGACGACGCAATTCCAAGAGAGGAAGGACTTTTGTCCGGTCATGATATTTATTGACACGAGCCGCACAGGACGTGCGGCAATAAGGCGGCATGGCGTACAACTGAACAGGGCAGGCGATCGTTTTAATGTCGCTTGCCCGTTGTTGTACGAAGTGGCGCAAATTACAGAGAGGGTTTTATGAAATGTAAGCATTGTAAAAAAGAACCAGTAATGATAGAATATTTTTCCTTTGCATCTGATTACCCTGAAAGATTCAGATTATATTGTGGATTTTGTAACAGTTATGGAGCGTGGAGGAAAACGAAAATTGGTGCGGAAAAAGCGTGGACGAAAGGATTAGTTTCTGGTAGAAAAGATGAGCCAGAATAAGTTTTGCGCAATTTCGTACAACAGGTTATAGACGAAGTAATTTACGTTTATCCCTCCCCGGTGGAGCGGAGGGCGAAGGAGGGTCGATGGCAAGAATAATATATTGCATAGTTGAGATAGACGATGATGATGGAGTGTATGACGGGGTTGGAGATGAGCTTATTATTGACGACCTGTTCCCGTCGGATTCGCTTTCGACAGGTATTAGGATATATGCCTTTGAGCCTATAGACTCGTATACTTCGGGATAGAGAGGAGCGACGAACATCTGGCAATGATGGATTTCGTTGGAAAATAAATGATCGTCAAGCCCTGCGAATACTGCGGCGTCCGTCCTTCCCGCCCCATCCATCACCGCTG
>Ga0116176_10000473_pt1 | contig 33177 bp, 30 predicted proteins | sample AD_STIC08_MetaG_FD_89803 | JGI IMG/M metagenome (GOLD analysis project Ga0116176, IMG submission 89803) | Active sludge microbial communities of municipal wastewater-treating anaerobic digesters from USA - AD_STIC08_MetaG | ecosystem: Engineered > Bioreactor > Anaerobic > Digestate | place: USA...
CGTTGTGTAAAAATCTTTTATGAGGGAAGAAGTTTATTGACGGTACCTCATGAATAAGGGGCTGCTAATCTCGTGCCAGCAGCAGCGGTAATACGAGAGCCCCGAGCGTTATCCGGAATTATTGGGCGTAAAGGGTGTGTAGGTGGTTGTATTAGTCCTGTGTAAAAGCCTGTTGCCTAACAACAGAATCGCACAGGAAACGGTACGACTTAGAGGGTGTAAGAGGTGTACGGAACTCATGGTGTAGGGGTGAAATCCGTTGATATCATGGGGAACGCCAAAAGCGAAGGCAGTACACTGGTGCATACCTGACACTGAGACACGAAAGCATGGGTAGCGAATGGGATTAGATACCCCAGTAGTCCATGCCCTAAACGATGACAACTAGCTTTTAGGAGTATCGACCCTCTTAGAGGCGTAGCTAACGCGTTAAGTTGTCCGCCTGGGTAGTACGGCCGCAAGGCTAAAACTCAAAGGAATAGACGGGGGCTCGCACAAGCGGTGGATCATGTGGTTTAATTCGACGATGAACGAAGAACCTCACCGAGGCTAGACATCCAGACGAATCATTTAGGAAACTAGATGAGCCTTCGGGCGGCTGGACAGGTGATGCATGGCTGTCGTCAGTTCGTGGCTTGAGCTGTTCCCTTAAGTGGGGTAACGAACGCAACCCCTATTGTCTGTTACATGTGTCAGACAAGACTGCCCTGCACTTTGTGCATGAAAAATAAGTTTTAATAATTTATTTGTTCGTGAATAAAGTGCAGGGAGGAAGGTGGGGATGACGCCAAGTCAGCATGTCCCTCTGATGCCTCGGGCTACACACATGATACAATGGGTGGTACAACGGGAAGCGACGGAGTAATCCTGAGCAAATCCTAAGAAAGCCATCCTCAGTTCGGATTGAGGTCTGCAACTCGACCTCATGAAGCCGGAATCGCTAGTAATCGTGGGTCAGAATACCACGGTGAATACGTTCTCGAGCCTTGTACTCACCGCCCGCCAAGTCAAAGGAGCCGGGAGTGCCCGAAGTCCCCGTTTATCGGGGCCGAAGGCAAGCTCGGTAACTAGGGTTAAGGCGTAACAAGGCACGGCTAGCGGAAGCTGGTCGTGGATTTAGTCAAATGACAATCGTTCTAACTTTTTGTTGGAATCTAGGCGGTCGATATCGTATGTCTCAATTGAACATGCGATGGATGGACATAAATCCTTAAACTATGTCTGACGACTCGGAGGAAAGACTCCGATAGAGCAGAACAAAAGAAAAAATATGATTAACATAAAACCGCCCAATAGGGCGGTTTTATGTTATTTTGACAAAAATATTTTAATATGATATATATTGCTATTAGAAAGGAGGCAAAAAATGTTTCATTTAGTTATGATTGTGATGTTGGCTCTGGTTGCTTGGCTGATGACCAGACTAGTGGATTCAGTCATACCTCCCCCCGACGATGATGGGGATGAGGATGAGACATTCTCACTCCCGAAAGGAGTGAGAATCAGAGTTTATAGGGGGAGGATCCCTCCTCCACCAAGCGATGAAGAGCCGCCCCCGGGCGGTTCTCTTTTTTATTGTGTATTTAATATGTGTATAGTCGGGTTCTTTAGAAGTTGAGGAAAAGTTAAAAATGAGCAGTAACTATAGACGCTTCCAAAACTGAAAATGAAATTTAATCATGTGTAGGGTATAGTAGAAAATATTAGGTAACCTACTAATAAAACATTAGGAGGCAAAAACAATTTTGAATATATGTGCGCGTGGAAGGACTTGAACCTTCGGCCTCGTCATTATCAGTGACGTGCTCTAACCAGCTGAGCTACACGCGCGCTTTATTGCTTGCACTATACCAAGAATTAGGCAAAAAGAAAATATTGAGTCCTACGATTAACCATAAATTTAACGAGTCAATAAATTACCATTTTCAATGGTTTTTGATAATATTCTTTTGTTAGGGCGAGTGGTGAAATTGGTAGACACGCAGCGTTCAGGGCGCTGTGGGAGTAATCCCATGGAGGTTCAAGTCCTCTCTCGCCCACATGAGATCTTTTTTTCGTTTTCTGAGAGCGCGACGTTTCTCTTACAAACCACTTGTACAAGTAGAGATTTCGCGTGACGCACTCAAACATAATCTTGAATATTTTTTGAAACTTTCAGAAGTTAAATCACAAAATGGAAGTTCAAATTATTTGCGTGGTATTGCACCTGTGCTGAAGGCAAATGCTTATGGGCACGGACTAGTTGAAGTGGCGCGTATTGTAGATGGGCTTCATGGCGTACGATTTTTGGTGGTTGATTCGTACTATGAGGCACTAAGGTTGCGTAACGAAAATATAATTTCACCAATACTTGTTATTGGATACACCATTACAGAAAATATTTTGGAAAACAGTATGAGTAATGTGGCGTTCTGTGTTAGCTCAATATCTCAGTTACGTGCACTTTCAAATACAATAATTCCAACAACATTTCATTTGAAATTTGATATTGGAATGCACAGACAAGGCATTATGCCAAACGAACTTTACGAAGTTATAGATATTGTACATAAACATCCTCAGATGCAAGTTACCGGTATATGTTCGCATCTATCTGATTCGGATGGAGAAGAAGATATACATACAAAACGTCAAATTGCCATATGGAATGACATTTCAAAAAAATGGCGCAATACGTTTCCTAACACCGAGTTTTTTCATTTGTCGGCAACTGCTGGCATTCGGTATTTGCAACACATAGACGCTAATGTTAGTAGACTTGGTATTGGACTTTACGGAATTTCCGATGATATATCAGGACTTATACCGGTTCTTTCAATGAAAACTATAGTTACGGCTGTTCGTACTGTTCATATAGGCGAAACAGTTGGATACAACAACACATGGACTGCAACACGAGAAACTATCGTTGCTACAATTCCAGTAGGTTACTATGAAGGTATAGATCGTCGCCTTTCTAACTCAGGATTTGTGCGTATAGGTGGTATTGAGTGTCAGATTATTGGGCGTGTTTCTATGAATATGATGACTGTTGATGCAACCGAAGTACCGAACGTGAAAGAAGGAGATATTGTGGAAGTAATAAGTAGCATAGATCAAGCTCCAAACTCTATAAAAAATATTGCTAGAATTTGCGATACAATTCCATATGATATTTTGGTACACATACCAACATCACTAAAACGTGTCGTGGTATAGTTGTTATATATGGAAATTTTTGACTCAGCAAAACATATTCATTTTATCGGTATCGGTGGAATAGGTATTTCTGCACTTGCACGATTGATGAAGAATCGAGGTAAGCACGTATCGGGTTCTGATCGTGAACTAACTAAATTAACGCGTGAACTTGAGCGCGAGGGCGTTCGTGTACGCCCAGGACACGATGAACATCATGTGCCAATATTTGCGGATGCCGTTATATATTCTCCAGCAATATCTAACGATAATACTGAGCTAGTACAAGCACGTAAACTTGGAATTCCTACTTTGACTTACCCTGAAGCGTTGGGGCTTATGACAAAGGACACATTTACCGTTGCGGTGTCGGGGACGCATGGCAAGACCACAACAACTGCAATGGTAGCTGAAGTGTTAAATGAATCTGTAAACCCTACAGTTATTGTCGGCTCATTATTGTCTGGAGGTAGAAGTAATTTTGTTGCAGGGCATCCGAAAAGGTTTGTGGTTGAGGCGTGTGAGTACAAACGTTCATTTCTCAACTTGTTTCCTGATGTTCTAGTAATAACAAATATAGATGAAGATCACCTTGATTACTATAGAGATCTTGAAGACATAAAGAGTGCATTCCGAGAACTAGTGCGCAAAGTACCTTCACACGGAGCAATTGTATGCGATATTTCCGATCCAAATGTTGCTGAGGTAGTTTCAAAAGCTCAAGCTACAGTGATTAATTATATGTCGTTGTATGACGAGCAGAGAGAGTTGTTTGTGTTTGGACAACACAACCAGAGAAATGCGGCAGCAGCACATGCTGTTGCTCAATATTTCAACATATCAGACGAAGAAGTGAATCGAGCACTTGCTCGGTTTTCAGGAACTTGGAGGCGCTCTGAGTATAAAGGACGAACGACCCGAGGTACAGAAATATATGACGATTACGCACACCACCCAAGTGAGATCAAAGCAACTCTCGCTGGTTTTAGGAAACAGTTTCCTGAACGTCGACTTAACATTGCTTTTCAACCACACTTATTCTCACGCACTAAAACGTTATTTGACGATTTTATAGACAGTTTTCATTATGCTGACCGTCTCTTACTTGCTCCTATTTACGCAGCACGTGAGGAACTTGATTCTTCAATTTCACACCATATGCTTGGTGATGCCATTCGGCAGTATGGAGGTAGAGTTGAATCATATGATTCTCTTGACGCTCTTACGCGAGTTCTTGCTCGTGGTATAGATTCAAAAGATATCGTAATCTCAATGGGGGCAGGAGATATTTATATGGTGGGAGAACGTTTGTTAGGTTCTTCTGGTACAGGTTTGATTAATTGACTTTTTATATCTTGCTGACTATAGTTCTCGGCGGATGAAACTGCGTGAATTCTCACGCTTTGAACATGAGAGGAGGTAGTTTTGATTTTAAACGATTGGATGGACTTGCGGTGGGCGAGCGAGTTTTCTGTTTTTCGCGCTCATTTGCGGGAAATGGAAAGATACGTCCGTCGAGAATATGATCCAACGAACGAAGAGTGGCAGTATGCGACCGATATGCTCTCAGGGGCATATTACGCATCAGCTGGATCAGCTCTTGTCCGGCACGAGAAATCTCACTTGATGATTCACAAGATTTTCTGGAGAATATCTGTTTTTCAGAGGCTAATGTCTGCGGCCAAAACTTCTGACTTGCTCTGGGATAATGTCACACGCGGGAATATGAATGTCTCGGCGTGTGATACGCGGCAGCGTATTTGTCGTGCTGTTGCGAACTATCCTTGGAGCTCGAAGAGGAGGTTGGAGCAGGCAGAAGAAGCAATTTATGACGGATTGTGCATCATCCGTTATCTATCTTCACCTGTCTGCTACACGCACGTGTTTTTCTTAATAGCACGTGCGGATATATTTCTTCGGGTGATGGGAGATTCTCCCGTGTCAATCAAGGCGATTCATGAGGCCACTCAGATGGCCCATGAAGCCGAGATTCTCACTGGAGGAAGTGACGCTCGGTCATCAAACCGCTTGCGCCGTCATGCGCGAGCGTTCCGCCATCTAGGGATTTTGTATGCCCGAGCCGATCGTGCTCGGGAGGCAAGTGACTGTCTGGAGCGTGCTCTGCTCTTCGATGAGACAGCAGAGCATATGCACCACTCTGAATGATAGTTCTTTCTTAGGCGCCCCCAGCGGGGGCGCCATTGCTTTTTTAGTAAATGCTTTTTACACTTCCGTTATTATGCAAACGATAGGAACTTTATTTGTTGTTGGTACACCGATAGGAAACCTGGAAGATGTTACGCTTCGTGCACTTCGTGTACTTGAGGAATGTGATGTTATTTTTTGCGAGGATACGCGCGTTACAAAACGACTTCTTGATAAGTACAACATAACAACTCGCACGACATCTCTAAATGCCCGAACTGAACATGCAAAAGTTGGTTCTGTGGTAGGAGCTCTTACAGAAGGAAAGAAGGTTGGATTGGTAACTGATGCAGGCACACCAGGGGTTTCGGATCCCGGATCTGTTGTTGTAGCAAAGGTGAGAGAGAGAATTCCTGATGTGCGTATTGAAGCAATTCCTGGACCTTCAGCTCTCACTACAGCACTTTCAATTGCAGGTTTGCCTATATCTGATTTTGTTTTCTTAGGATTTTTACCTCATAAAAAAGGACGGCAGACGCTATTTAGAGAAATTAAGGAGAGTAAGCGTGCAACCATTTTTTATGAATCTCCACACCGTATTATGAAGACGCTTGCTTCTCTTGCAGAACTTTTTCATGATTCAGGTGAATTGGATAAGAGATCTATAGTTGTTGCTCGTGAATTAACCAAAATTTACGAAGAAATCGTACGAGGAACAGCACAAGAGATACTCAAATATTTTGAAGAAAATAAAGAAAAGCAAAAAGGTGAATTTGTTGTGATTGTGGAGGGTAAATAGGGAGAGAGAATTTTGTTAAACGATGCACTTGGCGTTATACTGTGTGTCATGCAAACATATTATGCGAGTTTTGTTTTAGGAGTAGGCACTGTACTTGCGGTAATACAGATTGTAGGGATTCCTCTGGTGTGGAAGCAATGGCTGTCAGCTGGAATCGGATTGTTGTTAATTGGGTGGGGTTTATATGCCAGATATGGCCATAAAGCAACCTCTTCAGAAACACATGAATAAACGATCTTCACGCTCTACGGGTTCAACTTTTATTTTGTATGTAGCTATCCCTCTTTTTGTGGTGGCGATTTTATTTTTGGGATATGTAGGTGGGCCAGGATTGTTCTCTTATACATATTCAAGTGTAGAGAAGGATACAGAACACTCAGTACTTGTAGAGCAAGAGGAAGAACCAGTACGAGCGCCGAAAGTAATTCACCTGCCGACCCCTGATGTTGTGAAGGGTGTGTATATGACGCAGTGTGTTGTAGGAACTCCGTCATTTCGTGACAAAATAGTTGCGCTAGTTGAAGCGACAGAACTAAATTCGATAATTATTGATATAAAAGATTTTTCTGGAGGTATCTCATTTCCGACAGATAATCCAAAACTTGCGCCGTATGTGTCAGAAGCGTGTGGCGCTTTTGACATGAAATCATTTATTGAAAGACTTCATGCAAAGGGGATATATGTTATAGGTCGCATTACGGTATTTCAGGATCCGTTGTATTCAAAACAACACCCTGAACTTGCTGTAAAAAAAGCAAGTGATACTTCAATTGTGTGGACAGACTATAAGGGTTTACCTTTTATTGATGTAGGTGCACGTCCATTTTGGGAATATATAGTAGAACTCTCTCGTGAATCGTACGATATTGGATTTGACGAGCTTAATTACGACTATGTTCGATATCCTTCAGATGGAAATATGAAAGATATAGCTTTTACACATTCAGAAGGAAAACCAAAAGCTGATGTTCTTGAACTATTTTTTGCATATTTGTATGACAAGCTTTCAGGGCCTTGGGAAGACAACGAAGATGTACCTGCGCTGTCGGTGGATTTGTTTGGGTATACGACAACAAATCGTGATGATCTTGGAATAGGACAGTTGCTTGAAAGAGCTTTGCCTTATTTCAATTTTGTAATGCCTATGGTGTATCCATCTCACTATAACTCTGGATTTATTGGAATAGCAAAACCTGCCACTGCTCCATATGAGGTTGTGAAATATTCTATGGAAGAATCAGTACGTCGTGTACGGGCGCTAGCTGATGCAAAGGGCTCAACGGCAACAACAAGTGAGGCTGAGTATTTGCGTACACAAGCATACAAAGGGCACGGTAATATTCATGTACAACAGATGCGTCCGTGGTTGCAGGATTTTGATCTCGGTGCAATCTATACGCCGGACATGGTTCGTGCTCAGATACAAGCGACTTATGATGCAGGTCTAACTAGCTGGGCGCTTTGGGATGCTGGAAACACATATACGCAAGCAGCATTGCGAAATGATACTGTTACATTGACTCCGTCGGAGCAATAGCGTACTGTTTTTAAGGAAACGTTCTCTAATTCATCCAAAAGGAGGAGTTATGAAAGCATGTGTGAGGTTTGTTTTTGGCAATGCGGTTGCAGGCGCCGGATATTTTTTTCTTCCTCTTGTTTTATTTACTTTCGGCTCATTCTCATTCTGGATGTACGGTATTTTCTCTGGGTTGGAGGCGGGGTTTTGTTTTGTGTGGATCCCACTTGTTATATGGGGTCTATGCATTTTAAACGGAATCCACGTAAGAAATCGTGGGTTCCAGGATTAAAAAAGAGGGTCCGACTGTCGCTTGACGTTTAGTGGCAGTCTTTTTTCTTTTTGTGAGTTAAATGGGATTAAATGTACTTTACGAGCGTTTTGGTTTGCATAAATTTCTTGCGCAAATGCGTTATATACACAAGTGACGTCTGGTGTGATACGGCTTGCTTTTTGGCATTTCTGAAGGTAGGGTGTTTTTAGAATATACAATGGCTCACACTTGAAAGGAGGAAGGATGGAGTCAGAACGAGTAGTAATTAGTGTCCACGTTGTACGGAGGTACAGACAGTGGAGAGCTCGACTAGGCCTTACGGGCACGAAAGGGCTCTCTGACTACGATGAGATCGCTTTTCTCATCGCGTTAGCTGAGCCATGCCACGGGATTTCCGAAGGAATCCTGCGCTCGCGCACGAGGAGGCATGGACCAGCGAAGTATTTACACGCCGGAATTTGGCGTTTTGTCGTCAATGGTCAAGGCGTGCTTTGTACAGTTGAACCAGATTTGCACGAGGGGGAAGATCCAGGTGTATGGCGCGAAGTTAAGGAGGCGCTCGGGCAGACTCCTCGTAGTGGATTTACAGTACGCGAAATCACGCGCGGTCTCATCAAACGGGTTTCGCAGAAAGGAGGGTAGTATGATTAGCTTCGTGGAAGGTAACCAGAAGATTGAGGTCAATGACCTAATCCTCTTTCGAGTGAATTTCGAGAGGGGGTACTTCAGGTGTAGGATCCAGCGGGGGCAAAGTTTTGCCCGCTGGGATGTTCCCGGCAAGCCACCTCTTCAGCTCGAGGGGCTCGTGGAAGGCATCTTGTGTCCAAACGAGCTCCACAGGGTAGCTCTGTTTCTCGCCCGTGTGTTCGGGAACAGAGGGGTATTGAGGATCACTCTCGATGATCGCCTTGAACATGCGGGGCGGATTGGGTTCCGCGTGGTGTGATAGTTAGTGCCGAGCGTGGGGTTCAAAGAACCTGCGCTCGGCGCTTTTTCTTTTGAGTTTCTGTTTTATACTGAATGTAAGTATGCTTGCTTGTGCAGGCATCGCTTCTTTGCAAACTCATTTTATGGCACTGTACGATCCTAATCGCATCACATATATAGGTGAAACCGACTACCGCAATAAAAGGGTGAAATTTGGTATTAAAGCAAAAGACAGGCCTCGACATATTTACGCCATTGGAAAAACTGGAACTGGTAAATCAACACTTCTGGAGAACATGGCAGTACAGGATATTCAGAATGGAGAAGGTTTTGCGTTTATCGATCCACATGGAAAAAGCGCCGATTTGCTTTTGGAATATATTCCTAAAGAGCGTGTAGATGATGTTTTATATTTTGCGCCGTTTGATCTCAGTAATCCGGTTTCATTTAATGTAATGGAAGATGTTGGCACAGATAAACGTCATCTTGTGTCGGCGGGCTTGATGTCTGCATTTAAGAAAATTTGGGTGGACGCATGGTCTGCACGCATGGAGTATATCCTTAACAACACTATATTGGCTCTATTGGAGTATCCAGGTTCAACTCTTTTGGGTGTCAATAGGATGTTAGTTGATAGGGAATATCGAAAAGATGTAATTTCTCATATCACAGACCCTGGAGTTAAATCTTTTTGGGAAGGTGAGTTTGCAAATTATACCGATCGTTTTGCACAAGACGCAACGCCTGCGATTCAAAACAAAGTCGGTCAATTTACTGCAAACCCAGTTATACGCAACATAATTGGTCAGCCAAAGTCCACATTCAATATACGGCAGATCATGGACGATCAGAAAATTCTCATAATTAACCTATCAAAAGGTCAGGTTGGTGAAGATAGTGCGAATCTTCTAGGTTCAATGCTTATCACAAAAATATACCTTGCTGCGATGTCGCGCGCTGACTTGCGTGAAACAGAACTTAACAAGTTACCGAACTTCTATCTCTATGTAGACGAGTTTCAGTCATTTGCAAATGAATCGTTTGCTGATATTTTATCGGAGGCACGTAAGTATAAATTAAATCTCACAATCGCGCATCAATACATTGAACAGATGAGTGATGAAGTTCGCGCGGCCGTATTTGGAAACGTTGGCACGATGGTTTCTTTCCGAGTAGGTGCAATTGACGCTGAATATCTAGAAAAAGAATTCGTCCCAGCTTTTACCGCAGAAGATCTTGTCAATCTTGGTGCGTTTAAGATGTATCTCAAGCTGATGATTGATGGTATGGCGTCTGCTCCTTTTTCTGCAGGAGGATTGCCGCCAATAGAACCCCCGTCTATTTCATATCGAGATGTGGTGATTGCGCGTTCGCGGAGTCAATTTTCAAGACAACGAGCAGTTGTTGAAAATGAAATTCTTAAATGGCATCAGAAAGAGTATGGAAAGCAGGCGTTTGAGAAAAAAGATAATGATGTACCAAAAGAAAAACGACGTGGTGATGACCCGCGTACTCAAAAATTTGAAGGCAAAAAACCGTTAGACCGTTGGAATGCTCCCAGGCAGGATTCTGAGCGTGAACGTGAATTGCGAAAAGCCGTGTCGCTCTCAAATTTACGTCACTCTGATTTTAAAAAACATAAACAGAAAAAGAAATCTAAAGGTCCATCACAGGCGCATCTCTCTGAATTACGAGCAGCATTAAACGCAGTAGTTGGTGAAGCCCAGGCAAATTCTAATAAACAGGAAATACCGTCTACGCAAAAGAAAGAAGAACATCCACAAAAAACTCTACAATCTGAATCACTACAACAACAGAGTCAGAAACAACAAAAACCTCAAGAAGTCCCAGAGCAAGTCCTGAAAGATCTTTTTAAGACAAAAGAGGAAAAGTAAGGAAACTTATATCTCTACGCTCCTCATCTTTATTTTTTCTTCAGATATGCCGTGTATTGTTGTACACGGTTTTTTAATGAAACCACATTAATAACAGTATATCTGCATATGAAATACTGCATATATTTTTTATGCGCCGTGGTATTGCTTCCTTTGTCGGCGCAAGCGTCAGTAATTATTAATGAAATAGCGTGGATGGGTACTGCAGTTTCGGCAAATGATGAATGGATTGAACTGTACAATACTGGAACCGAATCTGTGTCGCTTGCTGGGTGGATATTACGTGCAGAAGACGGATCTCCGACTATATCACTTTCTGGAACTATTGAAGCGGGTGGATATTTTTTACTTGAGCGCACTGATGATGAGTCGGTGCCGGGTATTACTGCAGATATTATTTATACAGGAGTTTTAAGCAATGAAACAGAAAACCTTTTGCTTTTGGATTCAAATGGCTCAGAGGTTGATGTAGTGCGCGGTGGTCCCGGATGGTCGATTGGAGGAGATAACACCACTAAACATACAGCGCAACGACAAGCAGACGGCACCTGGATTACTGGAGTACCAACGCCTCGAGCAGTAAATAGTAGTGAAAATACAAAATTGCCTGACGATAAAGGTGAAGTTGCTGGTACTAGCACTAAAGCAACAACGACAAAGAAATCAACTGACGGTTATAAGCAAATAGTTTATGCATACGCGGGACAAGATATTGAATCGGTTTCTGGAGCTTATGTATTTTTCAAGGCGTTTGGTGTAGATGATAAGAATGGGCCTATATCTGGAGTGAAATATCGTTGGGCTTTTGGAGACGGATCCATATCAAATATGCGAGCGCCACGACATATTTATCATTTTCCTGGCACGTACATAGCGGCACTATACGTTACTGACGGAGAGCAGGATGCTAAGGATTCTGTGTTGGTAAGGGTAACAACAGCAGATGTCGCAATTACTGATGCTACAGCAGGTTCTGATGGGTACATTACGTTACACAATAAAAGTGCTACGGCTCTGGATCTTTCGTTGTGGGAAATTAGAGCTAAATACTTACGAAATGGCAAAAAGAAAACAAAAACATTTACTATTCCGCTAGGAACGATGATTGCACCTGAAACAGCAGTGCCGTTTCCATCTGCCATAACAAATATTGCTCTTTCAGAGGCAGATCGAATAGATTTGGTGTTGCCAAACGGAAGAGTTACTGCGTCTTGGTAATAGTATGCTGTGGGTATTGTTAGTTGGTTTGTTTGGTGGAGTATGTGCTGTTTTTGCTGTTCGAGCGTTTGAAAGCGATGACCAAGAAGAGGTATCGCCTTCAGATGAGATAGAAATAATAGAGTAATAATTGGTCTTTGCGCCTATATATACAATCTTGCTACTATGGAGTAATGAATAAACGAAGGGTTCTTATCTTTTCTCTTATGTACAGTCCCTTTTGGGGTGGGGCTGAACTTGCAATAAAAGAAATTACCGACAGGATTTCTTCAGATGAAATTGAATTTGACATGATAACGCTACGAGCTGATGCACAACTTCCTCGAGTTGAGCGGGTTGGAAATATCACTGTGTACCGCGTAGGGCCCGCACGAAAAGGCATTACGTATGAATCTTTAGTGCATTCACCTTGGTATCTAATTAAGACGTTGTATCCGCTTCTCGCTTCTTGGAAGGCACACTCACTGCATCGTCATAAACCGTACGATACAATGTGGTGTTTGATGACTTATATGGGATTTCCAGCCGTGCTTGCTCGTATGTTTGGTATGCGAGTTCCGTTTGTTTTGACGCTTCAAGACGGAGACACTTTCAGTCATATAACTAAGCGCTTACGAATTAAGGTAGTCTCTCCTTTGTTAAAGAAAGTATTTCGTGACGCCACACGCGTACAAGTTATTTCGAATTATCTCGGTACATTCGCAAAACAAATGGGGTATAAGGGAGAACCCTTTCTTATACCAAACGGTGCTTCAGTTTCTGAGTTCTTGAAATCAGATATTCCTTCTGAGCAAATACGCGCTGAGTGGGGTTTTTCAAGTGAAGATATCGTCTTAGTTAGCACCTCTCGACTTGTACATAAAAACGCACTCGATATAGTCATACAAGCATTACCGTTAATACCGAAAAAAGTGCATTTTATTAATCTAGGTCTCGGCCCTGATCGACAGAAGCTAGAAAAACTAGCTGAGGATTTAGGCGTTGCTCATCGTGTACATCTGCTAGATCATCCGGGACTTAAGAAATTGCCTTCTTATTTGCGTGCAAGTGATATATTTATACGACCGAGTAGGTCAGAGGGTTTTGGTACATCGTTTATAGAGGCGATGGCAGCAGAAATACCTGTTATTGCGACACAAGTTGGAGGTATAGCAGATTTTTTGTTTGATGCTCATCGCAATCCTGATGTTGCTACTACAGGATTTGCGGTGGATGTAGATTCTCCAGAAGATATTGCAAGAACAGTTCAACATATTCTAGATTCTCCAGATGAAGTACAAACAGTGGTGCGAAATGCACGAAAAATGGTAGTTGAGAAATATGATTGGGATGTTATCGCACGTGATATAGCGCGCGTTTTACACATAACATGAAGATCTTAATTGCAACAGGTATTTTTCCTCCACATGCAGGAGGCCCATCTTATTACAGTAAAAATCTACGAGATGAACTTCTGGCTCTAGGTCATAAGGTTTCTGTTCGTACGTTTACCATTGAACGATGGTTGCCGACAGGCATTCGACATGCAGTATTTTTCATAAAAACACTTCCAGCATATCTTTGGGCAGATACTGCAATAGTAATGGATACGTTTTCAGTTGCTGTACCCGTAGCACTTATGAAAAAATGGTTTGGTGGGAAAATGATTATTCGTACAGGAGGGGATTTTCTATGGGAGCAGTATGTAGAAAGGACTGCCAAGTTAGTGATTTTCTCCGAGTTTTATGCAGGTCATCGGTATTTTACGAAAAAAGAGCAAACTATTTTTCGTTTGACGAAGTGGGTGTTGTCACGGGCCGATCATGTAGTTTTTAATTCCGAATATCAACGGCGCATATGGAAAGAACCATATGATCTTGATCTAAATAAAACTTCAATTATTGAAAATGCATTTCATGGTGTTTCAATAAATTCGCTTAGCCCTACTAGGAAGAATTTTATATGTGTAGCACGGCCAATTAGGTTGAAGAATATTGAAAATCTCAAGAAGGCTTTTGATATCGCTAAACAAAAACACCCAGAAATAGAACTAGATTTATACTTTAATATTTCACACAAAGAAGCAATGGAAAAACTAGCGGGTTCGTATTGCGCTATTCTAGTATCTCTTAGCGATATATCGCCTAATTTTGCAATCGAGGCTCTTTCTTTAGGAAAGCCAGTGATTATCACACGGGAAACAGGTCTAGAAAAACGAATAGGACACGCAATGATTTATGTAGATCCGCTTTCAGTTTCTGAAATAGCCGAAGCAATAGTAAGAATGGTAAATGATACTATATATACTACATATATAAACCGAATAAAAGAATTGTCTTTTAATCGTTCTTATACAAATGTGGCGAAAGAATTTTCTACCCTAGCCTTAGATCTAAAATCTCAATAATCATTTAAGATCTAACCCTTTCATCCACTCGTATGTCGCAGTAAGACCTTCATCCCATAGGGTGGTAGCTTTCCATCCTAATAGACGTTCAGCTTTTGAAGCATCTATATCTTCTAGGATAGTTTGGTTTTTACGTTGAGGTATAAAAACTATTTCGGAGGAAGTACCAGTGAGTTTTTTTATATCTTTAGCCATTTTTATTGCCGTTATGCGTTCAGTTGTTGATAGATTAAAGATTTGTCCTAACGATTCTGCTCTACGTGAAAGAGTTGCGACTGTGCCTTCCACAAGATCGTCGACGAATGTTAGTGTTCGCTCTTGCATACCATCTCCGTGCACTGTGATTGGTTTGTTAAGTATAGCTTGTTTTAAAAAAACATAGACGCCCAACGTTTCACGCATGCCTTCTCCGTAAACTGTAGCATATCTAAGTATGGTCCAAGGCATATCATAGTTTAATCCGTACCCTCGAACTAACCATTCTCCTGCGTATTTTGAACAAGCATAAAGCTCAGAGGGATTTGGTAAAGTAGAATCCTCCTTTGCAGGGTGCTCTGTGACATTGCCGTACACGCAGCATGTAGATGTGTATATGAGCCACTTACCATGTTTAGCACAAGCGTATGCAATATTGTGTGTTCCATCAACATTTACCAAAGTGCCCTTATAGCTTCCTGTAAGATCTACCATACGTGTCATGTCTGCTTCAGCGGCTATGTGTAGTACAGAATCAACTTTTTCTACTGCGTGTTCCACGGAGTCACGATCCAATAGATTGAAACCATCTAATATATCGAATCCAAAAACATCATGGCCGAGTTCTTTAAGTTTGAGCTCAACTTTTCGTGCGATAAAACCTCGATTTCCAGTGAGAAGGATACGTAGTTTCTCTTTTTTCAAAAAATCCATATAAAAACATAGCTTATTATCTTGATAAATTATTGTCGTATAGTGTAACACTATTAGAAGGCCAAAGGAATAAAGCTGGGTTATACTAAATATACCAACTATAGAAAAGAAAGTTGCTTTTATGAAAGTGTTAACTATAGGTTCAGATAAAAATCTTCTTCTTCAAAGAAGTGCGGTGCGCGCACGAATGTCTCTTTATGGTCAAGCATGTGACGAGCTACATATAGTTATTCCAGGTGCCGGTAATTCAGAAAAAATTTCTGAAAATGTTTTTATTCATCCGACTGGAACGACAAATCCAGTTAAACGAATTAGCTCGGCAGTTTCTGTCGGCAAAAAACTTACAGGATGTAACCTTGTTACTGCTCAGGATCCTTTTGAATATGGCGTGGCGGCGCTTAAACTCGGTAAGTATTTCAACATCCCAGTAGAATTGCAGGTGCATACCGATATAGGTAGCCCTTTTTTTAAGAAAGAGCTGAAAAATAAACTGCGCATGATAGGAATTTTTCGCCGACTTTCACAAGCAACAAGCGTTCGTGTTGTTTCCGAACGAGTTGCGAAAGCTATAGAAAAACTGGGAGTTTCAAAAGAACGAATTACTGTATTGCCGGTGTTTATTGATTCAAAAAGATTTCTGGATATAGAAAGGAAACCCTCTGAAAATGAAAAAATTATTTTTATGGCAGGTCGATTGGAAAAAGAAAAAGATTATCCGTTAGCTCTTGATGTATTTGCTCGAGCGCATAAACATATTCCAGAAACTCGACTCCACATAGCAGGAGGAGGTCGGTTGAGAACATTACTAGAGGCACGATCGCGATTTCGCGGAATCTCCAATTCGGTTGTATTTTTAGGTCCAGTTGCAGATATGACTTCGCACTTTCAATCTGCGCACGTGTTTTTGCATACTTCAAAATATGAAGGTTTTGGAGCAGTGCTTGCGGAAGCATCACTTGCTGGAGTCCCAATAGTTTCAACGGATGTTGGAATAGCAGGAACACTTCTGAAAAATGGGGAACATTTACGAGTTGTACCAGTTGGTGAAGCAAGTAAATTAGAAGAAGCTCTTATTGAAACCTTCATTCGTCCCAAAAAAACTAATGAACTAGCACTTACTGCGTCGGGGTGGATGTACAAGAATCTCATGTCTCCTGATGTATATGTTAAAAATTTGAAGTCAGCGTGGGAGAAAACCGCTGTGAAACACTAACTATGCGAATACTTATACTTACACAAGCAGTTGATACAAAGCATCCTGTTCTTAGTTTTTTCCATCGATGGATTGAAGAATTCGCAAAACATTGTGAATCAGTCATAGTCATCTGTTTATATAAGGGCAAGCATCATTTACCGAAAAATGTGCGTGTGTTGTCACTAGGAAAAGAAAAAGGAGTTTCGCGTTTAAAGTATCTCAAACGATTTTATAAGTACATCTGGAAAGAGCGTCGTAATTATGACTCAGTGTTCGTGCATATGAACCAAATATATGTACTACTTGGCGGTTTGTTGTGGAGGCTTTTGGGAAAGCGAGTAGCTCTGTGGTATGCGCACGGATCAATTCCTTTTTCTCTTTTGCTGTCTATTCCGCTATCACACTTAGTTTTTACGTCAACAAAATATGGTTTTCGTTTTAAAACACGAAAATTAATGATAGTAGGACAGGGAATAGATATTGATCAGTTTCCGTATGTAGAGCGTGACAGCGATGTAATTTCTCGCTTCATGACGGTTGGAAGAATTTCTCCAGTGAAAAATTTAGAAATTTTGATAGATACTGTTGCTCTGCTTCATAGTCGTGATGTTTCTTGTACACTTGATATTATAGGAGATGCTCAGGGGGCTTCAGGGCGAGAATATAAGCTACAGTTAATCGAACGAATTCGTGGAAGAGATATAGAAAATGCTGTTACGTGGCATGGAGCATATCCTCACGTAGATATACCACGAGTAATATCCGAGCACGACTTGTTTTTACATGCAAGCAAGACGGGTAGCTTAGACAAAACGGTCCTTGAAGCATTCGCAGTTGGAACGATTCCTGTAACGTGTGATCCTACTTTGTCTGAAGAATTGCCAGAAGAGATTCGGTCGTTGTGTATAGCAAAACACGACAATCTTGATTCATATGTACGAGCTGTAATGAATATTCGATCACTGTCTGGAATAGAGTTGGAGCGCTTGCGTAAAATGGGCCGACGGTATGTAGAAGATAACCATTCGATAGAATCTCTTATTACTAAAATATTATATCGTTTTATATTTTAATTTACTGCTTTGGAATGATATGAATTTAAATGAATACAAACAACTTTGGAAAGGAAAAACTTTGTTGAGGATAAAAATGCACAACGAACTTTATAGTGATACATGAAAAGAAAAATTCTTTTTTTGAAAAATATATCAAATATTGGGGCGACGGTTTTTTGGAAAATAGCTATAGCTGCTGGACTAGTTTTTTTCTATATTCTTTCAAAGTTTACTCAAAAACGCATTGAATACCCAGTGCTCATAACGTGTAATGGAAAACTGCTTAAGTTACCGTTATCACATTTTATAGATTTTATTGTTGCCTACGAAGTTTTTGTGTTGCAACAATATAAAGATCTTACTGGGCACGAAAAAATTACGTTTGCTCTTGATTTGGGAGCTAACGTTGGTTTTTCTACTTTATATCTTGCAACTCATTATCCGCACGCAAGTGTTGTAGCAGTTGAACCTGATTCTCATACTTTTTTTTATTTAAAAAAAAATACTTCAAATTTTCCTAACATTAAATGTATACACGCCGCTATATCTGATCGTGAAGGAGAAGTTGTTTTATACGTGCACCCGCGAAGTAGTTTGTCTTCTTCTATTATTAATCGCGATATTACTTATGTTCCAAAAAAAGTCCCTTCGATTACTCTAAAAAACTTAATAGATACACACATACACTCTCTAGATGTGTTAAAGTTTGATATTGAAGGAGCTGAAGGTGCATTATTTGGCGATTCCGACCGTGTGCCAATGTTTCGTTATATTACAGGTGAGTATCACGCAGATATTGTAGGAAAACCAGTAGAGACATTTGTAGATACTTTTAAAAAGCATAATATAACTGTATCACCAATTTCTAAGAGTCGGTATATAGTTTCAGCAAAAATTAAAGATGTTTAAAAAAACTCGTTCATTAATACGCCTAGAAGAATATACGTTACTAAAGAAACTCGAACCTGTTGGCGAGTTACTGGATTTGGGAGGTAGCACAAAGTCTGGATATCATGAACTTCTTCCTGGAGTAGTTTCAATTACGACAGTTAATATAAATCGTGAATATGGATGTGATTTGGTTTTTGATATACAGAAACCGTTTCCATTAGAAACAGATACTTTCCAAACAGTATTAGCAATTAATGTACTGGAGCACATTTTTGATTTCCATGCTGTGGTTAGAGAAACTTTTCGTGTTCTTAAACCAAAGGGCAGATTTGTAGTAGCCGTGCCATTTATGTTTCATATACACGGATCACCTGATGATTATTTCAGGTATACAGAATCTGCTTTGCGAACTCTTATGTCGCAATATGGGTTTATAAACATCAATGTCTCTTTTCTTGGGCACGGTTTATTTAGTCTAGTATTCCAAACAATAGGAGGAGTTTTTCCTTCTTTCATCCAAGGTTTTTTTGGATTCTTTTTTTCAAAGATAGATTCTTTGCTATGTGTATGGAAACGTTATCGTTTGTTCGCTCAAAAAATTCCTCTAGGTTATTTTGTTGTCGCGCAAAAACCAGAATAGCTTGAGTGTTGGATATTGCAGGAGTAAGTATCCAAAAATACTAATAATTAGAGTTGTGGCTGTACGAGCCACAATGACAGTGAGCAAGCTTCCGCCGAAGAAAAGCGGAGTAATTGTTACAATCAAGAGTGATACAGATTGGACCACATGCAACGTATATAAAGAACGTACTTCATGTCGTGCTTGTAAACCATTGTTGATGAGTATAAGTATTCCAGACCCGATGATACCAACGGCTATTATTTGAGAATAAAATATAGACTCAAGGTATGCGGGAAAAAGTAGGCGATATATTAGTGGCGCTACAAGAATATAAATAGCAACTAATACTCCGTAAATTGCTGTAATTCGTAGTAATTGTTTTTGGAATATTTTTTTAATATCTTTTGGAGTTTTTGCAAGTTTTGGTAACGCCAATGATCCAGGGATTTTAAATAATCCTCGTATTTGATCAGGAACTGCGTTTGCAAAAAGATATATTGCGACCTGTGTAGCACCTAGAACATGGAAGATTAGTATCTTATCAATATAAGATACAATCGTGGAAAATATGTTAAGAATACTGAGATGTTTTGAAAGTTTTTCCTCGGGATGTATTTCTGTTTTACTAGTAGGATATACACGTAAGCTTAGTCGGTGTGCTATATAGTTTGTAATTATTGAAGATATAAAAAATGTGCTGATTAATACTAATACATTTTTTGTAAACAAAAGTGCAACTATAATAGAGAAAAGTACGCCAAAATCAGGTACTAGACCGAATAGAGTCATTCTTCGAAAATCTTTTTTCCCGTTGAGATATCCTGAAAAGAGCAGAAAAGTAGCGTATGGTGAATATAATACACCGGAGATAATCAAGCCCCACCCAATAGCTGCGTTTGACTGTATTAAATAGTATATGCCTACTGCGATAGATAAAAATGAAGGAATGAGAGCCCAGCGAAGACTTTTTTTAATAGCTAATTTATAGAATCCATTACCAATGCGCGCAGTAGCTTGTATGAGGGCAGATCCTAGTCCAGTTAATGAAAAAGCACTAAGCATACCCACAATAGAGAGGATATATTTATAAACCCCGTACGTTTCTTTTGGAAGAAAATATGCAAAAAATATTGCAGTAAATAGGGAAGCAATCGAACCAGTAATCTGTCCCAATAATAGCCAGAATCCTCCACTTGTGAGATACACCATGTCCGTTTTTGTGTACCGCTCACTCCAACGTAGGATTTTGATTATTTTTTCTTTCCACTTATCGGGCATATGCAACATAGTGTAGCGTACTTTTATATACTCTGCTTCAAGGTGATATAGTTATAGGTATGACAATACAGCCAAAAGAGTTTTTTATAGAAAAAGTTGCGGAAGAATTAGGTATATCTGAACAAACACGGGTAATAGATCTTGGAAGCGGACAATCTAGGAATTTTGTATCACTACTGCAAAGATTTCCAAAATTGACCTACGTCGGAGTTGAACCGAAGAAGGAAGATGCAGAAATGGCTCGCGTTTTATTAAAAAAATTTCCAAATGTAAAAATATACAATCAACTTGCTTATGAACCACTTCCAGATGAAGCGTCATTTGATATATGTCTGTCTTTTTCTGTCTTAGAACATGTAAAACAAATAGAACGTTTTCTTGAAAACAGTGTGCGTATTACGAAACAGTTGGGTTATATAATTCATCGATACGATTTAGGGCATGCGCTATATCCTTCAAATTTAAAAGAACGTTTTCAGGTTTTTTTGGGTAATAAACTTCCGTTTTTGTTATCAGAACATAAATTCGTTAGGTATCTTGATCCAGAATTTGTCCAAAAAACATTAGAACGATATGGAGCGCAAGTTGCAAAAATAACCTATCACCAGATGCCGAACCATAAGCGTTTTTTGCATACTTTTCTTGCTGATTCGGAAGAAAAGAAAATACTCGCTAAGCATATTTTGCAATGGGAATTTGATATCTCACCGTATCTAATGGAAATGAACAAGAAAACGCGTGAATTATTATTTCCTTCAGTTGTTTTGTGGGCACGTAAAAAATAATAGTCGTACTAGATTTAGTGCTGTATACTATTTTCCATGAACTCAATTCTTAAACGAGGTATTCTAGGAGTACTGTTTCTGGTACCTTTTATCCCGTTTGTTGTTACTAAAACAATGTATTTCCCATTTATTACGGGAAAGGCGTTTGCATTTCGTTTTTTAGTTGGTATTGCTGTTGCACTGTGGTGTGTGTTGATGCTGTATGATCGTTCTTTTGTACCTAAGAAAACTCCAGTATTGTGGGCGGTTCTTATATTTTTTGGAGTTGTCGCAATAGCGGATATCTTTGGTGTGAATTTTGAACGTAGTTTGTGGAGCAATTTTGAACGGATGGAAGGGTTAGTTACATTTATATATCTTTGCGTATTTTTTCTAGTTAGTTCTACTATTCTCTCACGAATGGATAAGTGGAAAGCATTTTGGAATGTGTCAGTTGTAGCTTCTGTTGGCATGGCGTTGTACGCATTGTTGCAAGCATATGGAACTCTTTCTATTTCGCAAGGCGGTGCTCGAGTTGACGCAACAATGGGTAACTCAATTTATCTGGCGGTCTACATGCTGTTTCATATATTCTTGACACTGTGGCTTTTGTATGGACGACGACGATCTTGGCCTTATGTAACGTGGTATTTGATTGCAATAGTGTTACAGCTTCTTGCGTTGTACAACACAGGAACGAGAGGAACCGTGTTGGGATTGATTGGAGGTTTAGGAATTACATCGCTAATTATTGCGTTGAAGGGGAAAGAACATCCTCGTTTGCGTGCTTTGGCTATAGGAAGTATTGCCTTTATGATTTTATTTGTTGGAATTTTTGTTGCATTTCGCGATACTGACTTTGTAAAAAAAAGTGCAATACTCAACCGTTTTACAAGCATTTCTTTCTCTGAAGGGACCGGGTACTCTCGTGCAGTTTTGTGGAGCAGTATTGCGTTTGATGGTTTTAAAGAACGTCCATTATTGGGTTGGGGCCAGGATAATTTCTTGATTGTGTTTGGAAAATATTATGATGCGCGAATGAATAAACAAGAGCCGTGGTTTGACCGTGCGCATAACGTGTTTTTTGATTGGCTTATATCTGCAGGTATTTTGGGCCTACTTGCTTATTTGTCTCTATTTGGAGTTTCTTTGTATGTAATATGGAAACAATCTTCTCACTTTGCACTAGTTGAGCGCTCAATAGGAACAGGGTTATTTGCAGGATATTTCGTACACAATATTTTTGTTTTTGATAACCTTATTAGTTACATTTTTTTCTTCCTGTTTCTTGGGTTTATTTCATCCTCGTACGTTATTTCTCACAGCGACATACTACATAAGTACAGTGATCGCTTGAGATATCGCTTTATATTAGGAGTGGTAGCGTTTATTGTTATTGCGGTTCTTACCTACGCAACTACGATACCGCATATACAAGCATCAAAAAATATAATCAAAGGAATAGTTGGTGCTCAGCAGGGAGATTTCTATACTCCGCTGGAGTTGTTTACGAATGCAGTAAAAGATCCAGTTGCAGATGATGAGGCGCGATTTCAACTTAGCAGAGTGGCGTTTTCTATAGCAGCATCCTCAGACCCCAGCATAACAGAGGAAATAAAACAAGCTTATTTAGAGACAACATTGTTAGAGTTGGAAAAAAGTGCACAACATGATCCTGATAATACGCGAGCAAAATTTTTTCTTGCTATGTTTTATGCTCGTATAGGTGATCTTGCAGAAGCGAAACGTCTTTTTGAAGAACTTCTTTCTGTGAATCCTGATCGTCAGATATTTTTATCTGAATATGGACTTATTCTAGCGCTTACGAATGAGTACCAGCTTGCTGAAGAAGTATTATCTCGTTTTCAAGAGATTGCCCCAGAGAGTCAAGAGGCCGCTACGCGTTATTCAGCAATACTATTTCTTCAGGGGAAACGAGACGAAGCACAGAAAGCGCTTGCGGTATATGCGGGCAATACCTTTGAAGACGGTTCTTTTGATCTTTCAATATATGGTACGCCCACAACATTTGAGCAAGCTTTTATCGCAACAACATTTGAGACCGAACGCATACAAATGCGTCTTGAAGAAAGAGGGTACGGTGAATATCTTTTGAAGGTGCAGGAATATGCAAATAACAATCAAAAGCAGAAAGCTCTAATTTTTATAAAGGATATGCTCACTTTCTTCCCGAATGAGAAAGAGAAGACAGAAGCGCTACGAGAAGCTGTTATTGCTGGAAAAGAAATTATTATTAAGGATTCTGTAAATCCAACTCAAGAGTAAGGTGGGGCTTGCACCAATATTCTTAGTATGCTATACTTGCAGATGTGAGTGCAGTGGTGTTAAGCTACTACACAGATGTTCTGCGAAAGCTCCGCGCTATGCGCGGGGTTTTCGTTTTGGGATAAAAATACTCAGAGGGTTTTTATATTTATCCGACATGCTTTATACTTAAGTGTATACGAGTTTAATTTTTACTATGCGAAAACCTACAGGACTTTCTATATTGTTCAGTATTATTTTAGGTGGACTTTTTGGTGGAGCGGTGTTGTTTATGTATCAAGCGACATTGGACACAAAAGCACCTCTTTTGGGGAACAAAACGTATGTGGCAGTTTTTCTTGATACGAATCAAGTGTTTTTTGGTAAAGTTACTTCTTTGCGATATGACTACGTTATTCTCAAGAATGTATATTATCTGCAACAAACAGAAGAAGGAGACAATCCTGGATTTATGCTCAATAAAAGTGGATCTGAATTGCACGGACCGCGAGATGAAATGTATCTGAATCGTGATCACATACTTCTTTTACAGCCACTCCGCTCTGATTCGGAAGTCGTTTCTACAATTACTCAGTATGAGGCCTCTATAAAAGATACAAAGAACAAATAAACTTTTTATATAGGTGGAGTTAGCACTGATTACGCCGGATTGTGTTTGAAGTTATGTTTGTGTAGAATAAACGTGTGTCTTTTTAGGCATGACCGGCGGCTGCACTCACATAAAAACATCTTGGAGCTTCGCACCCGCCGGTCATGCATGAACGGAACGCTTTCTGAAGAAAAGAGAACTTTTGTAGAGCTTGCTCCGTATACCACATTTCGTATCGGCGGTCCTGCCGATATTTTTTATATTGTAACAACGGAAGATCAGTTGTACGACATAGCTGAGAAACATTTGGATATGTCTATCACCGTCCTTGGTGGAGGATCAAATGTTTTAGTGTCTGACTCTGGGGTGCGTGGAGTTGTCGTTAAGATGAATATAACTGGAATTACATATGAAGATCATGGAGACACAATTACTGTCGTCGCTGGAGCAGGAGAGACTTGGGATACATTTGTGGAGAATACAATCACCCATGGAGCATTTGGGCTTGAAAATCTATCAGGAATTCCTGGGACAGTAGGAGCTTCACCTATTCAAAACATAGGAGCATATGGTGTTGAGGTGAAGAATACAATTGCGTGGGTAGAGGTGTTTGATAAAAAGACACTTGAACGTAAACAACTGAAGGCCGATGAGTGTGAGTTTGGTTATCGTGAAAGTATTTTTAAAAAACCTGAAGGAAAATCATATGTGGTAACAAAAGTGGCGTTTACACTCTCCAAAACTTTTCAGCCAAATGTAGCGTATAAAGATCTAAATCTTTTTTTTGGCGATGTTTCGCCTAATAGTGCATTGGAAGTTCGTAATGCCGTTCTGTCTGTGCGCGCACGTAAGATGCCCAATTTATCAGAGTGTGGTACGGCAGGATCGTTTTTTAAAAATCCTATTATTTCTGAAGAAAAATCATTGCTATTGAAAGAACAATATCCAGACATACCCGTGTTTTCTGATGGAACCGGGCTGTTTAAGATTCCGATTGCGTGGATTCTAGATAACGTATTACACCTAAATGGTTTTCGAGAAGGCAATGTGTCATGTTTTAAATCACAACCTCTAGTTGTGTGCGCACATAGCGGAGCAACTGCGCATGAAGTTGATGAGTTTGCAAAAAAAATAGAATCACAAGTATATGATGCAACAGGAATTGTTCTTGAACGTGAAGTTCAGATTATTTCGTGAAAAATATTTTTGTAAGTTGAAAAATGTTATCCACACTTTTATAGAAAATGCATTGTATTGTATTCACTTATGCACGATAATTTTAAGTAGAACATACACACATACATTTGTGTGATCGTGTTGGTCGATTTTAAAAACTACTTAGTCGTGGTACCACGACAAACATATGGCAAAGAAAAAAGTTGCAAAGAAGAAAGTTGCAAAGAAGAAAGTTGCAAAGAAGAAAGTTGCAAAGAAGACGGCAAAGCGTCGCCGAGCATAAGTGATCGCTTTGTCCCACATGTGAAAAATCCCGCTTTGCGGGATTTTTCATTTATAGTGATTTATTCTTTTAGTATTGTGTCCAATCATTTTACGGTGTGTTACAATTGCTTCCGTGTCAACAAAATTATGGATTTTTTAAAGAGATTTTTTGGGGATGAAGTAACTCGGACGCTTTCACGTCTTCAGCCTAATGTTGAAGCAATAAACGCGCTTGAAGCTGAAATTGAGGCTCTTTCTGACGAAGCTATTCGTGGAAAAACAGATGAGTTTAAAGATCGTATAGCAAAAGGAGAAACTTTGGATCAACTTCTTCCTGAAGCTTTTGCTTGTGTGCGGGAAGCGGCGAAACGCACATTGAACCAGCGTCATTATGACGTACAACTTATCGGAGGAATGATTCTTCATCAAGGTGCGATTGCTGAAATGCGTACTGGTGAAGGAAAAACACTCGTAGCAACACTTGCAGCATATTTGAATGCTCTTGAAGGAAAAGGAGTGCACATTGTGACTGTGAACGATTACCTTGCTCGACGTGACGCGGTATGGATGGGACAGGTGTATGCTTTCTTGGGGTTGTCTGTTGGTGTTGTGAATAGTCAGCAACAATCGTATTTGTATGATCCTACTCAAATTGAATCAGATGCGATGCGTGACCAAGTAGGATCGTTTAAAGTTGTGTATGAATTTCTCCGTCCCTGTACAAAAAAAGAGGCGTATGGAGCGGATATCACATACGGGACAAACAGTGAATTTGGTTTTGATTATTTACGAGATAATACTGTGTATAGAAAGGAAGATCTTTCCCAGAGAGAACCAGAACGTGGAGGGCACCACTTTGCAATTGTTGACGAAATCGACTCTGTTTTAATAGATGAAGCGAGGACACCGCTTATCATTTCAATTGCAACTCGAGAGGGAGAGAAATTATACGAAACCTTTGCTCAAATTGCTGGGAGGCTTCAAGAAATAGAAGATTACGAAGTTGATGAGAAAAAACATGCGGTTTTGCTTACAGATTCTGGTATTGAAAAAGCTCAAAAAATGCTTGGTGTTGAAAATATTTATACTGATGCAGGGATAAAGTATGTACATCATCTTGAAACTGCAGTACGCGCAAAAGCTCTGTATCACAGGGATAAAGAATATATTGTGCGTGATAATGAGGTGGTTATAGTTGATGAGTTTACAGGACGAATGCAACCGGGACGTCGTTGGTCGGAAGGTCTACACCAGGCGATTGAGGCAAAAGAGGGGGTACGTATTCAGGAAGAATCAAGAACGCTTGCATCAATTACATACCAAAACTTTTTCCGCATGTACGGAAGATTGTCTGGAATGACAGGTACTGCACTTACAAGTTCTGAAGAGTTTTACAAAGTATATGGGCTTGAAGTCATACCTATTCCAACCCATCGACCATCGGCCAGAATAGATCGTAACGATCTTATCTATCAAACAGAGAAAGGGAAGTTTGAGGCAATTGCGAAGAGAGTCAGAGAAGCACATGATCAAGGACAACCTGTTCTTATCGGAACGGTATCCGTTGAAAAAAACGAGTTGTTGTCCATGCATCTTACTCGCGAAGGAATTCCTCATACGGTACTTAACGCAAAGATGCATGAGCAAGAAGGAGAGGTTATTGCTCAGGCGGGTAAAAAAGGAGCAGTAACTGTAGCAACAAACATGGCAGGACGTGGAGTTGATATTAAGCTCGGTGGTGCGCAGGCAACTCAAGAAGAATATGAGGAGGTAAAAAAACTTGGTGGGCTGTTTGTTCTTGGAACAGAACGGCATGAAGCACGGCGTATTGACGATCAGCTTCGTGGAAGGTCTGGTCGACAAGGTGATCCAGGAGAGACACAATTTTTCGTATCGTTGGAGGACTCACTTATGCGCGTGTTTGCTTCAGATACAGTGAAACGTATGATGGGGAGATTCGGCATTCCTGAAGACGTACCGATTGAAAACTCACTTATAAATCGTTCGTTGGAAAGTGCACAGAAAAAAATAGAGGGACTCAACTTTGATGTACGCAAACATGTGCTTGAGTTTGACGATGTGATGAATACTCAGCGCGTATCTGTATACGGGAATCGTCGTGCGCTTGTTCTTGGCACATTTGAAGATGTTCGTAGTAAGCTTTTTGAAATCATAGGTGAGAATGATGAAACTAGAGCTTTGGTCGCGGAAAAAGAAACAACGCTTGGTTCAGAGGCGTTCTTTGAGGCGGTGCGTCGGCTTATTTTGCAGACGATGGATATGCTTTGGATAGATCATTTGGAAGTTATGGAATATGCGAGAAATAGTGTAAATCTTCGAGCTTATGGTCAGCGCGATCCATTAGTTGAGTATCAAAAAGAAGGTATGCGTGCATTTCGAGCAATGGAAGGGGCGATTCGTGCGACAGTTTTACAAATGTTGCCACAGATAGGAGCGGGGGCGTTTGCAAAAGAGGAAGAAAAACTTCGTCGTGAGCGCGAACGATTACAAATGATTGGTGGAGATACCTCTTCAGAATCTTCTGCTACTCCTACTGTACGCTTGACTTCAAAAATAGGTAGGAACGACATTGTTACAATAACAAACGGCATAGAGACAAAACAGATGAAGTATAAAAAAGCAGAACCTTTAATCGAGGGAGGTGAATGGTCTATCGTTAAATAACATTTTCATGATTACTTGGCTGGTTTCTTATATGCAGGCGACATTCACCATGATGGGACCATGGGGTGTTTTACTACTCTCATTTATACAGGAAATAATACCACCTATACCTTCAACGTTAGTGATGGCTTCTGCGGGTTTTGTGTTTTTAGAAAATGATGCTCTTGGTTTAAGTACAGTGTGGAAATTATTTTTGTATATAGGGTTGCCTATTTCACTTGGGCTTACAATTGGTGCGATGATTATATACGGATTAGTTTATTGGGGAGGTAAACCTCTAGTGGATCGATATGGACGATATACGGGTGTTTCGTGGGAAGAAATTGAAAAAGTGCGTACCTATTTACGAGGTCATGTATGGGATGACGTTTTGTTCTTTTTTGCCCGCGTGTTTCCTTTAATACCATCCATTGCGCTCAATATTTTTGCAGGGCTTGTGCGATGGTCAGCTATTAGATTTGCGGTGTACACCTTTTTAGGAACTATTATTCGCTCTATGCTGATGGGATTTCTTGGGTGGGAGTTTGCTCAGGTATACAATCGATACGCAGTTTATCTTGATACAATGCAAAACACCATTTTTCTTTTAGTAGTTGTAGCCGTTGGACTTTATTTGTACTACCGAAAAAAAGAAAGAGTTACATAAATGAAGATGTTATACTAATGTATTGTTAGAATAATATTACTCATATGCGAATTCTTTTTAAAATTGTACTTACTGCATTGGCCGTGCTAGGTTCGGCATATCTACTTCCTCAGTTTATTCTTGTAGATGGGTTTTATGTTGCGCTTATCGTAGCGGTAGTGCTTGCGGTACTTAATTTAACCGTTAAGCCGATCATAGTTTTGCTGACATTGCCGATTAATCTTGTGACTCTGGGTCTCTTTACACTCGTTATAAATGCGGGTCTTTTGTGGCTCGCGGCATATTTTGTTAACGGTTTTGATGTTGTAGGGTTTACTGGAGCGTTTATTGGGGCACTTCTCATTTCCGTGGTTGTGTGGATTGGTCATAAGATGCTCCCAGACAACGACTAGCATGGTAGACAAAAAAATTCGGATTGTTACACATAACGGTGGGTTTCATGCCGATGATGTTTTTGGAGTTTCCGCACTATTATTATTGCTTGGCGATAAAAACGTTGAGATTATTCGATCACGTGAACAATCAGTTATTGATTCTGCTGATTATGTATTGGATGTAGGTTTTGTATATGACGCTTCCTTAAAACGGTTTGATCATCACCAAAAAGAAGGAGGAGGGAAGCGTGAAAATGGTATTCCTTATGCTTCTTTTGGATTAATTTGGAAGTATTTAGGAGTACAATTATGTGGTTCGGATGAAGTAGCTGATATTGTGGAGCGGTCATTAGTCCAAGCAATTGATGCCTACGACAATGGGTATCCACTCTATGATTTGAAGCAGTCGCCTGATAAGCCGTTTTTGATTCAAGATGCCTTAAGTGTATTTGAGCCAGTAGACGGAGAAGATATAACTCTTGATGATCAGTTTTTAAAAGCTGTTTCATATGCTCGTGTAGTTCTTGAGCGAGTTATTATGCACGCACGTCAGCAATTAGAGGTCAGAAAAAAAATCAAAGAATTGTATGAGCAAGCAGAGGATAAACGCGTTATTGTGTTTGACGATGATATTCCAGCAGACAGGACTACGGTAGCCAGCTTGCTAGGAGAGTACCCTGACACTCTTTATTTTGTACGAAAACACGAAGATAATTTTTGGCAATTATCTTGTGTTATTAATCCGCCTTTGTTTTATGACAATAGAAAACTGCTACCTATCGAGTGGGGAGGAAAAAGAGGAGAAGAACTTGCTCGTATAACGGGCGTATCTGACTCTGTGTTTTGCCATAGCGCACGTTTTATGATCGTTACAAACACTAAAGAAAGCGCCCTTTCTCTTGCCAAGCAAGTCTTGGATAGATAAATTATTGTTTCTATGGCTTTCATCGATGAATTACATCTATATATGAAAGCGGGGCGAGGTGGAGACGGTGTTGTCCGGTGGTTGCATCTTAAAGGAAAGGAGTTCTCGGGTCCTGCAGGGGGTAACGGAGGTCGTGGTGGAAATGTTGTATTTGAAGCTGTACGTGATATTTCGGTTCTTGAACGATATACAGATCAAAAAATGTATATAGCCGAAGATGGATCCCCGGGTGGAAGCAGAAGTCGCGAAGGTCGCAACGGAGAAGATTTTGTTATGCAAGTTCCTGTAGGAACTTTTGTTACACGACGAGATACGGGACAGACATGGGATTTTATACATGAAGGTCAGCGTGAAATTATATTAATCGGTGGAAACGGAGGATATGGAAATGAGCACTTTAAAGGTTCTCGCAACGTTACCCCTAAGCAATCGACGCCAGGTAAACCAGGAGAAGAATCAAATATTGACTTAGAGTTGCGGCTGGTTGTTGATGCTGGGCTTATAGGATTGCCTAATGCGGGGAAGAGTAGTCTGCTTAACGAACTTACTGGTGCGCGAGCAAAAGTCGGAGCTTATGCGTTTACGACACTCAATCCGTCGCTAGGCGTGTTGTACGGATATGTGCTTGCTGACATTCCGGGTTTGATTTCCGGAGCAGCGGAAGGTAGGGGGCTTGGTCACACATTCCTGCGTCACATCAAACGTACCAAAATGCTGATACACTGCGTTTCGCTTGAGCACGATGACTTGGGTAGCGCCTACGCAACTATCCGTAGTGAACTTTCAAAGTATTCACAAGAACTTGCGGAAAAACCGGAAATTGTTTTGCTGACTAAAGCGGACCTTATGGAAGAAAAAGAGGTTGAGAAAAAGACACAAGAATTTTTACAGCACACGACTGTTTCGTCAGGGAACATTTTCACTGTTTCCGTGTACGATGATGCTTCTCTTAAGGCGTTTTCTGATGGTTTGTCAAAACTCTTGACGAAGGGTCAGTAATCGGGTGCGTTTTCTCCAGAATGTCCCTTCCAGGGTTTCGCGGTAGCGCGCGCGGAGCCATGCCCACGAATGAGCGAGGGTACGGACACCGCGTAGGTGTCTGACCCTTCCTTGTTTAGTAGGTACCAAAAAGCCCTGGAAGGGGCGCCATTTCAACCGGCGGCGTTTTGTCGCCGGTTTTTCCTTATGAAGTAGGAAATTTTTTGCGTGACCACTTTTACTCCTACGTTTGTGGTATTATGTTTTGTATATGAAACAGTCCCCAGAGATTAATGTTGGTCCAAGCGGTGAAGAAGAAAATGTTTTTCGCCTGCAAGAAGAAAAAAAAGCACTCCGCCGTATTGGGCGCGCAGAAACTGGAACATTTGGCGCAGACATTGCAAAGCGAGAGGTTGAACGTATTGCACATGAAACCAAAGGATTTATAGGGCGCTCAGGCGGGCTCTCAAAGGCAAAAGAGCGGTTCCGTTCTGACCAAAAAATTGCCGAAGAAGAGGCTCTACGGAATAATCTCGGCATCAACGAAGATGCTGTTTTGAAGTCTTTGGGGGACGCCGCCCCCGCATATCAGGAAATAGATGAACTCTCAGACAAATATGACGACATCCGTGAATTTGAAATGCGACGGATGCTTGAATTGCAACGCAGTAGTCCGCATGTGCGTGACGGACTTGAGCGACTTCTCAAAACCATACGGGCAGAAAAAGGGACACTTCGCGAAAAACTGGAAGAGCAAGCGTCTGAAGAGCCACTTTTATTCCGCGCGCATGAATTGGTGAAGTTTAAGGAAGGGCTCTCTGAAGAAGGGCACATTGCGCACACGGAGAGCGTGGAAGAAACGCTTGAAGCTATAGGTCGCAACATGCTCATAGGTAAGCCTATGTTTTTGCATGGTCCGACGGGAACAGGAAAAACGTCACTTGCGCGTCTTGCTGCAAAACATTTTACGGGCAAAAGTCCAGAAATGGTTTATTGTTCTCCACAAACACGAGAATCTTCTGTGTGGGGGAAAACGGGTATTCGCCCGACAAAAGAGGGTCAGATAGAGACTGTTGATATTTATGGTCCGTTGGCAAAAGCAATGCGGGACGGGACAGTGGTTATTTTTGATGAGTTTTCAGCGCTTCCTAAGGAGCAAATGGTTTTCATCAAAGGCATCTTTAATGCAAAACCCGGGGATGAAGTAAATGTTGTTGGAAACGGAAAAATTCGTATTTCTGAGGGGTTCCAAATGATTTTCACCGCAAACCTCAAATCAGAAAAAAACCCTGAACGGCAAGAACTCCCACCGGAGGTGGCGCGTGAATTTGAACAGAATAATCTTGAAATCGGGTACCAACCAAAAGACGAATCGTACGACATCATACTCGCACGTCTCATGAACCCCGACGGCTCCGTTGATCTCTCATGGCACGATCTCAACGAAACTCTTCCCAAACTCTGTGAGGCGATGACAGAGATTCAAGAAGCATACGCTGGTGTTATGCGGAAAGAAACGGCAGACGCAACACAAATGCTGGGCGCATCAGGGAAGGTGCCTGGGTTGAAAAAATTTGTTATGACGCAAGGTACTATTGAAGCCATTCTTGCCGACTGGCGTGTACAGAAAGAAATGGGAGGGGAAGAGGTGTCGTTTGTAGAACACTTAGATTCTCGCCTTAAACGGGGTTTGACATTTAAAGAGTATTCGCAGGAAGACCGCGCGCTTGCGGCAAAAATTCTCGCGTCAAAGGGGTTGCTCCGCATGCTCTCGCCGAAGGACTTGGGCTTGCCGGCCGATATCTTTGATTTTGAAGCGGCGAAGAAGCTGCGTGGTGATAAGAAAAAAATTGAAGCTCTTGTTGCAGATTCTAGACGCGAAGCACATGTATCGCTTGCCGAACTTGCGGAACTTGACCCATTCAAAAAACGGAAAGTTTCGTCACGGACGAAAGTATCAAAGTTTCGCGCCGAAGCTGAACGGAAACTGGAGGAGCAAAGAGAGCGCGACGGACTCATTCAAAGCATTCTGCGTAACAAGAGAAGGATTGAGGGCGGGCCACAGGTGGCTGATAGTTTTTCCGCCACATACCACCGTCCGGAGAAAGACGGCACCACAAAACCCGAAGTCATCACCCTTGACCTTGAATCCTCCGTCTCCTCCTTCACCTCCTTCTATCAAACCCACAACCTCGACTTGCCA
>Ga0116176_10000477_pt1 | contig 32987 bp, 33 predicted proteins | sample AD_STIC08_MetaG_FD_89803 | JGI IMG/M metagenome (GOLD analysis project Ga0116176, IMG submission 89803) | Active sludge microbial communities of municipal wastewater-treating anaerobic digesters from USA - AD_STIC08_MetaG | ecosystem: Engineered > Bioreactor > Anaerobic > Digestate | place: USA...
AGTTAGCACGACTTAAGGTAGCACGACTTAAGTCAGCGCCAATTAAGTTAGCACCACTTAAGTTAGCACCAATTAAGTCAGAACGGCTTAAGTCAGCCTCAATTAATTCAGCACCACTTAAGTTAGCACGGCTTAAGTAAGTACCACTTAAGTCAGCACGGCTTAAGTAAGCACCACTTAAGTTAGCACGACTTAAGGTAGCACGACTTAAGTCAGCGCCAATTAAGTTAGCACCACTTAAGTTAGCACCAATTAAGTCAGAACGGCTTAAGTTAGCACGGCTTAAGTCAGCACCACTTAAGTTAGCACGACTTAAGTTAGCAAGACTTAAGTCAGCATGACTTAAGTCAGCACGGCTTAAGTAAGCACGACTTAAGTCCACACCAATTAAGTTATTAAACTCTTTTTCTGTACCATTTTGAAATTTTATTTTATACATTTGGTAATACCTCCTTATACACAATAATACTCTCGTCCACGGTAACCGTATCGTCAGGCAATGTCTTGTCTGTATCAAACCCATTGTTCATCCACGCTCCCCCGCTAAGCACTTCTGGATGATGTTTTAGGTCAAACTCCATGAACTTCTTAAAGAGATAGTTGGTCATGGTCTCGTTACACATTGGATAGCCAGTCAACTTCTCTATCCTGTCCCAATCAACAGGAATAACAGCTTTATACAGCTTCATAATTACATTGCTCTGATGGGGCGTGTCGCTTTTCTCCTCTTCCGAGAAGAAGTTATCAATGGTTTCTTTAGTAACAATTGTGGTAATCATTTACTTACCCTCCTTTATTTTTATATTCATTTCTTTGGCAATGGCTTCAAAAAGAGACTTCAAGGACTTATATTTCTTTTCATCTGTGATTCTATTAGTCCATACCTTTTTAGACTCTGTAAAGTAAAAGTCTCTTTCAGAGTTATTAAATGGACAGTCAGTATCAGATTTATCAGCCCATACGTTCAGAGTTTCAATTCCGCAGGACTCTGCGTCCCACAACATTAATTCTAAAATAAGTTCGTCGCTTAAGGCCTTACACCACATTCCCATAATGTTTCTATAGGAATAATGAGCATCACTTAAGTCAGCACCACTTAAGTCAGCATCAATTAAGTTAGCATTACTTAAGTAAGCACCACTTAAGTTAGCACGACTTAAGGTAGCACGACTTAAGTCAGCGCCAATTAAGTTAGCACCACTTAAGTTAGCGCCACTTAAGTTAGCGCGACTTAAGTCAGCACCACTTAAGTTAACATGACTTAAGTTAGCGCGACTTAAGCCAGCACCACTTAAGTCAGCATGACTTAAGTTAGCATCACTTAAGTCAGCATGACTTAAGTTAGCACCAATTAAGTCAGCATGACTTAAGTCAGCACCACTTAAGTTAGCACGACTTAAGTTAGCAAGACTTAAGTCAGCATGACTTAAGTCAGCACGGCTTAAGTCAGCACCAATTAAGTTAGCATCAATTAAGTTAGCATCACTTAAGTCAGCATGACTTAAGTCAGCACCACTTAAGTTATCAAACTCTTTTTCTGTACCATTTTGAAATTTTATTTTATGCATCTGGTAATACCTCCTTTTTGTAAAGTTTTATAAGCACTTGGCTCTGATGGGGCGTGTCGCTTTTCTCCTCTTCCGAGAAGAAGTTATCAATGGTTTCTTTAGTAACAATTGTGGTAATCATTTACTTACCCTCCTTTGTTTTTTAATAAGCATCTTGTGATATTCTTGTTCTGGCATAGAAGAAACAAACTGAGCTACAGGCATTTTACCAAGCTCTTCATAAACAGCTACATACAAACCTGTAACATACTGCTGTGTTACGAAGTGAAGCTCCTTATTATTCTCTACTATTGTGGTAATCATTTCTTACCCTCCAAATAAAATCGAAAAATTGTTTATTAAATTTATAATAAATTATCTCATATCTTGAAATAAAAAAACAAGTAAAAAATTCTCTAATAATTTGAAGAATTTACAAATCAAAAATGGCGTATAACCTGAATAAATTAAATATTTTTCTTACTTTCCGTATTATTAAAAATAATCATAAAAAATTAACTCAAAATATTCCTACCAACAAAACACTAAATAACCACACAAGTGCTAAGTAGAAATAAGCATAAGCACCCTTAAGCACATGTTAAAGCACAATTTCAAATACAAATAAATCAGTTAAGCACATTCACAAAATCATCTGCTAACTATAGTAAAATCAACACTTAAGCCAATCCCACCCCTTGCTGGTAAAAATCAAATGTACTTATATAAACTTAGATTATATTTGCTGGAGAGAAAAGACAAAGAAGGTAAAACAAAATTAATTATTAACTCTTATAAGACAAATATGAACCTTAGTTAAGACCTCTAAGACTTATACCAAACACTAAATTGGTTTAAGATACCATACCATAAGATACCAAACCATGAACCATAAGATACCATACCATAAGATACCAAACCCTAAATTGGTTTAAGATACCATACCATAAGATACCAAACCCTAAATTGGTTTAAGATACCATACCATAAGATACCAAACCCTGATTAAAACACAGACTCGGTTAAGGTACAGACTCGGTTAAGGTACAGACTCGGTTAAGGCATGGGAATATCGTTTTTGTGTAAATGACCTTTCTAAAAGGCTCAACCGGCCCGCCCTCTTCTCCCTTTTATATGGTATAAGGCTTGATAATTGATGGACCTATAGGTCCTTAATGAGAAGCTTATGAACCTCAACTGAAGGAGGCTCTGATGTGATGTAGATATATTATACTGAATTTTCTTTATATCTACAAGATAATTTTTTTGAGCCTCAAGCTACCTTTTTCGATGTGGTATATAGAACCAGCATTATATATTGTATTACATAAATTGGGCGTCAGTACCTTTTATTGCTCTTATGAGCAAATAAAATGAAAAGGTTCTTGGTTCAAAATAAAAAAAAGACAGGTCCGTGGCAAGTGGACCTGTCTTTATATAGGAGGAGGGTCATGGTTTTCATATTTTTGTGTTCAGGTAGACATATACTTTTTATCATGTACATGTCGTTTCGTTCACCAGGCGAAAAGCCTCGATGTCGTTTTTTGATGTGTTTTATGTAAATTTCTGTGCTTCAAACAAAAAAAGGGACAAGCACTTAGGTGCCTGCCCCTTGTATACTACGGTATTTACTATGCTTACTTACGGGCTCTGGTCTTTACAGGACCTTTGCCCGCTACTGTCTTAACTATCCCTGCATCTTCGTCCCCAAACTTGCTCTTCATCAATTCAGGAATAGTCTTTCCACATATGAAGGCAAGAGCAACCTTCTGTGGTACGCCAGAGTTGGAATAGTTGTGGTCTTTGAGAACTTTTACTAACTTGTCCAACTCTTTTTTGCTAATGCTCTTTAGTGCCTCTGCCAACGATTCGAGGCCTGCTCTCATTTTGATTGGGTCGTGGATACTTTCTTTCATGGTGTTACCTCCTTGTTTTTTTGTGGGCGTCCGCATGTGCTTCGTATTTACGAACGCCCTTGTGCTATCTTTTGTTGGTTAGAATCGCTGTTAAGAGCAATAGTAGAAGAACGTCCATTATCTTCTCCTTTTACCCTTTCCAGCCTGTGCTTTCTTGTCTGGTACTGTAGCTACAGCTACCTTCTTAGTGGCCTTCTTAGTGACCTTAGCCTGTGCTTTCTTGTCTGGCACTGTAGTTACAGCTGCCTTCTTAGTACCCTTAGCCTGTGCTTTCTTGTCTGGCATTGCAGCTACACCGTCCTTTTTCTTTGGTAAGGTTCTGTATGTTACACAAATTACAGCACCGAGCCTGTTCCGTGTCTTCATCTTCTTGCATACGCCCCCTTTTACCATGTATACACCATCTTCGAGCTTTCTGACGATGGTTTTCTTGTCGACGACCTCTCCGTTGGTTTCGAAGTTACTCTCCCCTCTGCCAGCAAACCCCTTGCGGGACACGTAGGGTCTGTTTACTTCGTTGGCAAGAGCTTCGAGATTGTCACGGTTAGCGCGAATCTTCATAGAGCGACCGTCTATGACGGCCTTTGCCTTTGCCTTTAACTCAGGTGATAATGCTTTCATTGTTACCTCCTCTGTGTATTTTGTGTGCTCACGTGTATTGTGTGTGAGCACCTTTGAGACTGTGAAAGGAATGTTGCTGTCTCAAAGTATTAAAATTATACTATAACGATAATATGAAAATCAAGCACTTTTTTTCAACTAATAAAATCAACAACTTACAGAAACAGAAACGGGTAGTGGCACGGGTAATAAAACACGTAAAAATGACATGCCTAAGTATGTGCTTTCCTGATGAAAATAATGAGGTAATGGATAACAAACAAAATGAGATAAGTAATTGTATTATAGTCTACATGCATGGTACGTGTGTAGACACGGTATGCGCACAGGCCTTATGAACAAGGCGCAGCTATTCCTTTGGAAAGAGCTATTAACAGTCAAATCAGATGTGGTGCCGTATGTGGTGCCGTATGTGGTGCCAGGCGCTGCGCATGGTCAAGGGCACGGGTTCGGATACGGACTGGAGGCAAGGCGCAGCTATTCCTTTGGAAAGGGCCAGCAGGGTTACTATAAAACTATTTTAATTCTTATATCCCGATTGACAGTGTGGTATAGTTCTTAACACACTTGATTTTTATTCACTAGCTCTTTTTAGTCTAAGTTAGGCTCAACCCACTCGAAAGTGATTGTTGGTTCATAGCCGTTATTACCCAAGCCTGTGTTGACGAGGATTGTTTTCCTCATGGCATCTTGAATCTTCTTACTGGGAATCTTTATGTCTTTTGTGATGTAGTCACGTATTGGCCTCCATTTACCAACTACATATACTTCAATGAACGACCAAGAAGTTACGTTATTTTTACCTTTACAAATTCGTGCTTTAAGTTTTATTTCTTTATGCATGAAACTACCTCCTATATTTTATTTGTTGGTAGTTTTTGAAGAGATACTACCAAACTCTTGATACACGTGATTACTATTTCTCGTTGTTGAATTTCTTCTTAAGTATCTTAATTGCTTCTTTTGTAGGTGGTCTCTTCTTTACACCGAATCCAACTGCCTTGTCTGTCTCAACAACTTTTTGTTGTGCCTTCTTTACTTTCTTTACTGTTCTCTTTTTCAAGGGCATAACTTTAGCTTTAATAGGCTCATTGTCTTCGTCCTTCTCTGTCTTAGCTTGTGCTTTCATTCTCTTGATATACTTCTTCTTAGCAAGGTCACGTTCACGTTCATCGATAAGGCCTGCTTCAAAAGCACTGTCAGCATCAAATACTTTACCGTTTGGAGATATCCCAAGTCTGTTCTGGTCTACTTGATTTGTTGGCTTCCCAGCATTTCTATCGTGACCCAACTTAGTCATTATAGTATCAACATCGTACCCTAACTGAACATAAATGAAGGCTTTAAGAGGAGCTCCACTCAATTCAGCTCTTGTTTCCTTGTCCATTACGAGCATGTTCTGAGTTATGGCAGCTTTGTTGAACTCTCTTGCCCTTTGTGGTACTATCATTTCGTATGTTTCTTTGTAAGCTTCTATTGCCTTTCTGTTTGCTACTGCGTTGTGAGTTGTTGGCATAAAACAATCTCCTAGAATAGAATACGTTCATGCACTAACTCGTCTGAGTATCATACATGTAACGTTTGTAACACGTGTTGTGATAACTATTCTGTTAACATTCATAGACACGTGTTCACTATTTAATTGTGGTTGATTTTGTTGGTAGTTTTTGAAGAGATACTACCAAACTCTTGATACACGAAAGTTGTATTATATTCTTCTTTTTTCCACTTTTAACTCTTCAGGAACTCTTACTACGTTTCTTTTCCCGATAGTACAGGTCTTTTTGGGACCTTTTCCACTTTTACCTTTTGCTACTTTTTTCTTCATGTCTCTGTATGTTGCTATAATCTCTATCACTGCGTTCATGCTGAAACTACCACTTGTTTTAAGCATATGAAACCTCCTATTGTATTTAGTTGAGCCAGTTTAATGTCGTGGCTCAGGACAGTACTACTATTCTGTTCTTATCACGTTCTTTCCCATTTTTTCGTATAGAGTAGCCATTCTCTTGGCAGCTTTTTCTGTCCGATATATGATATATTCCCCATCAACACAGATTTCTCTACGCCTCTCTGGACAACATTCCATGTCGGGAACTCCCAGACAGAATACCTTTTGACCTTTCTTACCATTTTTGATATATACTGATTCGACTTGCCCGTTTGGACAGTCCAGAGCCTGAAATTTACATTCCTCATACTCGTAATCCAGCGTTACACATAATTTTCTCCTTACTATTACTTTCTTTGTTGACCTAAGCATATGAAACCTCCTATTGTATTTAGTTGAGCCAGTTTAACGTCTTGGCTCAGGACGTGTTACGTTTATCTCTTTGTTACTTTTTTAGAGTTCTTATTGGAACGATAAGTAACCACGTGTCTCTCACCCTGTTTCTTTACAGTAACAGTAGCCACTCTTCCAGACTCTGTGTTCCTCTCAGGCTGGTATGCACCGAGTTTTCCTCTGTTTTTCTTGTACTCGATTATGAGCCTGTTTTCTTTCAACATCCACTCAATAAGCCTCTTCTTGGAGCCAAAGGCCTTATCTGGAATGTCAATTGTGTAATTTCCGAAAGTGTCTCCCTCGAACGGTGATGATACAGATGTTACTTTCTTTGTTGATTTCTTCACGGTAACCTCCTTAGTTTGTTTTGGTTGAGCCTTCTTTATAGGCTCTGCTTTCTTTGTTACTTTCTTTGTTGATTTCTTCACGGTAACCTCCTTAGTTTGTTTTGGTTGAGACTGTTCTACCTTCTTTGTTGATTTCTTCACAGTGACCTCCTTAGTTTGTTTTGGTTGAGACTGTTCTACTTTCTTTGTTGATTTCTTGCCTTTATCAACTGGTTCTAAATCAGGTTCAGGCAGTTCGTTGTCAAACAAGTCATCATCAAGAACAACTGGACCCTTTCCACTGGTTTTGATAACCCCATGTTTCTTTATATACTCCTCAATAGCTTGTAATTCTTGCTCTCTTTTTGTTAAAGGGACTTTCTTAGGCATGATATTCTCCTCCTTATTTAGTTTTATTCGTGTTACAGACTTCTTTAGTGGTACACGTTCTATTTTCTTACCACTCTGAATTTTTGTTACCTCCTTCATTAATTTATACTCCTCCCGTGCCATTTTATCCATATAGGGAGGGTCCATTGGTCCAACGGCACTTCTGTCTTTCAACATTGCTGTGCCATTGGCCTTTATGTCGAGCAACTTTTTAAGTTGCTTTTTAGAATAATTCTTTTCGAGTATTCTAACAACATTCTTATTAATAGCCATTGTTACCTCCTTCAGAGCGTATAGCCGCAATTCTCTCTTCTAATATTGTAGACTCTTGTTTATACATCTAGCAACCTCTACCAATTCCACATGAAAATGGAATATATAATCCCAATGGTCATTAGACCTATCCAAATGAGTTTATGTGTTTTGTCTCTCATCATTATTTCACCTCCTTTTTCGATAATTGTAATCCAAGTCCAACTCTAGACTCACGCCGTTTACACCGTAATAACTCTTGACATAGTGTACACTTATTATACACCAATCTTAACTCCTTTTCGTATTTCTTTAATTCATCATCGGGTAAATAACGTCTACATCTCTTCATGATTGCCTCCTAGTCTGTTCCGTGAGGTTTCTCTCATCAGCATATGAGTGACCAACTCATATGTACCTACAAGATGTACAGTCTTGTAGGTTTCGAGATTGTTACCAGTTTATTTTAGAGACTCGGTCAATCTCAGTTTTTGTTACTTTCCCTCTCTTGCCAACTGAAGGTCGTAGAGCATTTCTAAGAACGTTGTCATTTTGATTTCGGATAAGCACTTTAAGAGCTTTAACATTGGTTACTTGTCCTTTACCACTAACCCCTTTTGGTCGTACTATGCGTTCCATTTTCCCTCCTAGTACATTCGTTCATGTACTAACTCGTCTGAGTATCATACATGTAACGTTTGTTGATTAGAATGTGCCACGTTTAATGACATTCATAGTTCTAATCACACTATTCAGTTTTTAAAAAAGTTGACAAGAATTTTCCATCAATACCCACACGGACGTCTAAGACACTTTTCGTGAGGGTAAAGAAACACTTTGTGTTTCCTTTTATTCATTCCCACGCAGATTAAGCCCCTAAAAAAAGGAGCTTTCACCAAAAGGTGTTAACTCCAGGAGGAGCTTTCACCAAAAGGTGTTAACTCCAGGAGGAGCTTTCACCAAAAGGTGTTAACTCCAGGAGGAGCTTTCACCAAAAGGTGTTAACTCCAGAAGGAGTTCTAATCAAAAGGTGTTAGCTCCAGGGTGTTAACTCCAGAAATAGTTGTCACCAAAAGGTTCTATCTTCAAAATAAGCTCTAATCAAAATGTGCTATCTTCAATATCAAAATACTTATATGCTAGAAAAATCAACATGACTTTAAAACTAATTATATCAAATTGGTCGTATGAAATTTTTATAACTTTATAAAAAAGGATTCTGAAAACTTGACAAATAATGGTTATCAGTTATACTATACGAAATTTGTATAAATTTTTTATAAAAGAGGGTAATTTTATGAAAAGAGTATCACTCAAAGCTACCAAAACCAGAAATCTGAATAAAAAAAGGAAAAGACTTCTAAGGGATAGAGGAATTACCACTAAAGATATGGAAATTGCTATTAGAGAGTCTGGAGGTTTTATCACGAAGGCAGCACGAATGTTGAATATATCTATTGGCACTTTACAAAACTATATTAAGACTAAGTCCACCTTACGTGAAGCTCTTTTTGAGACACGTGCTGAATTTGTGGATGAGGCTGAAGCATCACTTAGAGAGTTGGTTAGAGCTAAGAACTTGACTGCTACTATATTTACTCTTAAATGTCTTGCTCAGGACAGAGGTTATATCGATGTACCAAAAACAGGTAGGAGTGAAGATATGCCTATTTATATAAAGTTTGTGCCAGCAACACCTCAGGTACAGTTACCGAAAGCAACTATTGTGGTAGGAAAGAATGAGGAGAAGATAGCTAAGGCTGAGGCTAAGGTACTTAAACTTGCTAAGAAGAATGTGGACGAGATTGTAGATGGAACCATTATAGAGGATGTTGAGAATATGTCTGACTTGGAACTGGATGAGGATAAATTAGGAAAGTTTTAAAATGAGTAAGTCTAATAAGTCTAGTAATATAGTTAGAGATATAACTAATAGCGTTTATGTAAGTAGTAATCCTGCTAACAAATTCTATGCTAATCAAATGCAGATTGATGCCAAGCCTGTAGAGTATGAGGTCAAGGTTACAAATGTGTTTGCTAGAAATATGGCTTGTAAAAAAAGAATTGTTGTTAATAGAGGAAGTGCTGGCTCAAGTAAAAGTTATTCAATAGGTCAATTGTTGATTCATAGATTTCTGTCTGAGAGGAAGAAAACCATTCTTATCGTGAGAAAATCTCTTCCATCTTTAAGAATATCTACCTTACCAATGATGTATGATATTATGGAGTCTATGGGAGTTAGGAATAGGTTTGATGAAGAGAAGGTTATGTTGAATTACTACTATAGAGATAATTGGCTTCACTTTGGCTCAATTGACGATGTTGAGAAAATTAAAAGTACGTCATGGTCCTACATATTCATGGAAGAGGCAACTGAGTTTACACTTCGTGATTTTATGACCTTAAGGTCAAGGCTCAGAACTCCTGTGGTTGATGGTAATAGAAATCAGATTATACTGTGTTTTAACCCTATAGATGAGAATCATTGGATAAAACGTAATATTGTTGATAATGATAAAGTGCTTGACAAGGAAGAGATAGTTTCTACTTATCAAGATAACCCTTTTCTTGACCAAGAGTATATAGATGATTTAGAAAATCTGAGACATCAAGACCTTAACTTCTGGCGTATTATGGCTTTAGGGGAGTGGGGTAGATTGTCACATCTTATATACAACAACTGGGATGATACACATACAAGAATGCCAGATGATTGTCAAATAATATATGGAGTTGACTTTGGATTTAATGTTCCCTCAGTACTGTTAAAACTTGGCATAAAAGATAAAGAGGTGTGGGAAGAACAATTAATTTACCAGAAAGGCTTGACAAATGCTGAGTTTATTAAGAAAATAAAGAAGAGTATACCTGTGGACTTGAGAAACAGGCCTATATATGCAGATAATGCTGACCCTGGCAAGATTGAAGAGATGAAATCGGCTGGGTTAAACGTAAAGCCAGTAATGAAGAGTATACGTGAAGGCATTGATTTTGTAAAGAGAATGAAGATTCACGTATTGGCAGGTAGCTTAGAAGTGATTAAGGAGAAAATGTCATATAGCTGGAAAACAGATAAGAATGGTAACCCTCTTGACGAGCCTGTGGAGTTTAACAACCATGCTCAAGATGCTGAGAGATATGCTTTGTTTACACACATAAGACGTGGCAACAGATTTAGAGTTAGATGGGTATAAAATAAATGGAGGGTTCATGATAAATGTAATGAGTATGCTTTCACGAGCAATTAAGTCGGCAGTAGGTATTGACGTCCGTGCCGTTGGTTCTACAGTAGGACCATTAATAGATGACCAGTACATTTATAAAAGTCTAAGACAAATACTTGGTAGTTCAGGAGACTCAAATTCTGTAGACTTTCCTTATAAGAACAGTATTTGGGTATACGCTTGTATAACCACAATAGCCAGAAATTTGTCTAAAGTGCCTCTTAATATATGTTTAAGAGACACTCCGAGTAAAATAGTGACTACTGGTCCGATAGTAGATTTATTTAACAGGCCTAATCCTTTTATGACTAAAAAACTGTTTATAGAAGCTATGAGTATATTTCTCAATCTGTATGGAGAAGCGTTTTTGTTGTGCCAACGTGAGAAAGTGACTGATGTTCCTCTTAATATCTACACGTTTAATCCAACCCGATTCTCACCATATTTTAAAGAGGTTAATGGAGTAAAGTATTTAACTGGTTGGATATATGAAGGGCAAGAAACGGTGCCTCTACAGTTACATGAGGTTCTTTTATTAAGATATTTCAATCCCTATGATGATATAAGAGGCTTATCACCACTTGAGTCATCTAGAATGAGTGTGAATCAGGACTTTTACACTTCTCGATACAATGAAAACTTCTTTAAACAAGGTGTTTCTGTGTCAGGCTTTATTCAGGTTGAAGACAGTTTGAATGATGAGTTATTTAACAGAATGATATCACAGTTTGAACAAAGACATCAAGGCTATGAACGTGCTCACAAGATTGCTATTCTTGAGGGTGGTGCTAAGTTTGTGCCTTCTCCAGGAAAGACTCAGAAGGACTTTGACTTGATTAATCTTAAAAAGATGAACAGGTCTGAGATATATGCTGCGTATAAAGTAAATGAGGTAATCTTAGGGTTGTATGAGTCCGTTCAGTGTTTTCACCCTGATACCGATGTAATGACAGATAAAGGCTTTATACCAGTTGCTAAAGTCAAAGTTGGGACAAAGCTTGCTTCTTTAGACAAGAATGGCAAAGTAGAGTTTAAGAAGGTTACTAAGGTTTATGAGTATGACTATGATGGTGACATGTATACTCAGGACAAAGGTAATAACGAGTTCAAGATTGATTATATGGTTTCTCCAGACCACAATATGTATGGAGAGATGCGTTGTGAGCCTGTGCAGTCTGATATTAAGGGGTTTTTCTTTAAGAAGATAAAAGATATTGAAGTCAATAAATTCTCTTCTCCAAGAAGTGGTACGTGGACAGGTAATATGATTGACACGTATGATATAGGGAAGAGAGTGTACAAGGGAAGTGCCAAGAAGCAAGGTAGAAAAGATACTGAGTTTCCCATAGTTCCTTGGCTAAAGTTCTTAGGCTGGTTTATATCTGAAGGGTGTTTTGTTAAAGATGGTAAGACAATTAAGATTACTCAATCAAACAAGACTGGAGTAAATAAGTTAAGATATGACCTTGATGATTTTGCTTATGACTATCATACACATAATTCGGGTCACGGCACAGATTTTATAATAAACGATAAAGATTTATACAGTTATCTTATTGATAATGTTGGAAGATATTGTCATGAGAAACATATTCCACGTGATATCTTAGAGTTACATCCAGATTTGTTGGAACATTTGTTTATATCTCTTATGAATGTAGATGGTTGTACTACTGGAGATGACCAGTACGTTTATTACACTACGTCAAAACAGCTTGCTGAAGATGTATACGAACTTGCTATAAGAACTGGTAGAGTTCCTACGTTCTATCCAACACGTGGTACAGAAGAAGTAAGATATAACAGCAGTGATGAAAGAGATAATGAAAGAGTTGTAAATAATAGAAGGCCTTTGTACAAGATAAGAATAGCCTCAAAGAAAAGTAGCAAAAACATGTCAGTTCTTAGACCGACAACCGTACATTACAAAGGCAAGATACACTGTTTTGAAGTGCCTCCTCATCACACCGTGCTTTCCAGATATAATGGAAGGATAATATGGTGTGGAAATTCATATGAGGGTATTAAAATGGCCGACCGTGCATTCTGGAGAGAATGTATGGTACCACATTTATCATATATAGAAGAGTATTTGAATCTTACTCTTTTATCTCAGATAGAAAATGGTAAGTTTGTGGTCAAGTTCGACCTTGATGCCATTGGTTCTCTACATGAGGATTATCAGACACGTGTAGAAACAGCCAATACCATGGCAAGAATTGGCTTTCCAATCAATGATATTAATGATAGACTTGAACTAGGAATGCCAAAATATAAATGGGGTGACGTTTGGTGGGTTCCAATGGGCATGGTGCCAGCAGATGTTGCTCTGGCACAGGGTGGTTCATTTATTCATAACAATGATGAAGCGCCTGTAGTCAAGCCACCAACAAATCCTAATAAGCCTTCGGAGAAGCCTCCTAAGCCAGGAGAAAAGCCACTAGAAAAGCCTACTAAGCCAACTGACGGACCTGCTAAGCCTGCTAAGATTGAGGATGATGAACAGACAAGAGTCTTGTGGCAAAGATACGTTTCAGTACAATTACGTGTTGAAGAGTTGATGAAAAGTAAAATCAAGAAGTTTGTATTTGACTTGAGAAAGTCTGCTCTTGAAAATCTTGGAAAGGATAAAGATATACTTATAGACAAGAAGAGAGAGATTGAACGATTCAAAAAGCTCATGAGCACGTTATATATAGATGCTATTAACATTGGTGCTAACATGGTAACCGAAGAATTAGGCAGCAGCTCTGTGGTTAGTTTCAGTCTTGAGTTTCCTGAGGTAATAAAGTATCTTCAATTACGAGTATCACTAGTTCCGTCACGTATAATTGAAAAGATATCATTAGCCTTAGAGAAAATCGTTAAGGACAATGAAATTAAAGAGTTAAAAGTTGAATCAGTTAAAATGTTGTTTAATAAGATTACCAAACGTGTTAGCACAATAGCGAGAACAGAGTCCTCCTCTTTACTTGTTGCTGGTAGGGTGATTCAAATGTTTAGAAACGGTGTACGTTATCACAAATGGGTAGCAGCAAGGAGAGATAATCCCAGAGAATCTCACATGTACCTAAATAACCAAATAGTAAAAATAGGCAACTCATTCAGCCCTGATTTTACGCTTAGATTCCCTGGTGACTTAATGGCACCTATAGAGGAAACTATGGGTTGTACTTGTTTTACTGTTATGGCAGTCAAAATTGATGATTAAGGAGGTAAGTTATGATACGTAAAGTATTTTGTGGTGGTATTAGGTCTGTAAATGATGATAAGTTTACTGCCGAGGTTGTAATGTCTGATGAGACCTTGGACAGATATGATGAAGTTATAAGAGTGACAGCTTATCAGAATACACTTAAACAGTTCAAGAAACATCCTGTTCTGTTGTCTTCTCATAAGTATTCAGACAATCTTAGAGCACAGATTGGAGAGTGGGAAGATGTATGGATAGAAGGAAAAAAGTTGATAGGACGTGCTAAATGGTATGTAGGAGAAGGTAATCCAGAAGCTGATTGGGGTTTCAAATTGGCGCAGAAAGGCATAGCTGCCTTCAGCGTTGGTTTCAGGTCACTAAAAGCTACCATAGCTGATTGGGACAAGTATGAATCGGCTAAGAAAGAAGGTAAGAGAATACCCAGAGTGATTTATGATGAAGTTGATTTGGTAGAAACAAGTCAGGTTCTTGTACCAGCTAATCCATCAGCCCTTCAGAGAAGTTTGGAAGAAGATACAGTTGAATCTAAATATTTCAAAGAGAATCTTGAGATTATAAAGACTTTGAGTAACTCAGATGATACTCTAAATGTTCCTAACAAGTATATGATTAAAGGAGTAGATGAAGAATATGTCGAATGTATTAAGACAGCAGAAGATGCGCCAAACACGTTGATTGTTAGTCAGACTATGATTACAGAAGAAGCGTTTAATAAGTTTGTACAGGAAGTGATGCTTAAGTTTTCAGAGATGTCAGAGAAGTTTGATAATATTACAACGTTGATTACTGCTTCTAATAAATCATTTGTTGAGTTCTCAGACGTTGTTAAGACTAAGCTTGAGGACATTTCTACAGAAAGTATTGTTAAAACTAATGTACCTGATACCAGTTATATTGACAAACTGCTTAAAGATGATGATGTTGACTCGGAAAAGGATATTGGCATAGACTTGACTGAACTTAAAGCCTCTATTGAGGGGTTGACTACGACAATAAAAAACATGAAAGTTGAGAATAAATAAAATTACTTCTTGACCAAAGATTTTTGTTGTCCTAAACTGTTGATAGATTAAGTGGTTCAGTCCGTGATGGACAATGTTCCAAGATTGTAAATAGATAAGAAGTACGAATTTGAAAATTAAAAACATTAAGGAGGAATTAAATATGGACTTACAGGAAATTATCAGTGCTATAAATGCTCAGAAAGAACTTATAGAAGCAAAGTTTGGTGGACTTGCTGACCAGACAATAGCTTACGAAACAGCAATGAAAAATCTACAGGCAAGAATTGACGAACTTGAAAAGAAACTTGCACCTAATAAAGTGTCTGTACCTGGCTCTGATGAACAGAAAGAGAAATTCTCTTGGATGAAAGCCTTTTATGGCATTTACTCTGGTGACTGGTCAGCAGCAGGATTTGAGAAAGAGGTATTTGACGCAGCACGACAGAAAGCTACGATGACTACTCAGGGCACTGGTCAGTATATTATACCTATAGAAATATCAAGAGAAGTTATAACTATGTTGGAAGCCCGTTCAGTTCTTGATAAGGTTGGTGTTACTAAAATGACCAACTTAAACGTAGGTACTCTGTCTATTCCTAAACAGACTGGAGGAGCTACTGCTTACTGGGTAGGTGAAGATGCTGATATTACTCCTTCTGAACTGACCTTCGGAATGGTAGATATTACGCCTAAACAGGTTGCTGCTATGGTAATAAGCACTGACAGGCTTTTGAGACTTTCCAACCCTTCAATCGAACAGATGATTAAACAGGATGTAGCCTTGAGACTAGCTCTTAAGAAAGACTTGGCAGGACTTAGAGGTACTGGCACATCTACACAGCCTCGTGGAATTGCTAATACACCTGGCATCAACACTGTATCTATTGGACCAAGTGGTGGTCCAGCTGACTTTGATACACTGATTGATATGCAGGGCAAACTTGAAGATGCTAATGCTTTGTTTGGTAATCTGTTCTATATCTGGCCGCCTAAAATCAGAAGGGCACTCATGAAACTAAAAGTAAAACAGTATTCTGGAGATACAGCTGGTGAGTACATTTTGCAACCTGTAACCCCTGCAATGCTTCAGCAGTGGATTGGTTATCCTTATGAATCTACCACACAGATTCCCACCAATCTTACAAAAGGCTCTGGCACAAATCTTACCGAGATTTATTTCGGCAACTTTGCTGACCTTATATCAGCTGATTGGGGTTCAATGCAGATTATGGTTTCTCAGGAGACCTCAACTGCATTTCAGAAAGCTCAGACTTGGATTCGTATAATTCAGGATTGTGATTTTGCTGTGAGAAATGCTCAGTCCTTCTGTCTATGTAATGATGCTTCATACTAAGACGTTAAAGACGTAAACTAAAAGGAGGAATATATTATGAACAGAGATTTGGGATATGGAATCAAACAAGTGGCATGTATATGCCAGAACGCAAGTGCGTCTACTATTAGTGGCGTTGATGTCGATTGTAGAGATTTTGAAAGCGCCATGTTCTCTATAATTCGTGGTGAAGAGTCAGGCTCTCCTAGTTCGTGGACTCTTGACCTCAAGATTCAGGAGAAAGATGAAGGTGAATCATATACAGACGTTACTGGAGCAGCTATTGTTCAGCTTACAGAGGATTCAGAAGCAATGGCTATAGCTACAATCGCAATGAGACTTACATCTCGTAAGAGGTATCTCAGAGCAGTAGCCACACTCGCTATGTCTGGTGGTTCTTCACCTAAGTTGCCTATAGCAGTTATTTGTTCACTTGGCAATGCAAGAGAAGTTCCAGTTTCTCAGGATGTTACAACAGTAAGAGTGGGTGATGTAGCTTCCTTATAAACCCTACTTATTGTCAAATAGTTAGTTATGTTCTTCAATAAGGGGGTTTTTAAACCCCCTTATTGTTATTAAAGAACGAGGAGGATATTATGAGTGAGATGGTAGAAAGAAATGATGAGGATATGTTACGTGTAAAGGTAAGAAATGGATACGTGCTTCAGATTGGTGGTGATTTTTATCAGGAGGATGAGATTATTGCTACGAGATATAAGAACATTAAGGAACAGAAATGGAAAGTAGAAATTCTTGGTTCGAGTAACGACATTCCTAGAAAAAGTGCTCGTCCAGAAGTAATAGTTGAAGAAAAGAAAGAAGTGGTAGAGGAAGAAGATATAGAGGAAGAGATTGTTGATATGCTTCCTGTAGTTGGAGAGGAAGAAGTTACAAAGCCAAAGACAGTACGTATAACAAGGAGTAAAAAATAAAAACTTTATCTGAGAAAGACTTATGAATAAAACATCATAATGATATGTAAAACCCGATATATGGTCACTATATCGGGTTTTTGTTGGCTGTTGAGTAACTTATCGATGTACAAATAATTTATCTAAGGAGGTTCATATGCAAGATGAATTTGTTATGTTGGAGTACAATGGTACAGTAATTAATAAGAGTGTTGGTAAATATAAGTTTGACATAGGTGTGCCAGTGAAGGTTTTGAAACGAGATGCAGATATTATATTAAGCAAGAGTAGTGGAATACACTTTAAAATTGTTGAAATGCCAACACAAGAGGAATCTGTTAAGTCTGAAGAGTTAGTTAAAGAGTACGTTGCTTCAAAAGTATTTAGTAAAAGAAAGATTAAAAATGAAGAAAGCTAATGTAATAATTGCTAATAGAGGTAGAGATGAGCATTTAAACATATGTTTGAAACATCTTAATCTTGCTAATGTTCAAGACAAATATGATGTGACTGTATATGTGGTCTATGATGACGTTCATACTATTGAACAGTTAGTAAATAATAAGTACAGTCATATAAATGTGATTAGACTTTTTAAGCCAGTACTGTCAGACGAGTTCAATAAAGCTGCTTTATTGAATTACGGCTTGAAAGTCATGAGACAGAACTTTAGTCGTGAAGACTTTAGCTTTGTTTCAATTGTTGATGCAGATATGATTTACTCAGAATTGTTCTTTGACACCATAGCATCAAAGGCCATAGAAAAGGAGTACATTGTATGTCATGGTAGAAATCATGATTATTCAGTAAATAGAGGACCGTCACAAATAACTCTTACAAGCAAGTTATATTACTTGTTTTTAGAGATATATGGTGAGAACTTATATGATGAAGCTTTTATTGGATATGGTGCAGAGGATTCTGAATTATCGTTCAAAGCTAATGACATGAGAGATGTTGGCTTGCTTCGTAAGATTAGTTTGCCAAATATGTGGGTTCATATGTATCATGAAAAGAGGACAATTAATGAAAAGAACATTGAGTTGTTTAACATCAAACGAGAATTAAATAAGGAAATTCTGAGGAGATGGCTCTATGTTAATAGTAATACCAACGTGTAAAAAATCTGAAGAGATTGAACCGTTAATACGAGAAATAAGACAGTTTACACCAGAACAAATAGAAATATTTGCTTCATGTTGTGACAATAGTGCTGCATATAATAGAAATGTTTGTTTGGCTAGAGTAAAATTCGGAGAGTTGGTCATTATGATGGATGATGACATTACAGGATTCTTCCCTTCTTGGTATGAGAAACTTATCATGCCGTTTTCTTATATCAGTGATGTTCTTGTTTCTTCAGCACGTTTGATTAAAAGAAACGGTAAGTTTGCTCACAACTCTTCTGATGATTATACAGATAATAAAGATTTTGTAGTGGTTGAAACCAAACGTGTACCAACAGCTTGTATTGCCTTTGTAAATCATGGAGTAACATTTGATGAATCATTTATTGGCAGTGGATTTGAGGATGATGATTTTTGTAGACAATTAACATATCTTTTTCCTAATGGTAAGTTTGTAATTAACAATCTTGTCAAGCTAATTCATCTCAATAATATGACAAATCAAAAAGGTGTGTTTTGGGAGCATAATAAGACGTATTATCTAAGTAAGTGGGGTAGACAGGAGGAGAATAGATGGAGATGAGGCATGGTATTGACTGGGCAAGATATAATGATATGAAAATAGTTGCTTTGTATAAAACTTTTTCTGGCAATGAGTTTGTAGAGGCGAGTATACAAAGCATATACAGATTTTGTCACAAGATTGTCTTTGTTCACTCGGACACGTCTTGGTCTGGTGAGAAAGGGAATGATGTTGCACCAGTAGTGGAAAACTGGAAGAAGATTAATGATGGACAGAACAGAATAACAAATTTATATACCTCATTAAACACTCAAGATGCTCAGTATGATTACGGTTTTGATTACATAAAGAGAAATTATCCATGTAATTGGATTCTTCTTATTGATACCGATGAAATATGGGACGATGATGAGTTGCGAAAAGTATTGTTTCGTATTTACGATGATGACTTACATAATGCTGTGTCTATTAGACTTCATACTTATATAAAGTCTGTCTTTTACAAGGTTCATCCTCCAGAGTGGTGTAAGCCTACTGTGTTTGTAAGAGCAAGTGAGTCTAAGATAAAAGGTCCAAGAGGCATAAATAATGGTCCTAAGATACATTTTGATGATGTGTTTGCTCATCATTTTACATATGTAAGACGAACTGAAGAGGCTGTTATGAAGAAGATAACAACCTCATTTATAGGTGATGGTCCTGGCACGCATTGTGTAGATATGAAAGATTGGATTGAAAACAAGTGGAATAAATTACCTTTTGCTACTAATTTTCATACTACAAGAACTTGTGAAACGTCTTGGAAGAGTATCAAGGCCTGTCTGCCACAAGATTTGCCTGAAGGAGTTAGAGTTAATGAATATATTATGTCAATATTTCTGCCAGAGGGGATGCTTCTAGATGAGGACATGAAAATGCTTAATAAATATTCTCAGAATGCTGATGTAGCTGTTGATTTAGGCACGTTCTTAGGTAAAAGTGCTGTTATTTTATCTCTTACAGCTAAGAAGGTGTACACTGTTGACATGTTTGAGTGGATAAAAACCGAGTGTTTAACTGACACTATGCGTGAGTATGTTGATTTACAGGTTGTAAAAGATATAACAAGAGACAAGGTAGCAAAAAGTTTGAATACTTGGTACAAGAATATAGAGATTATACAGTCTGTAACCTATGATGCTGCCAGATTATTTGAAAACAATTCAGTAGATACATTATTTATTGATGCAGACCACGGGTATTGGGGAGTAAAGACAGACTTTGAGAGTTGGTACAGTAAGGTCAAAGTTGGTGGTTATATTCTGTTTCATGATTACAGTTCTATATGGAAAGATATACCTTTGTTTATAGATGATTTGTTAACTGGAAAGATTGGAGATTATAAAGTAAGATTTGTGGATGAGAGTGGTGTTACTTGTGTATTAAAAAAGGAGAAGTAAAATGGATAGAGTGATTAAATATATTGAACTTCATTTTTCTAACTTATGTAGCAATAACTGTGTTATCTGTTCAAAATCTCATGGAGGAGATTCACAACCGTTTATTACAGAAGATGTGGTCGATGCTATAATAGATAATCTGTATGATATAAACTATACAAGTTTACAAGTTGGAGGAGATGGGGACAGTTTTCTTAGCAAATTATTTATCCCTTCATTACAGAGATTTAAGAAAGTGTTTCCAACTGGTAAGATTACACTGTTTACAAATGGAAGAGGTCTTTCACCAGACATATCAATGACTATTATCAATGAAAGATTACTTGATGAAATACAAATACGTTTAGACTCTCTTAACCCAGTTGTCTATTCACAATCTACTGGACGAGATTATCTGAAACTAATTCTTGATAACATAGAGTTTTTTAGAAAACATAACAACTTTATTTTGTTTGTGATTATCTACTTTCCATTGTATTTGTATAGACAGGCATGTAAGAACAGAATAAATAAAGATATGCCAACATATTGGAAGAACATAGACGAATCATTGTTGTATGATGAATATCAGGAATTTCAGAGATATTTTAATGTTGAATCAGCTAATAAGAATTTATTTAGAGTGAGAAACAGTCAAATAGGGTTGTGGGGAGAAAGAGAGGACATTCCACCATATTTTCAGGCTCAGTGTCCTCAATTGCCAGAAAATGATGGAGCATTTAAGAATCAGATTTATATATATCCTAATGGAAATATTGGTCTTTGCCCATATGATGATGAACAAAATACTTTTATTATTGGTAACATTCTTAAAGATAGACTGATTGATGTTTGGAATGGAGAACAAAGACAACAGATAATTAATGATGTACGAAATGGCAAATATCTTGGAAAGTATCCTTGTACTGACCCACGTACTTGTGTAATGAAATTTGGAGCTTAATATGATTACACCTACGATTACTAAGAGGTGCTTTATTGACACCGGAAGATTGTGTACGACAAACTGTATTTTTTGTTATCATAGATTTGTCCCTTTTGAGGGGTATAAGACTGAAGAACAGTTGAAACATGAAATTGACAGAGCCGTAGAACGGGGGAATAACTACTGTGATTATACAGGGGGAGAACCTACTGCTGTTCCACATTTAGACAGAGTTATTGAATATGCACTGAATAGAGGAATAAGGAGTTGTATTATTACCAATGGAGTAGTTAATCCCACACGTCTTAGAAGATTAATTGACTCTGGTGTTGATGAGTGGTTGATATCTGTTCACGGTAAAGAACGTACTCATGACCTGTTGGTTGGGAGATATGGCTCAAGAGAGATTCAACTACGAACTGTTGATATGATAAAGAACACAGGTGGTAGTATAAGAATAAATGTGGTAATGAACAAGTTTAACTATATGGAACTTATTGATATAGTAACTCTTGTTTTAAAATGGGAGCCATCAATAGTCAATTTTATAAACTTTAACCCACATCATGCTTGGAAAAAGCACATGAACGAGGCTATGAATATTATTGCTGATTTAAGACTTGTAGAGCCTTTCTTAATAGAAGCAATAGAAGTGTTAGAATCACATAATATTGGTGTTAATGTAAGATACTATCCAATGTGTAGAATGTCGGAAGAGTATAGAAGAACTATATGTAATGACCTTCACGTATTGTTTGACCCTTATGAATGGTGTTATTATACTACTCCAAGAACAATGGACAGATTTATGTTAAAAGCACAGGAACTTAGCAATGAGACAGAGAATAAAGATGAGCCATGTTGTTCATGTGATTTGTTCAAGATATGTGGTGGTATAAATGTTCACTTCAATAGATTCACTAATGGTACAATGATTGACAAGATAACCAACTTTACGGGAGATAAAAACGATTTCTACTGGTATAGAAAGTATAATATAGATACGTTAATTGAGAGATGAATAATTTTACTGTTATTTCTTATTATACTAAGGATACTCCTTATGAACAGGAGGCTAAAACTCTTATTAACTCATTACAAAAGTTTGATATTAAGTATGATATTGTGAGGGTTGTTAATAAAGGCTCATGGGTTAAGAACTGTGCTTATAAAGCTGAGTTCTGTTTAAGTATGCTCAGCAAACACAAATCTCCAATAGTGTGGATAGACTGTGATGCTGTAATACTTCGTTATCCTACTTTATTTAATGAGTTATCAGACTATGATGTTGCTGTACATTATAGAAACAGAATAACACGTCCTAAAGAGTTGTTATCTGGTACAGTTTATTTCAACTATACGTTTGAGTCTCTAAAAGTAATAGCTTATTGGGTAGTAGAGTGTCTAACTGATGAAAATTTGTGGGACCAGAAGGCTCTTAGTCGTGCAATAAATAAGATAGATAATTTAAAATTGTACACTTTACCAGCCTCTTATGTTAAGATATTCGATGCAGTAGATATGATATGTGAGAACAATGAACCAGTTATTATACATAATCAAGCAAGTAGAAAGTGGAAAAGGAGTGTGTGATGATTGGATTTGTCATAGGTAATGGTGAATCAAGAACAGGTTATAACTTAGAACGTTTAAGGAGTTATGGACCTATATACGGTTGTAATGCGTTGTATAGAGACTTCATTCCAGATGTGCTTATAGCTGTAGATAAGAAAATGATTGATGAGATTCTTGACAAAGATGTTAACACGGAGTTTATATACAGACAGAAAGACAATGAAGGTTTACTTTACTTAAAGTCTACAAGAAACAATCAAGTGTATGTGGACAAGGGTTATGCTTCTGGAGCAACGGCTGTATCTCTTATGTGTGCAAGATATTACTCAGATTTGACTAAAGTGTTTTTAATAGGCTTTGATATTTACAGTACAACAGGAAAAATAAACAATATTTACAAAGGTACTCCCTGTTATGCCTCACCTGACAGAGCTCCAACTTATCCAGTAAATTGGATAGAAAAACTTGCTCGAGTCTTCATTGCTAATCGTCATATTATGTTTTACAGAGTACATGATAATAAGAATTTGAAAGTGCCAGAATGGCTTGACATAGATAATATAAGATATATAACATATAAGGAGTTAGACCTTATCTTGGAGAGAGGAGGTGTTAATAATGGCTGCTAAGAAACCTAAGAAAAAAGAAGCTAAAAAAGATGTAAAGAAAGGTGCAAAGTAAATTGGAGGTAACAAAAGGTGAATTTGATAACGGTAGCAGGTCTGAAGTCTTTTGCTGAGATTAAAGATAGCCATAGTGATGTGTTTATTGGTATGCTTGTTGAGGCTATGAGTGAGAGAATGGAGAGATACTTAAATCGTTATCTTACCAAAGCTCAGTACACTGAATACTTTGAAGCAGGGGTAAGCAGAACTAAGTATTGGCTTCCTGCTTACCCCATTGATTTGACTAAGGACTTTATAGTTACTGATTCTGACGTTGTATTAACCATTAACAGAGATTATTATGTTCGGGAAGACCAAGGTTTAATTGAGTTTGTCAATTCTACTACTAAGACGAAGCCAAAACAGATTAAGGTTGTGTGGACAGGTGGGTATGAAGAAATAAATGATTCTTCTATAGATGATGGGACACTTGACGTGCCTTCAAGTATGAAACTTGGGTGTTACTTACAGTGTTCATATATGTATAAAAGGAGAAATGATTTGGGTCTTATGTCGATATCAATTGCTGGGGGTTTTACTATTGGTAAAATGCCAGCAATGGCTTTACTTCCTGATGTTAAAGAGATGCTTAACAAATTCAGGCGTGTTCCTATGGAGTATTAAATGAATTGGGTACCAACTTTTGTAGTCAAGTGGAATGGCAATGAGCTTGAAAGGAGATTCAATGATGCTATAAATTCTCTGACTCCTGCAATGCGTGCTCAGGCTGAGATTGAAGCTAATAAGTTGGATGCTAACATAAAGTTGATGTTAGACATGAAATTACATACTAGAACTGGAAGATTAAAAAAGGCCTTCAGACCATTTGTTACTCAGACTGTTAATGAATTATCGTTTGGGGTTGAGGTAGTTTCTGGTGAAGTTAATTACATTGAAACTCAAACACAGTTGACAAAGGAAGAAGGTCCAGATAAAACTATTTATGGCAGAACACATAAACTCACAATTCCTATTATACCTGGACTATACGGTATGAAGGCTTCAGAAGGAGACTATGGTGTAGTAAGTCATGGAGGCTCAGCATATCTAGTAAATAGACATACAGGTGTGATGTCTTTTGTATTAGCTAGTGCAGCAATACATAGAAACAGAGTACCTATATATCAATTAGCTGATAAATTCAAAGAAGGTATGCCAAGAGTTATGGCTAAGGTAGCAAAAGATGCTTTTATGAAGAGAATGAAGAGATAATGACATGGCTGATGAAATAACATATAGACAAAAGATATTGACTGTATTTTTCAATATTTTGTCTGCTGTTGATGGGGTTAAAAATGTGGAAATAGATAAGACCACATTAATTGATATAGATTCTGTACCTATGGCTACTTGTTTCATCTATGCAGGTCCTGAGACCAGAGCAAGAGATGACAAACAGGTGCAAGGGATGGAAACATGGGTATGGCATGTACTTATTGAACTATGGGCGTATAAAGACACTTCTACCGGTGGTGAGTCTATTGAAATCATGCTTGGTAGAATACACAAAGCTATAAATAATAACTTTTGGCTTGATGGATACGCTCGTTCAGTAAGAAGAATTGGTGCTGACCAAAAGTATTTCGACCTTGACGGAACTCGAAAGGCTATGGTCATACCATTTGAAGTAGTCTATAGTCACACAATAGGTAATATGTTTATAACAACTTAAAGGAGGTATAAAATATGAGTCAGCAAAGAGGCGCATATGTTCCGATTATATTTGATACAGAGACTACGTACAAGAGTACGCCCGGCTCTCCATCAGCTACAAAGTTTTACTACACCACAGAAAGTGTGAGACTAAATAGAAATCTTATTTCTTCAAAGGCTCTTAGAGGCTCAAGACAAGCTTTTATGCCAGTACGTGGAAATGTTGATATAACTGGTGATATAAATTTTGAGCTTAATCCACAGATGGGCAAATTTATGAAACACATCTTTGGTGGATATGTTGCTCCAGATTCAAGTGCCCCATATACTCACACTTTCTCTGTAGGCACCTTGCCAGTTGGCTTAGTTATGGAGAAACAGTTTGTCGATTTGACAACTCCAAAGTTTTTCAAGTACAATGGACTTAAGATTAACAGTTTCAAACTTTCGGCTAAAACAGAAGGTATGATTGACTGCTCCGTATCTTTGATTGGTGCAAAAGAGACAGTTAGTAACTCGGCATTTGGAGTAGCCTCAGACCCTGGATACACACCTTTTGATGGCTTTAGTGGCAAGTTATACGTAAACGGGGTTTCTCAGTCTGTTATTACTGAGATTGACCTCACTCTTGAAAATGGACTTGATGGAAATTCGTACGTGTTTGGCAGTTCTGGAGAGAGAGTTGCTTTGCCAGAGGGTGAAGCAAAAGTCACAGGTACATTTAAAGCTTTATTTGATAGTATAGACTTGTACAACTATGCCATAAACCATCAGGAAATAGGAATATCTATTGAGTTTTCTCTTGGTGATGGTACTGGTGGAAGTGCTGGAAATGAAAAACTCACGTTCTATATGGATGAGTGTTTGTTGAAACCTCAGGCACCTGTTGTAAGTGGACCAACTGGCTTGTTAGTAGAATTGCCATTTGAAGCATTTTATGGTAATGATTCTGATGCTAACATGTTCAGAGCTGTGTTATTAACAGCAACAGCATCATTTTAGTTAAATATGAGCGAGGATAGTAAGATGAGTGAGAACGAAAAAGTAACAGAAGATGAGTTCAAAGAGGAGCGATTTGAATACACTATAGGAGATAGAGTATTCGTACAGAAGGCATTAGTTATTGCTCAGACCAAGATGTTGGTCAACTTGTTAAAGAATGTTAAGATGCCTGAAAGATTGGATATTGCTGCTATAGTTGAGGCCATAGCGGATAAAGCGTCTATGGCCTTAGCTATAATACTTATGGAGAATGGTAAAGAAACACCAGAGGATTTGAAGAACCGAGATTTAAAGGAATTTGAAGGTTACTTCGAGTACGCTGCTAACACAGTAGTTATCGCTAAGGTGGTAACTGATTTTTTGTCCTGCAATCCGGTAACATTGGTATTGAGCCTATTGAGGTCTACGGTGTTGACGATGTACAGCGGAGGAGTTCCAAATCTTGTAGACCAGACTCAAGAAAAGACAGCGAGCCAGACCCAGATGAATCAGTCCACTGGGTCGACAGACTCGTAGTACATCTTACCGGAGGAGACATAACGAAGCGTGATGAGATTATTTGGAAGTTCACGCTAAATGAAGTAAAACCTTATCTTAGATACAAGTATAGAGACTGGCTGTTTAAGGAGCTAGTTATTAACTTCTTCACCTCTTCTGGCAACGAAGAAGGAGAACTGAATGAAGATTCATTCTGTACTGCTTGCAAAGCTGCCAAGAAAAACCTGGACTGCGCCTCCTGTTCAAAAGAATTTAAAGTGCTCAATTTACATAAGTCAAGAGGTAAACAATAATGGCTGACAAAGACATTTCCATTTCTACTAATATTCCAGAATTAATAAAAGAGTTAACACGAGCTGGAAAAGAGTATAATGCTTTTGTCCGAGAAATTAAAAAGGACAGTAAGATATTAGAAGATAAAGGCACAGCGTCTACTGAGACGATGAAAACCTTAAAATCTGTTCAAACTATTAGCAATAGTATAAAAACAGCTATACAGAATCTTAAACTTAGTGTTGGTGAAAAGGATGTTGGTAAAAATGCTGATAAAATACAAGCTGCCATTCGTTCCTTAGCTACTGATGTGATAAAAATAATAGATGTTCGTAATGCTCTTTATAAAGAACTTAATCTGTTATTAAATTCTGTAGATGCTCGGGCTGTACCTCCAGAGTTGCCTTTATCTGTTAGAAATGTCTTTGATATAGTCACATCATCATTGAAAAACCAAATTAGAGGTGTAACTAGTAAATCAAGTAAGCAAATGGCCACAGGTCTGGCTAAGACGTATGCTTCTTTAGAAAAGTATCTTGTTGATTCAGCACTTGATGGTATATTCAAAAGTACTGAGTTGGTTCATCAATCTGGAAAGATGACACCTGATGAACTGATGAATTTAATACGTGCACGTGGAGGAAGTAGAGGGAAAGAACAACACAGGTCTTATATCTCAGGTGAATATTGGTCAGATATGAGAGACATGATTCGGGCTATGTATGGCTATGTTAACATAGGTGGAACTCCTATAACGTCTTTCCCAAGTTCCGTTCACCATGGGTTGCCTGAGTCTATTTCTAAAACGAGAGAAAACTACTATGAAGGCGTGTATGGACCGTTAAAAGGTAGTGAATATGATATAAATAAGTGGTTGTTTGGCCCTCAAGGACCGTTTCTTCACTTAGTACCTCAAGAAGTACATACTCCAACTGGAGTTGATCCAGCAAAGTTAGAGGCATATCAAAAACAATATAAAGATTATCTGTCTCCAAAGATTAAAGAACTGAGCAAGACAGTTGCTGCACAAGCTAGAGACTTGTATAATGCTATGTTAACAATGCGTGTAGCAGCTGATGAGATAACAACTCTTCAAACTAGCGGTGCTGACAAAGATACTATTGATAAGGCTACGTCTAATCTTATTAGTCAAGTAAAAAGTGTTAACAAATTAGGTCAGTCTTTTATTAAGAACAGAGAAGCGTTGTTTAAGGAATTTGATACAGCAGCACTGATGTCTAACAAGCCAAATATTCTTGCTACTGTTGGAGTTTTAAGAGAACGTTTAAACACTTTTTGGGACGATTTACAGTCAGCTAAGAATACAGGTAGACCTGTTCCTAATATTTCCAAAAGTGACTACAAGGACTTATTAACAAAAATAAAAGCCTTTGAGGCTGTAGTACAGTCTGGTGGTGATATAGATACTGTTCTTAAATCATTTGATAAGTTATATATAGACACATCAGACATGGTTAGTAGATATCCTACCTCATGGAAGGGTAAGACAATATCTAAAACAGGATTGACGTCTTCAATGGAGCTTCTAAAGCCTGTTGAAGAAGCATTAAATCAGTTAGGTGCTTATATAAAGCCATCTGGATTATTTGAGAAACTTCAGTTAAAGTATGGTGCACAAGCAAGTAGTAAGCCTGATATAAATAGAATTATCACTTATACTGCTAACTCCTTAGGAGAAATGACCAAGTTAAATGCTGGGTATGACTCTATTATGGAGTTGTTAAAAACTAGTGGGTACAAAAACTTAACTAAATCCTTATATCTAAAAGGTATAAAAGGTGATATGGAGGAGATAACAAAACGGTTATTGAGTAGAACGTTGCCAATGGCTCAGACACAATTAGAGGGTCTAAGCACTGGTGAGTTGGGTTCTGTATCCAGTGAGTTTACTATGGAGTCAGCAACAGTACGTGCTCAAATACTACATTTAAAGTCGTTGTTGTCAAATATCAAGAATAGAATAAAAGATGCTAAGGCAGTAAATAAACTTCTTGCTGATGGGTTAACATCTGATTTGGATATAGAAGCATATATTCATAAAAGTGGTAGACTGGAAAAGGCTCTTGCTGATTTTGAGGGTACGTCTTATGCACTGAGACCAAAATCAAGAAAACCCAAGAAGATTGACGAGTTTCTTGATATTTACACAGATAAGATAAAACCAACAACCAATTTTGGGGAGTATCAAAAAGAGAAATTTCAGGAAAGTATAAGTGAAATTGAACGTACTCGTCTTAACTATAGAAAGTTAATTGAACAAAGTTCATATGCTATGCCTGAGGCACAAAAGGTTAATCAGGCTATAAAATCACAACTAGCTGAGATTGAAGAAAGAGCTAGATTGTTACATACTTCTGCTCATGATATTCTAAGAGTTAAACAGGGTACGAGTATAAAAGCAAGCAAGGCTGAAGTAGACAGAATATTTGGTGATATTAAACAAGGAATAATTGCTGTAACTGAAGGTTATAGTAATATTGTAAAACAACTGAGAGCTGCTGAACAGACTATTAAAGCTGAAGTAGCACAAAAGAACGCAGCTAGACGTTCTTTATTTTCAGGTATTGGTGGAGTAGGCGGTTCAGGTGATGGAGGTAAGCCTTTCTCTTCTAAAGATGTTATGCTTCAAAATGAAGATTACATTAGAAATATAGCAAGAAATAAGATTGACATGGAGAAAGCATATAGAAATTTATATGCTTTAACTTCAAGAGTGGAAAAAAATCCTAAAGAATATGAGACTCTATTTGGTGATATTGGAGTCTCTCATAAAGATATGGTAGGCGCTTTAAAAGATGCTACTATATTAAGAGAGAAAGGTGTAACTGTTACTAAGTCTCAAATGACTATTGATAGAGAAGTTGAGTTGATGGAAAAGAATATTTTAGCTTTGTTAAAGAGTCAGGAGCAATATCGAGCAGCTCAGGCTAAATACAAAGGTAAAACTGATACTCTGTCTGTTGTTATGAGTAAAAAGTTAGACGATATAATAACATCTGGTGATAGACAATTAGGTACTAACGTTACTCTAGAACAACAGTTTAATAAGCAGTGGAAAGAGTATCAAGAGGCAGCTAATAATGCTAAACAAACTTTAAATTTTATACACGATAAGCAAAAGGAGTTAAAGAGTGAAAAAGGTTTTGGTCTGATAAAATCAGAAGAATATCAAGTTCAAATGAGAATGTTAGACCAGTGGGAGAAAAAAACTGAACAAATAGCTAGAGGCTTTCTTAAATCACAGAACCCAATACGTAGATTAGGTGATGGTCTTAAGGGCATTCTGGCCACTACGATACAGTTGGCTGAGTGGCAGTCTATCTGGTACTTGTCTAAATCTACTATGTTCGCTGCACCTCAAATTATTACTCTTGGTTTGGAGTATACTAAGCAAATAGATGAATGGAATTTTAAAATGCTTCGTTGGGAAGCAACTAGTGGCAGAGTAACTCAAAAAGTAAGAGATAATGTAAAAGAAATGATAACTGGTATGAGAGATGCTTTATTATCTATACCAGCTTCATTTGAGGAATCGGCTGAGGCTGTTCAAGGCTTCATCAGCGCAGGCGTAAGTACAGAAGACGCCAAAGATATGATAGATTACGTGTCCATACTAAAGTCCTCATTTCCTGAGATAGATATGGAAAGATTCGGGACAGCTGCTGTTGGGGCAATGAATGTTTTCAGAGATTCTATAAAAGGTGCGAGTACAGAAGCAGGCAAGTTTGAGATATTACTTGAGATGTTGCTTAAGGCACAGGCTGAATCAGTAGCACGACCAGAACACTTTACTAAGATTCTTCAATACATGTCTGAAATTGGTAAAATTTCTGGTATGTCTATTGAACAGTTATTTTCACTGTCTACATCATTAGCTGATGTTGGTATGTCCACAAGCAATGCTTCAAGATTGTTAAGAAGTTTTATGATTCAGGTTTCAAGACCAGTTGCTCAAAATGCCTTTAGAAGGCTTGGGGTCGACATTGATGGTAGTGCTACATCAATGGAAAATCTGAACAAAGTAATGTTCAAACTTAGAGAGATAGGCGTTGGTGGGAAAATGCCTATGAAATGGATGGAGTACTTTCAAACATTCCTGCCCAAAGAAGAAGTACCACTATTAATTGCTCTTGCTGATAGATGGATACAGGCTACTGTCAGAACAGCGGCTATGGAAAAGTCTGGTGGAGGCTTTAAAGCATTAGAAGAGGAAAAGGTTAAGACCATTAAAGGTCAGATTCAGTTACTGTGGAACACTCTTAAAGAAATAGGTACAACTGGTAACTTATCTGCTAAAGTGTTGGGTGGTATGGTTGCTGCAGGATTAGATGCAGCTCGTGGTGCTTTGTTAGCACTTAATCCAAATGTAAAAAATGTAGCAGTAGGATTTGAACAGCTCGGTGAGTATGGTAGAAGATTCTATGGTATTGTAAAAGGCATAGCTGAAACAATTTATGTTATGTGGACAGTTATTAAGCCTGTAGTTTCAGCTATGGGAACTATAGTTGAAGGATTAACCAGAATACCAGGCTTATTTAATGCCATAGGTTTTGCTTCTGTAGCTGCTATTACTTTAACCATAGCCAAAAATCTAGGGCTTTCTATTGAAAGAGCTAAAACATTGGCTTTAATGCCTATACCTGTGTTTCCTACGTGGATAAAAGGTTCTGCATCTACTTCTAACACAACATCTTCAAGTCCACTGGGTAATAAAGAATATGGTTTTGTATCTACTTCTTCTGGTGGTACTACAACCTGGTACTTGTCTAAATCTACTCCTGTAGGTGGAAATGTAAGAGGATTCATTGGTAGTGTAGGTTCAACAGCTATGGCTACTGGACTGATAATGGGAATGACCAGTGGTATGTGGTCAGAGGATAATAGACAAGCTGTTGAGGTATTTAGTAGTGTTATAACATCATTTGGTTTATTAGCTGTTATACTGAAAGATATAAGTTTAGGCACTTTACCATCTCTTATTACTTCTTTAACATCTATTTTGTTTTCTGGAAAAGGTTTGTTAGGAATTACTGGACCTATAGGCATAGCATTAGGAACTGTTGGCTTAGCATTTTTAGAATTTAAAAATGCTATGAAAGATTCTGATAAAATGTTAGGCGATTTTACTCTAGCAATTCAGAAGATACTAAGATTACCCACAGAACAGAAAAATATTGCTCTTATAACCAGAGCGCAGATACTACAACGAGCTATAGAGCATATACAGGATGTTGAACAAGCTGATAAAGAGGCTAATGTAGGTAGGGAAACACCGGGTATTCGTAGAGACATGTGGAAAACGTTCAGTGGTCTTCTCAAAGAGGACCTGAAATCGATAGGGTTAGACCCTGATAAGTTAGTTGGTGACACTTTATCAGTACTTAGACAGAAGTTAAATGAGGCATCACAAGGGATAACGGAAATACCTTCTTATGGAGACTATAGTCAAGGAGGACCTAAACTTACAGAGCCTCCTACTAACTATGCTAAACAGTATGGAGCTGAACGAGCTGGATTAGTACAACAACAACTTAATGATGCTTTGACTGCATACAAGAATTATTATAGTACATTAAAATCCTTAGAGGACTCTCATTATAACATGGGTTATATTTCTACTGAGAAATATTTTGAATATGAGAGACGTCGTATTGAGGATAGATACGTTAATGAAATAGACACAGAAAATAAATTGTATGAAGAAAAAAAGATAATGTTAGACCAAGAGTTAGCTGATAAGATTAATCGTGTCAGAGAAAGTAATACTAATCAAAAATCAGATGCAGATAGAAATGCTGAGATAATGCAAATAAGACTAACACACCAAAAGAAACTGGAAGTTGAAGAGCAGATACATCAGAACAAGATTAAAGCTATTGGTAACACTTTTTTAACAGACAAAGTAAAGAATTGGGAATCTTACTATAAAAAGTTAGCAGAGTTAAGAGATATTGATTTGGCTAAAGAAGCCTCAACAATGCAACACAAGTTTGATATGACCAAGGCTGTTGCAGACTTTAATATTGAAATAAGAGGCACAATACTTGATTATTTGTATGACAAGTTAAAAATAGATTCTAGTTCGTACTATAAAAGTAAAAATCAATATATTGAGGAAACTAGTAAGAATGAAATAGCTGCTGCTCAACAGGCTTATGATAAATGGGTACATACTAATAAAGCCAAGTTGAAAGAGGCTGAAGAGGTAATGCACAGATTGAAAAGTGGCTCTGAAGTTGACCCATATGGTACTATTACAACTAT
>Ga0116176_10000482_pt1 | contig 32928 bp, 18 predicted proteins | sample AD_STIC08_MetaG_FD_89803 | JGI IMG/M metagenome (GOLD analysis project Ga0116176, IMG submission 89803) | Active sludge microbial communities of municipal wastewater-treating anaerobic digesters from USA - AD_STIC08_MetaG | ecosystem: Engineered > Bioreactor > Anaerobic > Digestate | place: USA...
AGCCCTAGTATTTTCCTGCCATCTGAGATTAGCAGGTAGTTCTTATTGAAGTCATTATCCGGTAATTCTATCCCATACATCTCCATAAATCCGGTCCTTGCCTCGTCCGATGATATTATATGCCAGAACTTACCCTGCGTTGCTCTTTCAGAATAAATCTCCTTTTCATCTGATAATTCGTGTCTCCTGAACTTCACCAAATCATGGCAATAGGCAGCTAGCAAAATGATTATTAAGCTTCCAATAATTCCTACAACTGCACGCATCGGATTCATAGCTCCTCCCGGCAAGTTCGAATCCATCGTTTATCTTCTTTCATAGGTAATCCAAAAAACATAAAACGCCGGTCTGTAGTTAGACGGATTGAAGTTTACCATGAAAGGGCTTGCCTTCACTTTTGATATGTTATGGTTATTATAAAACGCAAATGCTGTGTTGTTTATCTTAAACGGGCTTCCTGCGTTACACACATAGAGATTGAGTGTATCGAACGTTTTTTTTGCAAGGTCACCTATGTAAAGTGCTTTTTTGCCTGAAGGAGTGGTCCCTTTTGGATTGCTGGCGCCGGCGGGCCTGTGCGGGATCGATCGCATATGGCGATGCCGCGCATCCGCTTTTCGCCGGCGTCCGAGCTCCCGGCGGCTCCACAAGCGTGACCGCGTGGTCAATCCATGGGTGGCTTGGTCAACGACCAATGGCTGTGGATGATCTTCCACTCATCATGTTCTTCGAGCCTATAGACTTCGGTGCAATTCTCTTTCCAGACCGTTTCACCCGAGTAGGATTGCAGGTTGAAGGTCAGGACCGCCATTCCATCGGCTTGCTGGACCACGGGATTTATCATCTCGAATCTGTCCATCTTGACCTTTCCCCGCATGCCTTCATACAACTCCTTGATCTTGTCCCAACCATCGAGTCGCCTTTCGTGGGCAGGGTCGAAATAGGTGAAGTCCTTCGAATAAAGGTCGAGATAGGGAGAGGGATCGCCATTGTGCCAGGCCTCGAGAGCCGATGTTTCCAAATCGATGATCGTTTTTTTAATGTTTTGATTAGGCATGATGTTTTCTATTAGATGGAAAACTTCTAACCGTGTCAACTGATGTTCGCGCGCATGAAAGGGCCGGGGAGCCGGTTCTTGCGCCGAGTTCTTGCCGGTCGACTCGGAACCGGATCTCGGCCCAGTTATTTCCCCTCAACAGGCGCCTTAGAAGGCCTGCGGGGCCTCTCGGCGAGCATCAGATTGTCGACCTGCGTTCGCCAGCGATAGCCGAAATGGAACGGCAGCGGACGCACATCCCCGTCCGGGTCCTCGTAGGCGGCCCTGAGGTCGGGCTGCTCGACGTTGGTGAAGTCCTTGACCGGGGTGGCGTAGCGGCCGAAGAGCGTCACGGCCCAGCCGTCCCTCTTGAAGAAGCGGTACGGGATGGCCGTGTCGTCCTCGAGGACGTAGAGGCTGCGCTCGAGGACGAGGTCCCGGAGGGTCGAGAAGTTGTTCCAATGGAGGAGATAGGAGCCCGCCTTGACGAAGGTCGTCACGCCCTCGAAACCGCCGAAGAAGCGATGGAGGGGCGAGCCGGCCGCGAAGGACTGATTCTCGATATTGCAGGAGAAATAGTAGACGGTCCGGAGCGCTGTCTCTCCCGGCTTGAAGCAGTCGATCCGGACGCCGTAGGGCCGGCGCGGGCGTTCCTTCAGCCGTTCGTATGGGGTTTCCGTCCAGGCGCCCTTCTCGTCCAGGGAGAGGCGGCGGACGCCGGCGACCGAGTCGCCGGCTCTCTTGACGAAGAAGGCGATGACGGGCAGGGCGCCGTCGATCTTCCGTTTGGAGTAGATGTCCATCATGTCCATGGTGGCGAAATAGCCGTGGGTCAGGAATTCGAAGGCCAGCGTCCCGAGATCGGCCAGAGCTTCGGCCCTCCCCTCGGGCGTCAGCCGTTCGAACTCCGGCAAATTTCCGACGGGCTCGAGGCCCATGAGGACGACGGTCGCGGCGCCGGGGAAAAGGGCCGAGGCCGTGGCCAGGTCGGGCCCGCCGAAAGGATAGAGCAGGGACGCGGTCCTCTCCCGGGCCAGCCCGAAGTCCTTGTCGTTCCAGGCCCGCATGGGCCCGAGGACCGCGGCGTCGAAGGCCCGCCAGTGCGTTTCAGCATCGGCCGCGAAGGATTTCCAGCCGGGCTCCTCTTCGAACGCCGCGAGCGAGGAGGAGCCGGACGGCAGACCGGCCAAGAAGGCGAAGACATCGTCGAGCGGACGGTCGGTCGCGGGCGGCGGAGGCGAGGGCGCGGCGTCGGAAGGCGGAGCGGCCGGACCGGCCGGGCGGGCGGCGCCTGAAGCTCCGGCGTCGTCCCGGCAGGCGGCGGCCGCGCCGAGGACCGCGCCGAGCGCGACGAGCGCGACGAGAGAAACGAGCGTTGTCTTGCGCATCGGATGAACCGGCCCATTATCCACGTTTCCGTCCCCGAAATAAAGGGCCTTTCCCGTCGGCGCGAGATGTGATATCTATCGCTCATCGGAGGAGGAGAGCATGCCGTTGACCCGCCGTTCGTTCATCAAGACCGGGACCGTTTCGCTGGCCGCGCTGGGCCTCGGGACGTCCGCGCCGGACGCCCGTCCGGCTTCGGGCGCCCAGGAGCTCCGAAACCTCGCCGCCGGCGTCCAGCCGCTCGGGCCCGAAGACTACGCCGCCCGCCGCGAGAAGGCCCGCAGGCTCCTGGCCGCCAACAAGCTCGACGCCGTCTTCATCGGCGGCGGGACCAATCTCGTCTATTTCACCAAGGTCGGCTGGTGGCTGAGCGAGCGGGTCTTCGGCGTCGTCCTGAGCCGGAAGAAGGACCCGGTCTGGGTCTGCCCGGCCTTCGAGGCCGAGCGGGCCAAGGAGCTCGTCCCGGCCGGCCAGGAGATACGCGTCTGGGAGGAGCACGAGAGCCCCTACGCCCTCATCGGCGGGGTCATGAAGGACCTCGGGGCGGCGGCGGGCGGCCGGCTGGGGACGGCCCCGGACCTGCGCGCGTTCGAGGTCCACGGCCTGCGGCGGGCGCTCCCCGGCCTCGAGATCGCCGACGGCGCTCCCGTCACCGAGGGCTGCCGCGGCGTCAAGACGGAGAAAGAGATCGCCTACATGGACCTGGCCAACCGCATCATCAAGCTGGCCTACCGGGAGGGCTTCAAGACGCTCCGGGCCGGCATGGCCGCGCGCGACCTCTCGGGGGCCATCGCGGCGGCGGCCCAGAAGCTCGGGTCGACGGGAAGCGGCGGGCCCCAGTTCGGCCCCAACTCGGCCTTCCCCCACGGCTCCCAGGTCCAGCGGACGCTCGCCGAGGGCGACATCGTCCTCGTCGACGGCGGCTGCGCCATCGAGGGCTTCCGCTCCGACGTCACCCGGACGGTCGTGTTCGGCCAGCCCTCGGACAAGCAGCGGAAGGTCTGGGACATCGTCCGGAAGGCCCAGAAGGCGGCCCTGGCCGCGGCCCGGCCGGGGGCGACCTGCGAGTCGGTCGACCGCGCGGCCCGCAAGGTCGTCGAGGACGAGGGCTACGGCCCGGGCTACAAGTACTTCGCCCACCGCCTCGGCCACGGCATCGGCATGGAGGGCCACGAGTACCCCTATTTCGTCAAGGGCAACACCCTCGAGCTCGAGCCGGGCATGACCTTGAGCAACGAGCCCGGGATCTACATCTACGGCGAGTTCGGCGTCCGGACCGAGGACTGCCTGGTCGTCACCGCCGACGGGGCCCGCCATCTCGGGGGGCTCGAGGCCGTTTCTATCGAGGAACCCTTCGGCGCGGACTGAGGCCCCGGTTCGGGGACGCGCGCCCCGGGCACGAGTCCCCGGCAGCCGGGCTTTACGGCCGGCCCCGAACGAAAAAGCGGCCGAGGGGCGGGCGGGCGGGGCCGCTCCTCCCCCCTTCAGGGAACGTTCCCCAAACCGCCCGCGGGCCTCCCCTCGGGCCGCTGCCCTTACTTGCGCCGCCAGGCCTTCGTCGTCACGGTCGGCGCCGTGTCGATGACCCGCCCCTCGGAGACGTAGTTGACGAACCTCAGGGACTTGATATGGTCGCGGACCACGTTGTACTCGAACAGGCCCGTGTCGAACTTGATCATCTGCCCGCCGGTCAGGTTGTTGATGAAATTGAAGACCTGGTCGGTCATGCCGACGAAGTAGATCTTGGCCGGGTTCGCGGCCACGAGCTCGCCGCCGATCTTGACCGACATCGGATCGAGCCGGCTGATCTGCCCCAGGCCCGCGGCCGGGGGCTTCGACGAGTCGTAGGCGAAGGTCAGCCCGGAGGGCTGGACGCACAGGGACCGCGTGTATTCGACGTAGGTCAGCGTGTACTCGAGCAGGCCGAGGATGTTCCGGCCCGGGACGGGCACGACGACGAGCTTGAAGCCCAGCCCCGACGCGGGATCGTACCCGTAAGGAACGGCCCGCAGGATGTCGTTCCCGACGATCTTGCCGGCCGGGATGCCGAACTCGGTGTAGCCCATGGGGTCGAGGACGCAGTCGACCGGCGGGAGCCCGCCCTGCCCGGCGACCGCCAGGAAGGCCTTCTTCATCGCGTCGGCGACGAGGATGCCCAAGGCCGCGTCGCGGTTCGGCCCCCTGGCCGGCCAGTCGTGGTCGATCGTCCGGACGGCGTAGGCGACGGGCTCCGTGAAGACGGGCCCGAAGCGCGGGTCGGCCTCGACCTGCGCCTGGAGCACATCGAGTTGGGCCTTGACTTCGGGATCGGGCCGGACGCTCTTGTCGAGCTCGTGGGTCCGCCAGTTGAGGAACCGGACCTTGCCGCCGGGATCGACCGAGACGCGGAGCTCGCCGAGCCAGCGGCCGTGGCTCCCGGCCTGGACGATGACCTTGCCGTTGCGGAGGACGGCCCGGTCGAAGAGATCATGGCTGTGGCCGCCGACGATGATGTCGATGCCGGGGACCTGGGAGAGACCCTCCGTGTCGAGCACCGTCCCCAGGTGGGACAGGCAGATGACGACCTGGCACCCGGCCGCCCGCAGCCCGCCCGCCGCGATACCGGCGGCCGTGTAGGGGTCGCCGGAGAACCGGGCGACCATCTCGGCCGAGAAGTTGGTGGGGTCCTCGTTGCCGATGCCGAAGACGCCGACCTTGATCCCGTCGATCGCGCGGACGATGGAGGGCCGGAGGAGGCCCGCCAGCGCGTGGCCCTCCAAGTTGTAATTGGCGTTGAGCATCGGCACGGTGACGGCCGGGCCGCCGGCGACGCGGCCGGAAAGGACCCCGGCCAGGGTGTCCATGCCCAGGTCGAACTCGTGGTTGCCTGGCGTCATGGCGTCGTAGAGGCCCTCCATGATCTTCATCTCCGGATAGCCCAGGAACTCGTTGAACATGAAGCTGCCGACGGAGACGTCCCCGGCATGCAGGGCCAGGACGTTCGTCCTGGCCATCCGGATCCGCTTGATGAGGGTGGCCATCCGGGCGATGCCGGCGTAGCCCCGGTCGAAACCGCCGGGGCCGCGGAGATCGTCGAACCAGCCCAGCCAAAAGTCCAGCCAGCCCGGCCAACTGGCCGGGCAGAGCCAGGCGAAGGGCGCCGGACAGGGCTGATGCGTGAACGGCAGCATCGCCGAGTGCGTGTCGTTCGCGTGCAGGATGGTCAGGACCTTCGTCTGGGCCAACCCTAGGGAAGCCAGCCCCAGGACGAGGACCATGACCACAAGGGTCCTTGCGAATCTCCTCTCCATGATCGATCCTCCTCTTGTGACGGAATTCACCCTCGAACGAGGATGGTGAGAAACTTGCCTGAACATGCCATCAGGTTAGGATGCCCCCGCCCCCGAGTTGTCAAGATTATGTTAAGAAAGCTCGCGGGGAAAGTCAAGCAGGCCGGGGGAACCGCCGGCGGAGGGCCGTCAGGCCGGGTCGGCGGCGTGGGTCCCCTGCTCGATCCGGACGACATGGATCTTGGGGGCCTGGCCCGTTTCGGCTTGGTAGTCCCGGCCGACCCGGGCCTCGAACTCCTCGACGGCCCCGGCCTCGACCAGGCTGATCGTGCAGCCGCCGAAACCGGCCCCCATCATCCGCGACCCCAGGACGCCGGGGACGCGGCGGGCCGCCTCGACCAGGGCGTCGAGCTCGGCCGACGAGACCTCGTAGTCGTCCCGCAGGCCGGCGTGGGACAGGTTCATCAGGCCGCCGAAGACGGCGAAATCGTTCCGGGCCAGGGCGGCGCAGGCCTCCTCCACCCGGATGTTCTCGCGGACGACGTATTCGCAGCGGCGGAGGATGACCGGGTCGAACTCGGCCCGATGCTCGCGCAGGAGGTCCAGGGTGGCGTCGCGGAGGGACCGGACCGACGGATCGTGGGCCCGGAGGATGTTGACGCCGGCTTCGCACTGGGCCCGCCTGATATTGTACTCCGAGGCGGCCAGCTCGCGCCGGACCAGGGTGTCGGAGACGACGACGCGGAGGTCCTCCCGCCCGAAGGGGACGCGCTCGTGGCCGAGCGAGCGGCAATCGATCTTGAGGAGGGTCTTGGCCCGGCCGTGGATGTTGATGAACTGGTCCATGACGCCGCAGCGGACGCCGACGAACTCGTTCTCGGCCCGCTGGGCCAGCTTGACCAGGGCCAGGCTGTCGAGGCCGAGGCCGAACAGGGCGTTCAGGGCGAAGGCCAGGCCGCCTTCGATCGCCGCCGACGAGGACATCCCGGCCCCGATGGGGACATCGCCGCCGAAGACGCAGCTGACGCCGCCGACGCGGTGCCCGGCCTTGACGAACTGGTCGAGGACGCCCTGGAGGTAGTCGGGCCAGCGCAGGGGCGAACGGTGGAACCGGCCGAGCTCGCAGCGGAACTCCTGGTCGAAGTCGCGGGAGACGAAATGGCAGAGGCCGTCCGCGCGGGGGGCGACGGCGAAGACGACGGCCTTGTCCGTGGCCCCGGGCAGGACGAAGCCCTCGTTGTAGTCGGTGTGCTCGCCGATGAGGTTGACCCGGCCGGGCGAGACGACGAGCACGGGCTTTCCCGGGAACTGCTTGCGGAACCTTTCGGCGATCACAGGGACCAGGGCGTGCATGCTCTCTCCTCCCCCACTATATCAACAGACGCCCGGGAGGGCCAGGAATATCGACTCGCCGTAAAAAAAGTCAACCGCCCGGGCGGTGCACGGAACGCGGCGGCCCTCGGACGGCCGCCGCGAGGAGCGGGGCGCGCGGCGTCCGGACGGCGTCCCGTGAGACGGCGTCCCGCGAGGCGCAGGACGCCGAGGACGGGGTCCGAGGCGATGACGGCCGGGACGATAGAGGGAAGGAGCGGCCAGGCGCGATAGCCGGTCGGGAGGGTCGCTTCGGCCAGTCGGGCCTTCACCCGCTCCGTGGGACAGGCTCCCGGCGATCGGATAGCCCGCAGCCGGGGCGAGAGAGAAGACAACCCGGGCGACCTTGAGGGCCTTGGGGCGGAGCAAGGGCCTGGCGCGGACGCCGGCGTAGAGCGCCGGCGGCGCCGCCGTGAGCGGCTCGTTCTGAAGGCCCATGCTCCGGCTGATGTCACCTCTTCCGGAGCTTGAGGACGCCTTTGATGCTGTCGAGGTCGACCTGGAAGCTCTGGAGAAAATCGTTGCCGAGCAGGCCGGCGTTCTCGTCCTCGCCCAGGTCGTAGACGATGGCCCGGATGTCGAAGACCGTTTGGCGCTCGATCTCGATCGACTCGAGGCGGACCTGGTAGGCGAGATCGCTCCCGGCCACGCCCTGGAGGCCGACGACGGGCGTCGTGTCGTCGATCCGGATGCCCAGCGCCGCCGCGGCCGCCGCGGGGATGATGGTCGTCGTCGCCCCGGTGTCGATGAAGAATTTCTGGCGGTAGCTCTTGTTGAGGACGGCGTAGACGGGGGGTTCTCTTCCTTTTTCTGTGGGTGGATATGGGATCAGTTGCCAGGTGCTCGAGGCGCGTGTCGGGACATGTACCGCCCCGGTACGTGTCCCGCCTGTCTGAACGGGGACACGCACTGGAAGTGCATGTCCCCATGTGCCGGCCCATCTGCCTCTCTTATGATCGGGCGTTTTCACCCTCCGGGCGAACCGTTCCGGCCCCATCTGCTTCGTTCTCGGGGGTTCGCAGTACCGAAGAGCACGGCTTCCCCCCTCGGGCCTCGCATCCGAGGGCCGTCCCGTTTCGTGAATAATCCAGATTGGGAGCATAGATTGAGTCGGAGGGGAAGTCAAATGCGGATTGGCAGCGCCACGGGGATTCGAACCCCGGTCTGATGGCTGAGAACCACCTGTCCTAGGCCTCTAGACGATGGCGCCGCAGAGGGGCATCAAAAATAGCAGAATCCCCCCGGAGTGTCAACATTAACGCCGGCCGGCCAGCATGAGCTTGGCCGCCGTTTCCCCGCCGTTGATGCGATAGAGCATCGGCAGCGGCCGGTCCAGGCCCTCGACGAACTCGGGCGCGTTCTCCCAGCGGTAATTGAGGATGTTGGCGTAGTCGGAGAAGTGCTGCCAGCGGCGCCGGGGCATGCCCGTGACCATGTGGAAGTGGTTGGCCGGCATGCCCATCTTGGCCTGGCTCGCCGGGACGTGGTCGAAGGTCAGGAAGGTGTGCGGCCAGGTGTAGTCGGAGGCGTGGCAGACCCGCTCCGCGAGAGGCGCCGGGAGCTCGACCGACTGGGCCTCGTCCTGGACCATGGTGAACAGGCCCGAGAGGTCCGAGTAGGCGACGCGGCCGGCCAGCCCCTTGATGCCCTTGGGCGAAAGATAGCTGACAGAGAAGCCCAGCCCGGGGAAGTAGAACTCGACCGCCTTGTAGAGGAACCACTTCTGGCCGTAGTCGAGGGAGGCGGAGCCGGAGTTGTCGCCGTCGATGAAGCCCCGCGCCATCCAGGGCTCGGCCTTGTAGGGACGCAGGTCGAGGCCCAGGGCCTTGGCGTTCCTCTCGATCTCCCAGGGCTCGTAGACCTTGCGGAAGTCCATGAAGAGCGTCGGCTTCCCGCCGGAGAGCCAGCAGTAGGCGATCATGGTCAGGAGGGCCTGGATGTCGTTCTCGGTGGCGAAGGGCACGACCGTCTTCCGGCCGGTGTGGTCCTCGGTCGAGTTGAAGAGCGACTCGGCGATGTCGGCCGTGGAGAGCGGCAGGCCGCGGCGGTCCGAGCCCCAGGCCAGCTGGTTCGTCCAGCCGCCGCCGATGGCGTTGACGTCGCGCATGTAGTTGCGGAGGATGAGGTAGAGGGCCAGGCCCTCGTCGAGCTTGGCCCGGTCGCCGGCCGAGAGGGCCGGCGCTTTGACCGGCTTCCCGGTGAGGACGTCCCGGCCCGATCTCACGAGCTCGTCCGAATGGGCGAAGATGCGGCCCTTGAACTTCTCGTTGACGATCCAGCCGCGGAGGGCCTTGAGCTCGGCCGGGTCGTAGCCGCCCTTCTTGCGGACCATGTCGGCGAAGAGCTTCATCGATTCGCGGGCGCTCTCCAGGCCGAAGAAGCGCCGGGCGGCGTGGACGTGGTTGAGGGCGGTCTCCATCTGCATGGAGTCGGTGTCGATGGCGACGAAGCGCTTGCCTTGGAGGGCGGCGCGGGCCAGCATGGCGTAGGCCAGGTCGACGATCTCCTCCTGGGTCTTGGCGTCGAACTCCGGGTTGAGGCCGGTCTCGGGCATCGAGCCGATGACCATCGGGCAGAGCCGGCCGGTCTGGGCGTAGGCGCCGACCAGGGCGTCGATGCCGACGACGCCGGGCTTGGGGGCGTTGTTGCCGCCGACGCAGGCGATGGGCGTCGAGGGCGCGAAGTGGGCGGTCACGGCCATGGCCGTCTTGCCGGGGAAGAACCAGGTGTCGGGGACGATGAGGAGCGCCCCGGCCCCCGCTTCCTTGAGCTCCCGGGCCCCGGCGTCGGCCGTGGCCTCGCTGTCGACCAGGCGCGAACAGGTGAAGACGTTGGGCGGCGTGCCGTCGGGCAGGCGCAGCCGCTTGGCCAGCAGGGCCGCGGTCATCTCGCCGATGTTGAAAGCCCGGGTGCGCGACTCCTCGTCGATGCGGGGATCGCAGGGGACGAAGACGCCCAGCGTGGGCGCGCCGATTCGTTTCTTTCCCGTGAAGGGCATGCTCTCCTCCCCCGACCGGCGCGCGCGGCCGGCCCGGAACATCGGATGTCATCGAACTCGGTCGTGGCCGCCTCATCATACTTAGAAAAAAAGACGGGGTCAAACCTTTAAAAGTTTAATTTATTGACCGGCATGCACCGGGACCGGCGAAAAATTAAACTTTTAAAGGTTTGACCCCTTCACCTCCCCAATCGCCGCGCGGGGCGATTGACCGGCCGGGCCGCCCGCCCGAGAATGGGGCCAACGCAAGGAGGGCCCCGTCCAAGGCTATTGCGAAAAATGGGGCAGGACACGGGGATTCCTCTCCAGGGCCCTTCTTGCTTCCTTACTCGCGAGCGTCAGCGAGCGAGGGGCAGAATCGCGGCGGAGCGACTCGGAGCCTCGATCCTGCGAAATGTCTTTGATAAGGCGTTGCGCGGCCCCTGTGAAATCATCCCGTTTGCTATTGGGCCCAGGCTGAGGCTACAATAGAGCCCGCGGCCTCTCCGCGGGAACCCAGGAACGTTACGGAGGAGGTTCCGTCATGAAGAGAAGTCTCATCGCCGTTCTGACGATCGGCCTGGTGCTGATGAGCTACAGCTGCGCCAGCTGGAGCAAGACCGCCAAGGGCGCGGCCATCGGCGCGGCGGGCGGCGCCGTCGTCGGCGGCGTCGTCGGCAAGATCGCCGGCAACACGCTTCTCGGGGCCATCGCCGGAGCGGCCGTGGGCGGCGCGGCCGGGGCCTTCATCGGCCGCCACATGGACAAGCAGGCCGAAGAGATGCGCCGCGACCTGCAGGGCGCCAAGGTCGACCGGATCGGCGAGGGCATCAAGATCACCTTCGACTCCGGCCTCATGTTCGACATCAACAAGTACGACCTCCGGCCGGCCAGCCAGGAGAACCTGGTCAAGCTCGCGGCCATCCTCAACAAGTACCCCGACACCAACATCCTCATCGAGGGCCACACCGATTCGACCGGGACGCGCGAGATCAACATGCCCCTGTCCGAGAACCGGGCCAAGGCCGTGGCCGCCTACCTGGCCCGGCAGAGCGTCCAGTCGGCCCGCTTCACCGTCAACGGCTACGGCCCCGACCAGCCGATCGGCGACAACGCGACGGTCGAGGGCCGGCAGCTGAACCGCCGGGTCGACCTGGCCATCATGGCCAACGACAAGCTGAAGAAGATCGCCCGGGAATCGGTCAAGGGCGCGCCGCAGCCGTGACGTCGCCGGGACCGCGCGTCCGGCTGGCCCCGGTCTCCGCCGCGACCGCCGGGGCCGAAGGGCTCCGCGGCTACGGGCGGACGGTGTCGGGGATGACCCTGGACTACCATTCGCCCTATCCCGATATCTCCACGGCGCTCATCGCCCGGGCCTCGGACGGGACCCCGGCCATCGAGTGGGAAACGGAGGCGGTCCCGGCGGATTGGGGCGACCGGCCGGCCACGTTCGTCTGGCTGGCCGGCCTGGCCACGGGCAAGGGCGCCCATCGCTTCGAGCTCGCGATCGACGGCGCCACGGCCCTCGACTTCCGGACCTCGGCCGACTCGTCGCGCCGCGAGTGGCGGGAGACGGGCCCGGGCCGGGCCGTCCTCTCGTTCAAGACGGTCATGGTCGACCAGTTCGACGAGCTCTTCGGCTTCATGTGGCTCGAGGTCCCGGCCGCGCGCCTTCATCCCGGCCGGCCCCTCCGCATCGGGATCTCCGGCGAGAAGGCCGGGTCGAACGACTGGGTCATGGCCTTCTGCGACGACCTGCGCCGCGAGGCCTGGGCCCGGAGCGAGCAGGCCCTCGTCCGCGACCGCGGCCGGCTCTGCCAGATCGTCCGCGTCGGGATGAGCCACCTCGGGCCGCCGGCCAAGGCCCTCGTCTCGTGCGGCGACGCGGAGCGGGCCAGCCTCGATCTCGGTCTGGGCTATAACGCCCTGGAGTTCCTTCTCCCGGCCGTCGACAAGGACCGCGCGATCGCGCTCGAGGTCGCCCTCGACGACGGCTCGGTCCGGCGCGGCGAGCTCCTCCTCCGGCCGGTGGCCAAGCGCGAGATCTGGCTCCTCCCCCACTCCCACGTCGACATCGGTTATTCCGACCCCCAGCCGGTCGTCGAAAAGAACCACTGGCGGTATTTCCGGGAAGCGATCGCCCTGGCCGGGAAGACGGCCGGTTACCCCGAGGGGGCGCGCTTCAAGTGGAACACGGAACAGGCCTGGGCCGTGGAGACTTACTTCCGTCAGGCCGGCGAGGCCGAGAGAAGCGCTTTCCTCGAGGCGATGCGGAAAGGCGGGTTCGGCCTCCAGGCGACCCTGGCCGGCGTCCTGACCGGGCTCTGCCACCCCGAGGAGCTCGTCCGCCTGACAGATTTCGCCCGCAAGCTCGGCCGCGAGGCCGGGACGGCCGTCGATTCGGTCATGGTCACCGACATCCCCGGGCAGTCGTGGTCGTTCGTCCCGGCCCTGGCCCTGGCCGGGATCAAGTACGTCTCGAGCGGGCCGAACTACATGCCCAGCCTCTTCGACGGCGGGGACCGCGTCGGCTGGTCGCTCAAGACCTGGGCCGACAAGCCGTTCCGCTGGGTCTCGCCCTCGGGCCAGGAGCGGGTCCTCTTCTGGATGGCCGGGCGGGGCTACTCCTGGTTCCACGGCCTCAACATGGGCCCCCTGAAGAAGGCGCCGCCTGACCGGATCGTCGAGTACATGAACGAGCTCGCCGAGAGGGGCTATCCGTACTCCATGGTCCAGGTCCGCTACACGGTCGGCGGCGACAACGGGCCGCCGGACCCCGACCTCGCCGACGCGGTCCGGGCCTGGAACGAGCGCTATGTCTCGCCGCGGTTCGTCATCGCCTCGGCCTCGGAGATGTTCGCCGAGTTCGAGCGCCGGCACGGCGCGGAGGTCCCGGTCGTGCGGGGCGACTTCAGCGGCACCTGGGAGGACGGCGCGGCCTCGACCGCCCGCGAGACGGCCATGAGCCGGACGAGCGCGAACCGGCTCGTCCAGGCCGAGGCGCTCTGGTCCGTCCTGGGCCGCCCGGGCTTCCCCGCCGACAAGGCCGCCGAAGCCTGGCGCCAGGTCGTCCTGTTCAGCGAGCACACCTGGGGCGCGCACGACAGCGTCTCGAACCCGGACGGCGAGGGGCCGCGGGCCCAGTGGGAATGCAAGAAGGCCTTCGCCGAAAGGGCCGAGCGGCTGTCGACGGAGCTCCTGGCCGCGGCGTCGGGGAGCACGGCCGGGAAAGGCCCGGGCCCCGCTGCGGCCGCCGGCCGGCAGGCGATCGACGTCGTCAACACCTGCTCCTGGGAGCGGACCGATCTCGTCGTCGTGCCGGCCGGCTTGAGCGCCGCCGGCGACCTCGTCCGCGACGCCTCCGGCGCGCCGGTCCCGTCGCAGCGGCTCCGCACGGGCGAGCTGGCCTTCGTCGCCAAGGCCGTTCCGGGGTTCGGGGCGCTCCGGTATTCGATCGGGAAGGGCCCGGCCGCCGCCGGGGGGGCCGGCCCCGGCGGAGAGCGCGCCTTGGCCGCCGTCGACGGGCCCGGCGGCGAACCCGGGCTGGCGAACGGCGAGATCTCGGCTCGCGTCTGCCGGGATTCGGGGACCGTCCGGAGCCTCCGGTGGAAGGACGGGGCCGTCCGTGAGCTCGTCGACCCGGCGAAGTGGCCCGGCCTCGGCCACTACCTTTACGTGCCCGGGGTCGATCCGCGGACGGCCCGGACGTCCGCCCCGGCCGAGATCGTCCCCGGCGATCCCGGGCCTGTCGTGGCTTCGCTCGTCGCGAGATCCGCCGCGCCCGGCGCCCGCTCGCTCGTCCGGGAATACCGGGTGATCGACGGCCTCGCCCGCCTCGAACTCGCGGTGACGATCGACAAGGACAAGGTCCGCGAGAAGGAGAGCGTCCACATCGCCTTCCCCTTCGCCGTCCCCGGCGCCGAGACGCGGGTCGACGCCGGTTGGGGCTTCGTCCGGCCCGAAGCCGACCAGATCGCCGGGGCCTGCCGCGATTTCCTCTGCGCCCGGGACAGCGTCGACGTCTCGAACGGCGGCTTCGGCGTCACTTGGACCTCGCTCGACGCCCCGCTGGTCGAGTTCGGCGCCCTCACCGACGAGACCCCCCGCGAGGGCGAACGGCGCGTCTGGCTCCGCAGGATCGAGCCCTCGACGACGCTCTTTTCCTACGCCATGAACAACTACTGGCACACCAACTACAAGGCCGACCAGGAGGGCCCGGTGACCCTGCGTTACATCGTTGCCCCGCACCGCGGCGGGGACACGGCCGCGGCCAAGAGGCTCGGCCTGGAAGCCGTCTCGCCGCTCCTGGCCGTCCCCGCGGACCCGGACGCCGCGGTCCCCCGGTTCCCGCTGGCCATCGACTCCCCGTCCTTCGCGGCCATGTCGCTCAAGCCGTCGGCCGACGGGCGGGGCTTCGCCTTGCGCCTTCTCAACGCCTCTTCCGCGCCGCAGGCCCTCCGCCTCTCCGGCCCCGCCTTCGACGGCGGCCGGGTCTTCCTCGGCGACGTCGACGGCGTCCCCGGCGCCCCGGTCCCGGCCCCTGTCGACGTCCCCGCCTTCGGCATCGTCACCCTCCTCGTCGAAAAATGAGGGGACATGTACCTTGGGTACATGTCCCCTATTCCCTCGAGACGGTCCGCCGCCGGCCGCATGAGGAGGGCGTCGGGCGTTTGGCGCCCTCCGGGGGTTCCGATATAATGGGGCTATCCCCGACCCAGGAGGCTCCATGAACGCTCCCCGCTCTCCGCGATCAGGCCTGCCCCACCGCCGTCGGGCCGCCGCCCTGGGCCTCGTCGCCCTGGCCGCCCTGGCCGCCGGCCTCGCCCTCGCGGTCCCGGCCCAGTACCGGCCCGGCCTTCAGGACCGGCCGGCCGCCAAGGCCATCCCCCGCCCGGTCTTCGACCAGACCGTCAACCTCGGCGACCTCTGGAACATCCAGTCGTCCGAGAAGGTCAAGGGGACCGGCGAGGACATCTCCAAGCCCGGCTTCAGGATCGAGAGCTGGTACCCGGCCGTCGTCCCCTCGACCGTCCTGGGGACCCTCGTCCAGAACAACGTCTACTCCGACCTCTTCTTCGGCCGGAACCTGGAGAAGGTCCCGGCCGAGCCGTTCGCCGTTTCCTGGTGGTACCGCAAGGAGTTCATCGTCCCGGTGAGCCGCGGCCCGGCCACGACCCGCCTCGAGTTCGACGGCATCAACTACCGGGCCAACATCTGGCTCAACGGGAAGAAGGTGGCCGACGCCTCGGCCGTCTACGGCGCCTACCGCCGCTTCTCCATCGACGTCACCGCGGACGTCAGGACGGCCGAGAAGAACGTCCTCGCGGTCGAGGTCATCCCGCCGAAGAAGGGCGAGCCGACGATCGGCTGGGTCGACTGGAACCCGGCCCCGCCCGACAAGGCCATGGGCCTCTTCCGCGAGGTCCGCGTCCGTCGGACCGGCCTCGTCTCGATCGAGAACCCCTTCGTCCGGACCAAGCTCGACCTGGCCGGCCTCAAGGAGGCGCGCCTGACCGTCTCGGCCGAGGTCGTCAACCACGGCGACCGGGACCTCGCGGGCACGCTCGAAGGGCAGTTCGAAGGCGGCCGCTTCTCCCGCGAGGTCACCCTGCGCCCCAAGGAGACGCGCCGGATCGAATTCCTCCCCGAGGCGACGCCCCAGCTCGTCATCAAGGACCCGCGGGTCTGGTGGACCCACGACCTCGGCGCCCAGGAGCTCTACGTCCTCGGCCTGTCCTTCACCGTCAAGCCGGACAAGGCCGCCGAAGCCGCCGCGCCCGCCGCCCCGCCCGACGAGCCCGGGGACGGGCAGCCCGCGAAGGACCTGAAGCGGTTGCCCGGCGCCCCCCGCGTCCCGCCTTCGGACTACCGGACCGTCCGCTTCGGCATCCGCGAGGTCGGCGACTACCGCACCGGCGAGGGCCACCGCGGCTTCACGCTCAACGGCCGCAAGGTCCTCATCCGCGGCGGCGGCTGGGCCGACGACCTGCTCCTCGATGTCAAGCCGAAGAAGCTCGCCGCCGAGGTCCTCTACGCCCGTCACATGAACCTCAACGCCCTCCGGTTCGAGGGCTTCTGGGGCACGAGCGAGTCCCTCTACGACCTCTGCGACCGCCTCGGCCTCCTGGTCATGGTCGGCTGGAGCTGTCACTGGGAATGGACGGACTACCTCGGCCGGCCCGCCGACGAGCCTTACGGCGGCATCTCGACCCCCGAGCTCATCGACCTCGTGGCCGCCTCCTGGAGGGACCAGCTGCTCTGGCTCCGCAACCACCCCTCCATCCTCGTCTGGACCCAGGCCAGCGACATGCTCCCCCACCCCGACCTCGAGCGCCGCTACATCGAGATCCAGAAGGAGGTCGACCCGACCCGGCCGACGCTCGTCTCGGCCAAGGGCAAGACGAGCGCGATCACCGGCCCGTCGGGGGTGAAGATGCTCGGCCCCTACGACTACGTCCCGCCGGTCTACTGGTACGTCGACACCAAGAACGGCGGCGCCTACGGCTTCAACACCGAGACCGGGCCCGGCCCGCAGGTCCCGCCCCTCGAGAGCCTGCGCAAGATGATCCCCGAGGACAAGCTCTGGCCCATCAACGACTTCTGGTATTTCCACTGCTGCCGGGGGATGTTCAAGACCCTGGACCGCTACAACGAGGCCATGGACCGGCGCCTCGGCAAGCCGGCCGACCTCGAGGACTACCTGCGCAAGGCCCAGTTCCTCAACTACGAGGGGATGCGGGCCATGTTCGAGGCCTTCGCGGCCAACAAGCCCAAGGCCACCGGGGTCATCCAGTGGATGTACAACTCGGCCTGGCCGAAGCTCTGGTGGCAGCTCTACGACTACTCCCTCCAGCCGACCGGGGCCTTCTACGGCGCCCGCAAGGCCGGCGAGCCGGTCCACATCCTCTTCAACTACGGCAACCGGGAGATCGTGGCCGTGAACAGCTCCGCGGCGCCGTCGCCCCGGCTCAAGGCCTCCGTCCGGGTCCTCGACCTCGGGCTCAAGGAGCTCATCGCCAAGACGGTCGACTTCGGGCTGGCCGCCGACGAGGTCAAGACGATCGACGTCCTGCGCCCGCCGGCCGGCGTTTCCGCGACCTACTTCCTCGACCTGCGCGTCTTCGGGGAGAAGAACCGTCTCGTCGACGCCAACTTCTACGCCCTCTCGGCCAAGCCCGAGACCCTCGACGAGACGGGCACGACGTGGTACGTGACGCCGGTCAAGGACTACGCCGACCTCACCGCGCTGGCCCGGCTCAAGCCCGTCGCCGTCAGGGTCAAGGCCAAGTTCAGCAAGAGCGGGCCGCAGACCAAGGTCGCTCTCGAGATCGCCAATCCCTCGCCGGACCTGGCCTTCATGGTCGAGGTCCTGGTCGTCCGCGAGGCCGGCGGCGAGCCGGTCCTGCCGATCTATCTCGACGACAACTACATCACCCTGCTCCCCGGCGAGACGCGCAAGCTCTCGGGGGTCTTCCTGACCGACGACCTCTTCGGCGAAACGCCCAAGGTCAAGGTCCGGGGCTGGAACGTGACGGAAGCGGGCAAGTGAGCCGCTATCTCTTCTTCAGCGACTCGACGAGGTCCCTGATCTTCGGCTGATCGGGGCTGACCTCGAGCGATCTCGTCCAGGCCCTGAGCGCCTCGTCCTTGTTCCCCAGCCGCAGATGGCAGGCGCCCAGATAGTTCAGGATCTCGACATTGGCGCCGAAGCGCGCCAGATAGACCGTGTAATAACTGACCGCCGACCCGAAATCGTTCAGCGCCTGGCCGGCGTAGCCGAGCAGGGCCGGCACCTCGGCGGGAGAATCCTCGGCTTCGGCCCAAGGCATCAGGGCGTCCCGGACGCCCACGTAATCCCCCGAGCGGAAGAGGGCCTGGGCGAAAGCGACGGCGTAATCGACCCGCGTCGGCTCGAGGTTGCGGGCCTCCTCGAGCCGGGCCCGGGCGGACTCGAGGTCCCCCCTGTTCAGGAGCTGGACGCCGGTCATGAAGAGCTCCTCGCCGCGTCCCGAGGCCCGGATGACCTTGGACACCACCCGGGGCCGGGGGATCTTGGCGGACAGGGAAACCTCGAAATGCTCCTTGGCCCGGGCCAGCTCTTTCCCCTCGCCGTCGAGCAAGGCCACCCGGACCTGATAGTAGCCGGGCGCGAAGTCCGCGAGGGGCTGGATGTCGGTGACGCCCTCGGGCGGCGCGTCGGCCAGCGGCCGGGTCTTCCCCAGGATCTCCTCGTCCTCCCGGTAGAAGGTCGTCCGGAGGGCCCCGGACGAGCGAAGCTCCGCCGTGATCCCGTGGGGCTGGCAGAAAAGGACGAGCGATTCCCCGGCCCCGAAGGTCTTCCGCGCCTGGCAGAGGATCTGGGTGTCGCCGACCTTGAAGGGCACGCGCTCGCGGGGGCCCGGCCTGGCGCGCTCGGACCCGTAGCCCAGCAGGAGGGCCCCCAGTCCGGGCGGCCCGCCGGGCCCGGGGACGACGAGGCTTGAGCTCGCGCCGGCGAATTCCTTGGACAGGGCGTTCTTGAGGAGGAGGTCGAACGTGTAGGTCCCGGGAACGAGGGGGAAAGCGTCCTGGATGGACAGGGACTGGGCCCGGACGTCCTCGAGCTCGGCCGCCGTCAGGCTCAGCGGGAAGTCCTTGTCGAACTGGTAGACGGTCCGGCCCGACGCGTCCGAGACCCGTCCGTTCATGAGGAAGCGGATCTCGTATCGCCCGCCGCTCTCCTCGGCCGAGATCCGGGCCGGCTCGATCGTGTAGTGGACGAAGCTCGCCCCGCCCGGGTCGCGGATGACCTGGGCCAGCGAGTCGCTGGCGATGTAGTTGGCCGTGTAATCGACCTCGATGAAGTCCTTGTATTTCAGGATGGCGTCGGCGTATTCGGTCTGGACCTTCTTCTGGGGGGCCTGGGCGATCGCGGCCATGAGGCGGGTCGAGGCCAGCGACTCGTAGCCGGGCTGCGCGGCCTCGCCGGGGATGAGGCTCAGGGTCTGGCGGGCCAGGTTGGGCTCGAGCTCCTGGAGCTCCTTGTAGGCGGCCTGGTCGTTGGACAGGGCGCTCGAGACGCGGCTGACGTCGCGATAGCCGCCCATCGAGCTGGCGATGAGGCTTCTCGGCCCGTGTTCGGTCGGCGAATAGAGGATGTAGTCTCCGGCGCCCTCTTTCTTGAAAAAGACGACATTGAAGGCCGTCGGCAGGCCGAAGGCCGGGTCCCCGAGATAGAACCAGATCTCGGTCGGGTGGACGCCGTTGACGTTGCTGTATTGCTCGATGCTCTTGGGCGGGCCGAGGAGGATGTAGATCCGGCCGCGGTCGGTCTTCCAGCCGGGCTGAGGCGTCGAGCGGCCGTAGACCTTGTTGGCGTGGTCCAGCCGTCGCCGGTGCTCTTCCTCGAACTCGTTCCGGGGCGTTCCCGGGGTGGGGTCGCGGTGCTTCCAGAAGGCCTCGATGAAGATGTCCCGTTCCCGGTCGGTCTGGAGCTGGAGGAAGACCTCCCGCTCGCGCTTGGCGATGATGTAGACGACCTCCTCGTCGAGCCAGCGGCGGTATCGCTCGGGGAGGACGGCCTGCGATGGGGCGGCCTTGGAGGCGTCGCCCTTGGCCGGGGCGGGCCGCCGGGCGCCCAGGTCCTGGCCGGCGACGAGGGGGGCCAGGAACGCCAGGACGGCGGCCAGCCCGACGATCCGTTTCATGGGGACCTCTCGTCTTTCTAATCTAGCCTTTTTCGCGGACAGACGCAATTCCCGCCCTGGCAAAAAAGCCCGCCCCGGGGATGCGCGGAGGGGCGGTGCCGGGAAGAAATAAGAATAAAAGAAAGCCCGGGGGGCGGCGCCCCCCGGGCGAGATGCCGCGCGTGCCGCGTGCTAGAACTGGTACATGAAGCTGAGCCGGAACCGGCGGGCGTCGCTGATGCCCGTGATCCGGCCCCACAGCCCGGAGTACTCGGCGTTGGTGACGTTGGCGCTGTTGAAGAGGTTGAAGACGTCCGCGATGATGTGGAGCGATCCCAAGCCCCTGACCTGAATGGCCTTCTCGGCCCGGAGATCGAAGATGGCCAACGAAGGCAGGTAAATCGGGGTCGTGCTCGAGACGATCCGGCCCGTCCCGCCGCTGCTGATGACGGAGCCCGGAGGCTGGCCCCACTGGGTGGCCACGTCGTAGGGCTCCAGCCGCCAGAGGGGCCGGCCCGTGTGGAACCTGAAGCGCAGGCCCAGGTCCATCTCGACGCCGGGAACGGTGTACGAGCCCGAGGCCTTGATCTCCCACTTGGGCACGAACGGCAGGACGCCGTTCATGTTGTTGACGGTGTAGTTCAGCGTGCCCATCCAGGTGTCGTCGGTGATCATCGGGCCCATCATGTTGTCGTCCTGGCGCATCGTCCGCTGGGCCGTCCCGTTCGACCAGGAATAGACCAGCGAGGCCAGCCCCTGCCAGCGGTTGGAGTAGCGCTTGTTGAGGACGAACTGCAGGGCCTGGTAGGTCCTCTGGGGTTTGATCGGCGTTTCGCCGTCGATGTAGTTGTACGCTTGCTGGTTCTCGACCCGATAGTCGCCGTGGGTGCCGATCCAGGCGATGTCCGCGCCGTCGATCACGCCGTCGCCGTTGTAGTCCTCCCATTTGACGCTGTAGAGGTCGACGGGGTCGCCGAACTCCGGGTCGAAGCGGACGCGGTCGTACGCCCACTCCCGGCCGGTGACCTCGTTGATGGGGACGTTGACGAAGAGGTTGGCCGAGTGCTTGTAGATGTAGGTGGCGCCGAGGGAGAAGTCCTTGACGAGCTCCCGCTCGATGTTGAGGGAGATCTGGTCGGTGAACATGTCTTTGACGCCCTCGGCCACGTTCAGGGTCCAGGACCGGTCCGTCGTGCGGTGCTCGACGTAGATGGGCGTCTGGCCGTGGATGTGCCGGACGGCTTCCCGGAGCTCGTTGACGCCGCTGACCCCCATGCAGTCGATATAGCCGTTGCCGTCGGCGTCGGCGATATCCCAAGGCACCCAGTAGATCTCGTAGTCGAGGTTGGTCGTCTGCATGTCGGGGCCGAAGCGGCGCATGAACTCGACCGCCAGGGGCATGTAATAGCGGCCGTAGTTGGCCCGGAGGACCGTCTTGCCGTCCTTGGTCAGCTGGTAGGTGGCGCCCAGGCGCGGCGAGAGGGTCTTGAAGTCGAAGATATTGCCCGAGCCCGCCCGGGTCCGCAGGACGCCGAGGTTCGGGTCGTTGATGTCGCTCGGCGTGCGCAGGAAGTCGAAGACCTTGCCCTCGCCGTACTTGGTCGTCATCCGGTCGAAGCGCAAGCCCAGGTTGAAGGTCAGGCGCTTGGTCGGCGACCACTGGTCGTCGACGAACAGGCCCAGGGAGTCGGCCGTGCGGACCGTCAGGAACGGATTGTCGATGGTCTTGTTGTTGTAGAAGAGCAGGCCGTCGTCGAAGCCGATCGTGCCGTAGTAGTACCATTGGGACTTGAGGGCGTCGACGGAGTAGCCGAGGCCCGAATAGTAGCCCCACCAGCCGCCCAGCGGATAGGTGAAGTTGGCGTAGTTCTGGAAGTAGCCGCCCATCCAGTTGCCGCGGCCCTTGGTGTACTGGACGCCGAACTTGATGTCGTGCTCGCCGAGGAAGTCCTCGACGTAGGTCGACACGTCGGCCTGGATCGTCTGGCGGGTGGATTTCTGGGCCTCGATGAAGGGGAAGGCCCCGTTGACGCCGTAGCCCTTGCCCCACTTCCACCAGTTGATGTAGCCGGGATGGTCGGGCGCGTCGGCCGGGACAACGGGCCTGTCGTTCGTCCAGAAGCCCAGGTACTTGGCTGTGAAGATGGCCGTGCTCGAGGGCAGCCACTGGAACTGGGCCGACAGCGTGTTGTTCTTGGACCCGGCGCCGTAGGTCATCGAGGTGTCCCATTCCGGCTGGCTGCCCCAGCTCCAGCCGGTGCCCTTGTTGTTCTCGAAGTGGTAGGAGACCCAGGCCCGGGTGTTCCGGAGCGGCTCGGCCGAGACCTTGAGGTCGGCGTAACGGCCCCAGGACTCGTTGATGAGGCCCCAGTTCACGGGCAGGCTGGCCGACCGGATGTAGTCGAGCGCGCCGTAGAACCAGATCTTGTCCTTGACGATCGGCCCGCCGATGGTGAAATTGCCCTCCCAATTCTTCTTGGTCTCCCCGGCCAGCCTGTCGCCGCCGTAGTAGAAGAGCCAGTCGTCGGGCGCTTTCAGGTAGTGGTTCGGATCGCCCGGGCTCGTGATGGGATAGTTCTCCTGGAAAAAGCCGCCGCGGAGCTCGGTGTAGTAGGCGACGTTGCCGTGGAGCTTGTTGCTCCCGGACTTGGTCAGGACGTCGATGGCCGCGCCCGAGAAGCTGCCGTACTCGGCCTTGGAGCCCAAAGCGACGACGCGCACTTCCTCGACGGCGTTGTAGTTGACCCTGACCAGCGAGCCGAACGCCGCGCCGCGCGGGTTGGTCGTGTTGACGCCGTTGACCAGGAAGACGTTCTCCATGCTCGAGCCGCCGTAGGCCGTGGGGCTGGGCAGCCAGCCGCCGCTGCTCCCGACGTCGAACATGCCCGGCGTCGTCAGGGCCAGGTCGTAGAACGCGTCGCGCGTGGTCGGCAGCTTGGCCAGCATCTCGCTTTCCAGCCGGGAGTCGACGGCCGAGGTCTTGACGTCGACGATCGGGCTGGCCGCCAGGACCGTGATCTGCTCCTCGATCGCCCCGGCGACAAGGACCGGATTGACCTCGAGAGCGCTCCCGGCGCCCAGGGCCAGGTTGTCCTGGACCCAGGTCTTGAAGCCGGCCAGGGAAACGGCCATGGCGATCTTGCCCGGAGGGACGTTCAGGAACACGAAGGTCCCCCGGGCCGAGGTCACCGCGGCCCGCTTGCCCATGATCGTGGCGCCCGTGATCTCGACGCTGACCCCGGGGAGCGGCTCGCCGTTCTCGTCCGTGACCGTGCCCGTGATCTTGCCTTCCATGACCGACTGGGCCAGGAGCGCGGCGCCGTTGAGAAGGACAAGCCCCAAAGCGAGGGCTAAGACGATCAAGTACTTTCTCATCTTGTTCTTGGCCTCTCCTCTCTTCCCGAAGGTGTCTCGAACCCCTGCCCCGTCCGGCCCGGCCGGAGGGACGGCCTTAGGTCTCTGTTTAGTGACGCCTCTGGCTCCTCCTTATCGCGGCCCGTTCATTTATCGCTCTATAGAACCGTGGTCCGAGCGTTTCATGGGTTCGGCAAAGAACCCATGCTCCACCCTCGTCCTTGTCTTAATTAATATGATGCCCGCCCGCCCCGTGTCAAGCCCTCCCGGGATATCCCGGGAGTCACTTCTTGAGCTCTTCCTTGACCAGAGCGATGAGCTCGCCGATGAACTTGACCTTGCCGGGGTCGGCCGCGTACCCGGCCCTGGCCTTCTCGAGATAGCCGAGGGCCTTTTCGAAGGCCGCCTTGTCGGCCTCGATCGTCCCGTCCGGCTTGCGGGCCGCGGCCAGGTTGATGTGGCACCGGGCGGCCATCTCCAGGAAGGCCGGGTCGTCCGGCCGGAGCGCCAGGGCCTTCTCGAAGAAGGCCAGGGCCTCGGACGCCTGGGACCGGCCGAAGAGGATCAGCCCGGAGTTGTAGGGGCTGTCCGGGTTGGCCGGGTCGAGCCTCATCGCCTCGGCGTAGGCGGCCAGGGCCTTGTCGGGCTCGCCCGTCTGCTGGTAGCAGACGCCCAGCTGGTAATGGGCCGCGGCGAAGCTCGGGACGATCTCCCGGACCTCGAGGAAGGCGGCGATGGCCTCGGGCCATTGGGCTTTCTTCTGGTGGGCCATCCCGAGGATGTAGAGGGCGTTGGAGTCCCTGGGGTTCTTGGCGATGAGGGGGCCGAGCGCGGCGATGGCCGCGTCGTACTCGCCGGACCTGACCTTCTCGGCCGCGGCCCTGACCCCGGCCTCGGCCCGCTTCATCGCCTCCGCTTCGGCCAGGACCTCGGTGGAGACCATCGTCACCGGCGGGACCTCGACGCGGAACATCTGGTCCTGGGGCTGCTCGAACCTCCACTCGTCGGTCTTCTCGGCGAAGCCGTCCTTCTTGAAGACGACCGCGTAGACGCCGTGCGGCAGGCCCACGAACTTGAACGTGCCGTCCGCCTTGGTCTTGATCGAGTAGCTCCGGCTCGTGGCCTGGTCCCTCAGGAGGATCGCGACCCCGGCCAGGGCGTTCTTCCGGGAATCCACGACCTTCCCCGAGATATGGTACTCGCGGTACTGGGCCAGGGCGGGCAGGGCCAGGGCCAGGGCCAGGGCCGCCGTCACAGCCGGCCGGCGGGCGGACAGAGCTGTCGGTTGCTTCATCGCGACTCCTTTTCGGCTTGGAAGGCCCGGGCCCGGCGCAAGGCCTCTTCCATCTTGTCCGGCCGGCGCATCCGGTTGTAGACGTCGGCCAGCAGGAAGCAGCCCATGGCCTTGAGCTCGGGCGTATCGGCCAGGGCCAGCCCCCTTTCGGCCGAGGCCTCGACCTCCTCCAAGGGGACATCCTCGTAGAGGAGGCCGCGGGCCAGGAAGAGGTGCCCCTCGGCCAGCTTCGGCGTGAGCTTGACGACCTGCCGCATCTCGGCCAGCGACCCGGCCCGGTCGCCGAGCTTGAACAGGAGCTTGCCCAGGTTGAACCGGGCCTTGAACTCCGAGGGATAGGTTTCGACCTCCTGAGCGTAGGCCGCCCGGGCCTCCTCGAGCCTCCCCCGCTCCTCGCACAGGAGCCCCAGGTTGAACCGGGCCAGCGGCCACTTCGGCGAGGCCTCGAGGACGGCCCTGAGGATGGGCTCGGCCCGGTCGAACTGCCCGAGGCCGATCAGGCAGGCGGCCAGGTTGAAGCGGCTCCGGTCGTTCTTGGCCTGGACGTCGGCGGCCTTTTCGATGTAGGGCAGGGCCTGGTCGAACTCGAGCCGGCCCATGTGGATCTCGCCGACGATCTGGAGGGCCTGGGTGTTGGTCTCGTCCACGTTGAGGGCCTGCTTGCAGAGGGCCAGGACATCGTCGTCCCGGCCCTCGTCGAGGAGGATGTTGGCCAGGCTGATCAGGGCCTGGAGGTTCTCGGGGTCGTCCTTGAGGACCATGTCCAGCATGGCCTTGGCCTCCTCCGGCCGGCCGAGCTCCTTGTAGCAGGTCGAGAGGACGAGCATGGCCTGGGGGATGCCGGGCTCCTCGGCCAGGGCCGTTTCCAGGAGAGGCACGGCCTCGGCGTACTTGTCCGCCGTGACCAGCCCGCCGGCCGCCGTGACCCTCTCGAAGACCGCCAGCTTGTCCTTGGGGTCGGCCAAGGGAGCGGACGCGCCGGAGGCCTTCCGGGCCGCGACGGGGGCCCCGACGTAGCCCAGCGCGGTCAACCGCTCCATGGTCTCCCTGTCGAGGTTGGCCGCCTGCGGCGCGGGCGCTCCCCGGCCCGTCTCGTCCATGAGGCGGTCCAGGCCGGCCTTCATGGCCCGGACGACGCCGGGCTCCCGGGAGGCGAGGTTGACCCGCTCGCCCGGGTCGGCGGCGATGTCGAAGAGCTCGGCCCGCGGCGCGTCGATGTATTTCCACCGGCTCGTCCGCAGGACGTGGAGAGGGCTCCAGCCGAACTGGATGTTCGGGGCCATGGACTCGCCGTAGGCCGGGGTTTCCCGCCCCGCGCCCGGCCGGAACATCCGCCGGACGAGCGAGCGGCCCTGGACCTCCCCGACCCCGGAGAGGCCGGCCAGGTCGAGGATGGTCGGGAAGAGGTCGGCCGTGCTGACCTGGGCCGGGACGCGCTTGCCGGCCAAGCCGTCGAGCGGGGCGACGACGATGAGGGGGACGTGCAGGGTCGAGTCGTAGATGAAGAACCCGTGCGCGCTCTCGGCGTGGTCCCCCAGCCCCTCGCCGTGGTCGCCGACGAGGACGAGGACCGTCGTCCGGTCGAGGCCGGTCCGGTCGAGCCAGGCGGTGAGACGCCCGACCTGCTCGTCCATGAAGGCGATCTCGCCCGAGTAGAGCCCGGCCGGGCCGGCTCCGGCGTACTCGGAGCGATAGGGCTCGGGCGGCTCGTAAGGCAGGTGCGGGTCGTAGAGGTGGATCCAGGCGAAGAACGGACGGTCCCTGCGGCCGTCGAGCCAGCCCAGGGCCGAGTCCAGGACCTCGTTCCCCGGACGCTGGATGGCCCCGAGGTCGATGTGCTTCGACCGGGTCATGTCGAGCCTGTCGTCGTAGGTCCCGAAGCCCTGCTTGAGCCCCCAGCGGCCGTCGACGACGAAGGCGGCGACGAACGCGCCGCAGTCGTAGCCCCGGGCGGCGAAGACCTCGGCCAGCGTCGTCTGGTCCTCGTTCAGGGCCGTGTTGCCGTTGACCCGGACGCCGTGGTAGGTCGGGTACATGCCCGTCAGGATCGTCGAGTGGGCCGGCAGGGTCAGGGGCGAGGCCGTGGCCGCCTGCTCGAACAGGACGCCGCGGCGGGCCAGGCCGTCGAGGACGGGCGTCCGGGCGGCGGCGCCGCCGTAGCAGCCCAGGTGGTCGGCCCGGGTCGTGTCGAGGGTGACCAGGATGACGTTGGGCTTGGCCGTCCCCTTCTTGGCCCAGAGCCGCCCGATCCTGGCCGGGGCGGACGGCCGTCCGGGACCGGCGAGGAACCAGGCCGCCGCGGCGGCCGCGGCGACGGCGCCGGCCGCGAGGACCCACGCTGCCGTCCGTTGTTTAGCGTTCATGCCTTAAAAATCAAGATAGCGGTTCAGGGCCGGTTTTTCAACAGCGCCTCGTAGAGGGCCCAGACGGCGCCGGCCCTCATGTACTTCATGGCCCGGAAGGTCCGCTCGCCGTGCGTCTTGGAGGCGTCGTCCCACTGCGCCTCACCGGGGTCGAGATAGGCCTCCGGCGTCTTGAAGAAGTAGCCCTGGCCGAAGGGGCTGTAGACGACGTGGTAGACCCCGTAGGCCGTGTGCAGGGCCTCCTCGACGAGGCCCTCGAGGGCGAGGTGGGCGGCGAAGGCGTAGGCCGTGCCGACCCAGACCTCGTCGCCTGCTGGCCGCGGAGCTGGGAGCCGTCGGCCCGGCGGCCGTTGACCGCGCCCATGAGGCCCCGCCCGTAGCCGAGGACGTTGGCCCCGTAGACCGTCCGGAGCGCCCGGGAGACGTCGGCGGGCGGCGCGACGGCCCTGTCGTCGTCGGCCTCGATGCCGAGCATGCGGGCGTACCAGACGCCGAAGAGCTGGTCGGTCATGATGTCGTCCGTCCGGGCGTCGATGCGGAAGTAGCCCCGCTCGGCGTCCCAGAGCTTGCGCAGGGAAGCCCGGCCGGCGGCGAACCAGCCCTTGTATTTCTCCGTGACCGCGCCGATGTCGACCTCGCTCACCCGGGCCAGGCCGCGGAAGCTCAGGGTCTCCCCCATCCGGATGGCCGCCTTGAGCCCGGCCAGCCAGGTGAGGCCGACGTAGGCGCTCTCGCCCTTCATCCGCCAGGTGTCGTAGGTCTGGTCGGGGATGCCCTCGTTGAGCGGGACGTGGCTCGCCTTGTCGCCGAACTTCGCTTCGAGCGTGTCCAGGGCCAGGACCGAGGCCTCGAACATCTTCATCAGGAAGCCGACGTCGAAGCCGCCGTCGGCCAGGAAATCGCGGTAGGCCCGGAGCGGGAACTTCGGGTTGAGGTCCTTCCAGACGTTGGCGTTCTGCCAGTCGAAGGCGTTCAGGAGCGTCCAGGGCCTCTTGCGCGGCGAGCCGAGGTCGTGGGGCACCATGCCCGGGGCCTTGACCGTGTCCCAGTAGCGGCCGAGCTTGTCGGCCGGGACCTCGTTCGGGAAGGCCGTCGCGTACTGGAAGGCCCGGAAAGAGGGGTCCTCGAGCGGCACGGTCCGGGCGATGAACTCCATGTTGCGCTTCTCCAGCTCGGGCCAGAGCCGGAGGACGTGCCAGCAGTAGGAGTCGACGTCGGTCGTGCCGTACATGAGGTAATCGGCGCTCTCGAGATAGGTGTGGAGGTCGGTCGTCGCGTCCCAGACGCTGGTCTCGGACAGGACGTAGAGCTCGTTGAGCAGGGCCTGCTTGAACCAGTCCGGGAGCCTGGCGTCGGACAGGATGGGCCTCTGCCAGGCGTCGACGGCCATCTCCCACTCGGCGGCCCGGACCAGGGCCTCGGAGGCGATGCGGAAGGCGTTCGCGCCCTCGGCGCCGAAGAAGGCCGTGTATTTCCTCTTCTGCTTGGCCCCGGGCTCGAACTCGTAGTAGGGGAAGTCCCAGGCGACGGCGAAGGGCACAGTGAGCCGCTCGCCCGGCTTGAGCGTGAACGAGACGGCCAGGGCCGCGCCGGTCTCCCGGCCGGCCGCGGCCGGGGCCGAGGCGCGGGTCCCGTCGAGCGTGCCGTCGGCGGCGAACCGCGTCCAGACGTCGGCGCCGTCGCCGCGGGGGTCGAAGGCGGCCTGGACGTGGGCTCGGACCTGGGACGTCGTCTCCAGGACGGCGATGGCCATCGTGCCGGCCAGGGCGTTGCCTGTCCGGACGTCAAGGCCCTCCCGCCGGAACAGGACGCCCTTGTGGCGGCCGTTCTCGACGAACTCGTTGACGTTGCCGGCGCTCGACCGGTCCCAGACGAAGGAGGCCTGCGGCGGCGCGCCCGCGGCCGGGCGGGGGGCCGGGACGGCCTCCCAGCCGACCATGTTCTCCCAGGTCAGGAGAAGGCTGACGTCGACCGGCTGTTTGGTCGGATTGACGGCCACCCAGCGATAGACGGCCACCGGATAGCTCGTCTCCTTGTAGTTCTTGGCGATGACCGGCGAGAACTGGACGACGGCCAGCTTGACCGGGAACTCCGGGTTCTTCTCGTAGGAGAAGCCGGACTTGGGATAGAGGGCGAAGTAGTCGCCCCGGCCGACGGGGTAGTTCCAAGCCCAGGCGCCCAGGCCGGCCCCGGCGGGCGGGGCGGTCGTGGAGAGCGTCCGGGCGACCGTGCGGCCGGCCGTCCGCATGAAGACGTGGAACTGGTCGGCCCAGACGGTGTCCTCGACCATCCAGCCGGGCCTGAGAAACCAGGTCGAGAAGTTGCCGTTCATCAGCCGCTCGAAGCCGCCGGCGCCGATGCCGCCGACGGGACAGCCGCTGCCCTCGGCCCGGGCCTCGATATTGCCCGGGGCGACCGTGCGGCCGAACGTCTCGAGCGTGTGGCCGATGGGCCGGTCGAAGGCCGCCTGGGGGAAGCCGGCCAGGTTCGAGGCGGAGTGGTTGAGGGCGTCGAGGGCCAGCCGGACGGCGTCCTTGGCCGTCCCGGCGCCCCGCGACCGGGCCGCAGAGACGAGGCCGTCGAGGCGGCCGGCGATCTCGCGGCCGGCCTCGTCGGCGACGCCCTTCTCCGCGAGCAGGGGGGCGTACTTGCGCAAGAGCTCCGCCTTGGCCGCGTCGGCGACGGCGTCGCCCGCAGGCGGGCCGGCCGGGGCCGCGCCGGTCAGCGCGGCCCACGCGACGGCGGAGCACATCAGGGCGAGGGCCCGGTTTCCCGGTGATCTCATGGGAGTTTCCTTTCGTCCGCCGTCCGGCGGAGCTCGCGGCCGACGAGAAGCGCGAGTACGACGATCATGGCGCAGCCGGCGACGGGGACGACCAGTCCCCGCCTCAGGCTCGACGTCTCGGCGATCCGCCCCGCCAGCCAGGGCCCGAGCATGCCGCCGGCCAACCCGACGGCGATGACCACGCTGAAAGCCGTGCCGGTCAGCGAGGCGAAGCGGCCGCCGACGACGGCCAGGGTCGTGGGAAAAATGGCCGAGAAGCCGAGGCCGAGCAGGACGGCGCCCGCGGCCGCCGCGGCTCCCGACCGGGCCAGGGCCAGGAGCGAGGCCGCGGCCAGGGCCAGGGCGGCGCTCCCCAGGATGAGCGTCTCACTGCGGAGGCGCCGGACGAGGCGGCTCGAGAGGAGCCGGCCCGACATGATGGCCGCCCAGTAGCCGGCCAGAACGATGGCCGACGCGCCGGCGCCGAGGCCGTGAGTCTTCTGGAGATGGGTCGAGATCCAGCCGCCGGCCGTGAACTCGTTGCCGGACTGGAAGAAGAGGACGAAGGCGCAAAGCCAGAGGAGAGGGCTGCGGGCGATCCGGGCCGCCTCCATGATCGGGAAGCCCTGTTCCTGCTTGGCCCGCGGGAAGGGCAGGACGGCGTAGATGACGAGCGGGACCAGGCCGAGCCCGGCGGCGACGAGGAGGATCGTCGGCACGCCCAGACTCTGGCGCAGCGTGCCGATGAGGAAGGGGATGGACAGGGCGCCGAAGCCGAAGAAGATGCCCAGGACGTTGAGGGCCGCGCCTCGTCTCTCGCCCTCGTGCAGGTCGCTCGTCAGGGCGTTCGTGCCGCCGTTGAGGGCGCCGCCGCCGAGGCCGAGGACGACCGCCGCGGCCAGGACGAGGCCGTAGCCGGAGGCCCGCGAGAGCATGAAGAAGGCCAGGGCGACGAGGGCGGACGAGACGGCCAGGAGCGGCTTGAAGCCGAAGCGGTCGACGAGCGGCCCGAAGAAGACCGTCGTCGCCAGCATGGCGAAGTTCATGGCCAGGAAAAGGTTCCCGGCCATGCCGGCGCCGAAGCCGAAGCGGTCGAAGAGCGACGGGAGGATGGCGCCCAGGACGGCCATGACGATGCCGAAGACGAACATGCCGGCCCAGGCCGAGGCCTGCAGCCGGCCGACGGCGAGAGGGCTTGGGGCGCCGTCGCCGGTCACGGGCGCGGGCCTTTCGCGGGGGCCTTCGGCCGCTTGGCGGCCCGCTTCCCGCCGGGCCGGGCGCCGGGCCTTTTCGCGGCCTTGAACGGCCGGGCGTAGCAGAACTCGGTGAAGGCCCGATAGACCCCGGCCATGTGGCCGGCCGGGACGCCGCGGACGTTGGGCGAAACGAAGGTCGGCGGCACCTTCCCGGCCTTGGCCAGGGCGGCGGCCGTCTCGGCGACCAGGGCCATGGCGATGGAGACGGCCGCGACGGTCGAGCCCGCGGCGACGCGCTCAGTCTGCCCGACGTCGACGAGGGCGTCCTCGGGCGGGACGTGGTTGTCGATGGCCACGTCGGCGATCTCCGACAGGGCCTTCCCCGACGAATGGGGGCGCCGGCCGGCCGCGGCGTTGGCGTGCCAGGAGACGGCGACGACCTTGAGGCCGCGGGCCCTGGCCTCGAGGGCCACCTCGATCGGGGCCGCGTTGAGGCCGCCGTGGGAGAAGACGAGCATGACGTCGCGCGGCTCGAGCGGGAAGCTCTGGAGGAAGACCTTGGCGTAGCCCTCCTGGCGCTCGAGCCAGAGGAGCTCGCGGGCGCCGCCGGGGCCGATGACGTTCGACCACATCAGCCGCGGGTCGCAGAGCGGGAAGAAGCCGACGAAGCCGCCGTAGCGGGGGAAGATGTCGAGGACCGGGATGACCGAGTGGCCGCTGCCGAACATGTAGACGCGGCCCTTCCGGCGGATGGAGGCGGCCATGAGCCTGGCCGCGGCCTTGATGGCCGTCATCTCGCGCGATTGGATCTCGGCCAGGATCCACTGGACGATGCCGAGGTAGTTCTGTGCGGACATGGTCTTTCTCCTTATGTCAGGGGGACACCGACCTTCGGCACATGTCCCCGAGTTGCCCGGTCACTTGGCATCTCTCCGCTTATTGCGCCGCTTCCGATGCGCGCTGCCGGGGCGGGTTCGAGGGGGGACATGTACCTCCGGTACGTGTCCCCTTTCTTGTTCTTGATAATACTGCCAGGCCAATCTCCCGCAGCCGTAGAGCCCGGCGGCCTCGCCGAGCTTGGAGAGCTCGATCCGGACCGCCCGGGCCGCCAGCGGCTGGGCCCAGCGCCGGAACTCCCGGCGGACGGGTTCGAGGAAGAGGTCGGCCGCCCGGAACAGGCCGCCGCCGAGGACGACCGTCTCGGGGTTCAGGAGGCTGACGATGTTGGCCACACCCATGGAGAGATAGGTCACGGCCTCGGCGACGATCTCACGGGCCAAGGCGTCCCCGGCCCGGGCCGCGGCGGCGACCGTCTCGGCGGTGACAGCCTCGGCGCGGCCGCCGGCGAGATCGAGAATGCGCGAGGAGCGGCCGGCGGCGATCCGTTCCCGGGCCTTGCGAGCGACCGAGCTCCCCGAGGCCTCGGCCTCGAAACACCCCATGGAGGCGTACGCCGGTTTGAAGCCGGGGTCCAGGGCGAACCAGCCGACGGCCCCGGCGATGTCCTCATGCCCGTGGACGATCCGGCCGCCGGAAATGACGCCCAGGCCGATGCCCGTGCCGACGGCCAGGAAGACGGCGTCCCTGGCCCCCGCCGCCGCGCCGCGCCAGGCCTCGCCGGCGACATAGGCGCTCCGGTCGGACACCAAGACAAGAGGGGCACGCCGCGCCAGAGGGACATGTCCCCGGACTTTGTCCAACAGCGGATACCGGTCCCAGCCGGGGATGTTCGGGGCCCAGACCTGGCCGCTGGCCGAATAGGCGATGCCGGGGACGGCGATGCCTACGGCGGCCAGCGTCCCGCCAGCCTTGGCGGCCGCGTCGGCCAGGGCCTCGATCCGCCCGGCGACCTGGGCCGCGGCCGCGTCGCCGCCCCGCCTGTCGATGGCGATCTTGTCCCGGGCCGAGATCTCCCCGTTCTCGTCGAACAGGGCCGAGGCGATCTTCGTCCCGCCGACGTCGATCCCGCCGCATAACGGCGACATGTGCCTCGGGCGCGTGTCCCCGTTCTTGCTCTTGTCCCCTTTCTTTTTTGTCCAAAGAATGGGGACACGTACCGGGGCGGTACATGTCCCCTGCCCGAAAGTCCTCGCCCCCATCGATTTGCCATGCGCCCCCGTGACCAGGCATGATCGGGGACACGTACCGGGGCGGTACATGTCCCCTGCCCGAAAGTCCTCGCCCCCATCGATTTGCCATGCGCCCCCGTGACCAGGCATGATCGGGGACACGTACCGGGGCGGTACATGTCCC
>Ga0116176_10000489_pt1 | contig 32719 bp, 31 predicted proteins | sample AD_STIC08_MetaG_FD_89803 | JGI IMG/M metagenome (GOLD analysis project Ga0116176, IMG submission 89803) | Active sludge microbial communities of municipal wastewater-treating anaerobic digesters from USA - AD_STIC08_MetaG | ecosystem: Engineered > Bioreactor > Anaerobic > Digestate | place: USA...
CGCCGGATGGTCGGCCAGGCGCAGGTCGCGGCGAAACCAGAAGAGGCCTTGGGTCATGCGTGCATCAGGGCGTTGGGCGGCGTGGCGGGATCAGGGTGCGGGCGCGTTCGCTGCAGCCTGCGGGACCATCCGCAGCTTGGCGGTGTCGTAGCCGAGCACGCGGATCTTCTCGATGGCGGCGGCGAGTTCGGGCGCGGGCAGGCTGGGCGTGCGCGCCATCAGCCAGACGTAGTCGCGCTTGCTGCGCCCGACGATGGTGCGCGAGTAATCCGGGGCCAGGTCCACGATCACGTACTCGGCCTGGATCGGCCACACGAACTGCATCTCCCACACCGCGTTGTTGGTGCCGGGCACCACGCGGCCGACCGGCTCCATCGTCTTCAGCGGCGCATCGGCGCTGCCGTTGCGATAACGGAAGGTGGTGCGGATCTTGCCGTCCTCGTCCAGGCGATACGACTCCACCGAATCGAACGCCTTGCGCTCGATGTAGGTGGGGATCTGGGCGATGACGTACCAGTCGCCCATGAAGCGCGGCAGGTCGACGCTGGCGACCGGCGGGATGGTCGGCGGGGTGGAGGCGCAGGCGGCCAGCAATGTGCCGATGCCGAGTGCGACGAGCAGTTTGCGGATCATGCGACCTCCTTCGAGAAGCGGTAATGGGCGACCATCCATTCGCGGCCGTGGTCGTAGCCGAACAGTTCCGCGCACGCCATCCAGAACATCCGCCAGCGCTGGAACCAGAGCCTGGCGGCATCGCCATAGGCCTCGCGCAGGATCGCCATGACCTCGTCGTGGCGGGCATCCTGGTTCTCGAGCCAATGATTGGCGGTGCGCTCGTAGTGGGTGCCATCGACCAGCCAGCGATCCTCGATGCGCAACGCATCCTGGAACCACAGCAGCGTGTCCGCCGCCGGCATCAGCCCGCCGGTGAAGAAATGCCGCCCCATCCAGTTGTCGTCGCCTGCGGTCTCGAACGGATACAACAGCGTGCGGTGGCAGAAGATGTGCACGAAGAGTTTTCCGCCCGGTCGCAGCCAGCCGCCGATGCGCCCCAGCAGCGTGGCGTAGTTGCGCATGTGCTCGAACATCTCCACCGACACGCAGCGGTCGAAGTTCGATGCCGGCAACTCCAGCCGGTTCACGTCGCAGGTGATCACCCGCACGTTGGCGAAGCCGCGCTCGCGGCATTGCGCCTCGATGAAGGCGCGCTGCGGCGCGGAGTTGCTGACCGCGGTGATGCGCGCGTTCGGATAGTGCTGCGCCATCCACAGGGTCAGCGAGCCCCAGCCGCAGCCGAGCTCCAGGATGTCCTGGCCGTCCGCGAGTTCCGCGCGTTCGCCGTACAGCGCAAGCATCGCCTCCTCCGCCTGCGCCAGGGTTTCGTTGCCGGTCGGGTAGTAGCAGCCGGAATACTTCAGCCGCGGACCGAGGCAACGGGTGAAGAACCCCGGCGGCAGTTCGTAATGCTGGCGGTTGGCGGCATCGGTGTGGATGGCAACCGGGCTTTCGCGCAGTTCCGCGATCAACGCGGCATTGCGGCGCGCGGCGGCATCGGGATCGCCGGCATGTTCATCGCGGAGGCGTTGCGCGCACATCCGGCGGATGCCGGCGCGCAGCAGCGCATCCGGCACCAGGCCGCGTTCGGCCAAGCCCAGCACGCCGTCGGCCGGGCGGTCGCTGGCCAGTTCCATCGCATCGGCGGTGGCGTTCATCGATCCTCCTTCGGGAACCACGGGAACAACATCGGCGTGCTGCGCTGGTAGCGCGCGTAGTCCTCGCCGCGCGTGCGCAGCGCCTGCGCCTCGGTGAACGGGATGCCGCTGATCCAGCGCAGGAACACGTACATCACCACGGGGCCGCTCCAGGCCAGCCAGGCGATCGGCGAGCCCACCGCCAGCAGCACGTAGGCCAGCCAGTGCAGCCATTCGAAGAAATAATTGGGATGGCGCGAATACCGCCACAAGCCGTCTCGGCAGGTCTTGCCCTTGTTGGCGGGATTCGTGCGGAACTTCGCCAGTTGCGCATCGGCCACCGCTTCGCCCGCCACGCAGGCCAGCCACGTGGCGATGCCGGCCATGAACCACGCGTTCCAGTCGGCGACGGGATTCGCGGCCACCGCCAGGAACGGCAGGGCGAAGAACGCGATCAGCAGCGCCTGGAACTGGAACATCGCGAACCACTTGCGCTGGTCGTTGCCCCAGCGCTGGCGCAGTTGCGCGTAGCGGCCGTCTTCCGGCTCGGCACGCACGCGATGCCACAGGTGCAGGCCCAGCCGCAGGCCCCAGGCGCCGCCGAGCACGGCCAGCAACACGCGCGGCAACAGCGCGCCGCTGCCGGTCGCCGCGACCAGCACCGCCGCGCCACCCACGCCGAACGACCAGACCACGTCGACGATGCCGGCATTGCTGCGCTTGCGTTGCCAGAGCCAGCCAAGCGACTGCGCCACCACTGCGACCAGCCAGACCAGGAGGAGTTGCTGCCATGGAGTCATGCGGATACCCCGGGTTGATGGGTGATGGAAGCGTGGCGGCGATGGACGATGAGCACGAACGCGGCCATGGCGATGCCCCAGCCGAGCGCCAGGGCCAGGGTGGCCTGCAGCGGCATGATGAAGACGACCGCGTCGAAGGCGCGCGACGCGCCCCAGTAGGCCAGCGGGCCGCCGATCACGCCAAAGGCGATGGCAACGGCGGGCCGCGCGATCACCCACTGCAGGGAATGCTGCAGGGTCATCGCGAACGCGACCCACAACGTGGCGATCCAGGCCGGACCCGGCAACGCCGGCAACGGCGCGGCATAGCGCAGCCAGCCGGTGGCGGCGAGCACGCCGTCCAGCAGCAGGCCGCAGGCGAGTGCCGCGCCGATCAATTTCAGGTCGGAACGACGCAGCGGCGACGTCCACCAGCTGATCGCGGCAAACCCCAGGCAGGCCAGCATGCCCGGCCATGCCAGCCCGCGCGCGGCAAAGCCGACGGCAATGAACCACGCCGCCTGATAACCGAGCAGGTTGAGCCAGAAGCGCATCAGGCCTCCAGCAAGCCGGGCAGGTAGGAGCCGCCGCGGTAGCCCGGCTTCGCCATCAGCACATGGGCGACGCCGATCGAACGCTCGCGGAAGCCGCCTTCGCAATAGGCCAGGTAGAAGGTCCACATGCGCAGGAAGCGCTCGTCGAAGCCCTGCGCGCGGACGTCCTCGCGGCGGGCCAGGAAGCGCTCGCGCCAATCGTGCAGGGTGCGCGTATACGAGGGCCCGAAGTCTTCCAGGTGCACCAGCGCGAGGTCACTGCTGCGCGTCTTCGCCGCCAGCATCGCCGCGACCGACGGAATGAACGAACCGGGGAAGATATGGCGCTTGATGAAGTCCACGCTGCGCAGGGCCTGCTCGTAGCGGTGGTCCTCGATGGTGATCGCCTGCACCAGCGCCAGTCCGTCCGGCTTGAGCAAGCGCCCCAGGGTGGCGAAGTAGGTGTCCAGGTACTGCGCGCCGATCGCCTCGATCATCTCGATCGACACCAGCTTGGTGTACTGGCCCTGCAGGTCGCGGTAATCCGACAGCAGCACGGTGACGCGGTCCTGCAGGCCGGCATCGGCCACCCGCTGGCTGGCCAGCGCATGCTGCTCGCGCGAGATCGTGGTGGTGGTCACCCGGCAGCCACGCGTCCGTGCGGCGTGCACCGCGAAGCCACCCCACCCGGTGCCGATCTCGACCACGTGGTCGTCCGGCCCCAGCCGCAGCTTGTCGCAGATGCGGTCGAGCTTGCGGGTCGATGCGGCTTCCAGGGTGTCGTCGTCGCCCGCATACAGCGCGGAGGAGTACATCAGGTCTTCGGACAGGAACAGCCGGAAGAAGTCGTTGCCCAGGTCGTAATGCGCGGCGATGTTGCGGCGCGCGCCATCGCGGGTATTGCGGCGCAGTGCGTTCCAGCCGCGCATCGCCCACCCACCGATGCGTGCGGGCCCGCGCTCCATCGCATCCAGCAGGTCGCGGTTGCGTACCAGCAGTTGCACCAGGCCGACCAGGTCGGCGCAGTCCCACTCGCCGTCCATGTACGACTCCGCCGCGCCCACGCTGCCGTTGGCGGCCAGCGCGCGATAGAAGCCGGGCCCGTGCACGTCGATGCGCAGCGGTGCAGCGGCGTCTTCCGCATCACCGGTGCGGATGCAGCCCAGCGGATCGGCCAGCACGATCGCGCGGCCCCGCAAGGCCCGCAACTGGTCCAGCACGCGGTTGCGCAGGAGGCGGTCCAGCGCGGAGAACCCGGTCGCGGGCGAGGCATCGGCACGTGCATTCATCGGGGCGATTCCATTCGGGTGGGGTGGTCGTGCACGGGCACGCGCTTCAGCCAGAGCCGCAGCGCCTGCCAGTGGATGCCGACGACCACCTGCGCGGTCATCAGCGGATAGCGCCAGAGCACGCGCGCCAGGTTCGCGCCGGTCAGTGGGCGGCGTTCCAGTTGCAGGGTGGCATCGAATTCGCGCTCGCTGCCGTCGCAGACGTCCATGTGCACCTGCAGGCCGTCGCCCGGCTCGGTGAACGTCCAGCCGTAGCGGCGCTGCATCGGCAGGAACGGCGAGACGTGGAAGGCCTTGTCGAAACGCCAGTGCAGTGCCCTGCCCCGGCGCTCCGCGGTCGCCACCGGCAGCACGTAGGCATGGCGTTCCTTCCACGGCGTGTTGGTGATCTCCGCGACGATGCTGTGCAACGTGCCGCCGGCATCGAAGCAGTAGTAGAAACTCACCGGATTGAAGCTCAGGCCGGCATAGCGCAGGTGGGTGAGCAGGCGCACCGCGCCAAGCGGACGTTCGCCGGTGGCGGCCTCCACCCGATCGCGCACTGCATCGGCCAGCGGACGCGCCGGATCGCCGAGGAAGTCGCGGCGATGGAACGCGGCCAGGTTGCGCCGCCCCACCGACCACAGCCAGCGCCCGCGGAACGCCGCATCGAGCTCGTCCAGGTCCAGGTAGAGCTGGGCCATGCGATACGAAAACGCGTGCGCGCGCGGCGCATGCCGGCGATGGCGCACGCGGCCTTCGTAGATCGCACTGGCCAGTACGGTCATGCCGCGGCCTCCAGCGGCTGCGTGTCGACAGCGCCGCGACGCACCTGATCGTTCGACCACGCAACGCCCATTCCCTGCGCGACCTCCACGCCACTGCGCATGCCGTCCTCATGGAAGCCCCACCCCCAGTAGGCGCCGGCGAACCAGGTGCGCTGCACGCCCTGGATCTCGTGGCGGCGCGCCTGTGCGGCAACCGCGGCGTGCGTATGCACCGGATGCGCGTACTGGCGGCGCTGCAGGATGCGCGCGGGGTCGATGTCGTGCGTGCGGTTGAGGGTGACCACCAGCGGGGTGTCGCCGGGCAGGCCCTGCAGCAGGTTCATGCAGTAACTCACGGTGCAGGCCTGCGCCGGATCCGCCGGCAGGTGCGCGTTCCACGCCGCCCATGCCTTGCGGTTGCGCGGCAGCAGGCGCGCATCGGTATGCAGCACGGTGTCGTTGGCCTGGTAGCGGATCGCGCCGAGGATGTCGCGCTCGGCATCGCTGGCATCATCCAGCAGGTGCAGCGCCTGGTCGCTGTGGCAGGCCAGCACGACCTGGTCGAAGCGTTCGCTGCCGGCATCGCAGCGCACGCTCACGCCATGGGCGTCGCGGGCGATGCCGCGCACCGGCGAGGACAACCGCACCTGCACGTCCCAGTGCGAGACCATCGCCTCGACATAGCGCCGCGAACCGCCACGCACCACCCGCCACTCCGGGCGGCCGGTCAGTTGCAGCATGTGGTGGTTGGCCATGAACTGGACCAGGTATTTCGCCGGGAACGCCAGCACCGACTGCTCGGGCGAGGACCACAGCGCGCTGGCCATCGGCACCAGGTGCTGGTCGCGGAACGCAGCGCCATAGCCGTTGGCGTCGAGGTACTCGCCCAGCGAAGGGCCCGGGTGGTCGTCGTCGAGCAAGGCCGGTGCTTCGCGATAGAAGCGCGCCAAGTCGCGCAACATGCCCCAGAAGCGCGGCGAGGCCAGGTTGCGGCGCTGGCAGAACAGCCCGTCGAGCGAGGTCGCGTTGTATTCCAGCCCGGTGCGCGCGTCCTGCACCGAGAACCCCATCGTGGTCGATTGCGTGGCCACGCCGAGTTCGTCGAACAGGCGGGTCAGCAGCGGATAGTTGCCGGGGTTGTGGACGATGAAGCCAGTGTCCACGTCGAGCGTGCGGCCATCGACTTCGACCCGATGGGTGTCGGTGTGGCCGCCGAGGTAATCGTTGGCCTCGAACAGGACGACGTCGTGTTGGCGCGACAGCAACCACGCCGCCGACAGGCCGCTGATCCCGGAACCGACGATCGCGATGCGCATCTCAGCGACCCGCCTTGTTCGCATCGGCTTTCGCCAGCACCCACGCCGGCACCGGCTTGAGGTCACGGACCAGGCCCAGCGCCTGCAGCGTGCGCAGGCCATACCAGGTCAGGTCGATCTCCCACCATCGGAATCCCTGGCGCGCGCTGCCCGGGAAGAAATGGTGGTTGTTGTGCCAGCCTTCGCCGAACGTGATCAGCGCCAGCCACAGGTTGTTGCGGCTGTCGTCGCGGGTGTCGAAGCGCTGACGGCCCCAGCGATGCGCCAGCGAATTGATGGTGACGGTGGCATGGAACAGCACCACCGTGGAGACGAAGAACCCCCAGACCAGCAACTGCGGCCCGTTGGTACCCAGGCCCGGTGCCCAGCGCTCCAGCGCCATGCCGGCCAGGAACAGCAGCACCGCCAGCGCGACCGGCACCGCGGTATCGAAGCGATCCAGCCAACGCAGCTCCGGGAACTTCAGCAGGTCGCCGATGCGCGAGGTGTCGGTGCGGAAGCCGCCGCGGGTCAGGAACCAGCCGGCGTGGCTGCGCCAGAAGCCCTTGCGCGGGGTATGCGGGTCGGCCGCGGTATCCGCATGCACATGGTGGTGGCGATGGTGCGCCGCCCACCACAGCGGGCCGCGCTGGACCGACGCCGCGCCGAGCAGCGCGAACGCGAACTGCACCGCGCGCGACGTGCGGAACGTGCGGTGCGAGAAGTAGCGGTGGTAGAACCCGGTGATCGCGAACATGCGCAGCGCGTACAACCCCAGCGCAACCCACAAGGCGGTAGCCGACACGCCGACCCACAACACGCCCAGGCACGCCAGGTGCATGCCGACGAACGGCAGCGCGCGCAGCCAGTCGATGCGATCATCGTTGGCCGGATCGGGGGATCCGGACTGTCCCGATGTGTCGATCCAGCGCAGCAACGCGCTGCCGCGCGGCGCGTTCGTGGAGTCAGGCTTGGGCGGCATGGCATTCCTTGGCGGGTCCCGTTGCCGGATATACGGACGGAACCCGCGTTCGGATGCAGTGCCCGGTGACCGGGTCGCCAGGCTCAGATGGACAGGATCTGGCCCTTGGCGACGACCGGGCCGGACGGCGCCGCATGCGGCAGGCCCTGCTCCGGCTCCAGGGTGACCGCGAACACCGCGCCCGCCGCCACCGCATCACGCAGCGTGGCCGGGATGTCGATGGAATGCGCCTTGTCGTTGGACACGAAGCCCAGCGACTTCGGTGCCTCGCCCGACGCGATGATCCAGAGTTCGTTGACCTTGCCGCCGGCATCGAGCGGGCGCGGCTTGGGCACCATCAGCACCTTGCTGCGGTCCGGCGCGACCCGCGCGATCCAGCCGGTGTTGCCGTCGTCGGTGGCCAGCACGGTGACCGGCAGTGCAGCCGCTTCGTCGGTCGCGGGCGGTGGCTGCACCACGACCACAGGCGGCGGAACGGGTGCCGCCGGCTCCGGCGTGCGCCATACGCCGATGGCCACCGCGAACACGCTGGCGGCAACGGCCAGGGCCGTGGTCCCGCGCCAGAACGCGGCGTTGTCCCACAGGCCCTTGCGGTGGCCTTCCACGGCCGACCACCCCAGCGAGGTGCGGATCCTTGGCCAGACCTGCGCCCCGGGCTCGACCGCATCGACCCGCAGCAGCCAGGGCGAGAAATGCGCATCCCAGCGCGCGACCCGGGCCGCGAAATCGCGGTCGGCGTCGATCCGGCGCTGCGTGGCACGGCGCGCATCCGGATCGAGCACGCCCAGCGCGTACTCGCCGGCCAGCAGGTCGTCGTCGTCGATCGGGGGCAACGCGGGCGCGATGTCGTTCATCGTTCCAGGCACGCCTTGAGTTGCTGCAGGCCGCGACGGATCCAGCTCTTCACCGAGCCCAACGGCGCTTCGGCACGAAGCGCCAGCACGTCATAGGTCACGTTTTCGAAAAACGCGGTGCGGATCAGCGAGCGACGCTTCGGTTCAAGCTGATCCATGCAGTCGTCGAGTTGCGCACGCTCGAGCGCGGCATCGATGCCGGCGGCGGGCGTGGGCGCCTCGTCGTCGGCCAGCTCATGGTCTTCGATGGGTTCGTGCAACGCAGGCGACGGGCGGGCGCGCACGCGATCGATGGCGCGGTTGCGGGCGATGGTGCCCAGCCAGGTCATCGCGCGCGCGCGCTGCTGGTCGAACTGCGCGGCCTTCGACCACACCGCCACATAGACTTCCTGCAGCACGTCCTCCGCTTCCTCGCGATCCCGCAACACGCGCAGGCAGATCCCGAGCATGGTCGCGGAGGTCTGCCGGTACAGGCTTTCGAAGGCGTCGCGGCGCCCCTCGGCGACCTGCGCAAGCAGCGCGGCCAACGGATCGGCGCTGCCGTCCAGGGATTGCTGCAGCGGTATTGCACTCATGCGGTGGTCCGGCTGGCGGGCATGCCGGCTGGCGGCGGGCCGTCGATGGAAACGAGCCACCTTATGCCATGCAGGGCGTGAATGCGGCAAGCCGGAACCCACGTGGAGCGCGCTGCAACTCGCCGGCCTCGATCGCCTCCGCCGGTTGCGCGAAATCGATCCGCAGCTTGCCGTGCCCGCCCTTGCCATCGCGAATCGTGCCGATGCCCTCGAAGCGCACCAGCCGGCGATCGGCGACGCGATAGCGCAGCTTGAGCTCCGGCAAGGCGAAGCCGTACCACGCATCCAGGCGGGTCTTCAGGTCGAGGTAGCCGGCCGGTGCGCCGGCGACCGGCTTCACGCTGACGCCGATCGCGGATTGCCGGCTCGGGATCAGGAACCGCGCGCGCACGGCCTTGCCCTGCTGCAATGCCGGGAAATGCTCGCGCACATAGGCATCGAAACCGGCATCGAATACCGTCGCGCCGGTCTTGGCGACGGCGGCGCGCTTCAGCGGCGACGCCTTGCCTTCCTGCCAGAACACCTCGCGCGTGCCGCCCTGGGTGCGCACCCCTTCCTGGTAACCGTCACGCGCGTCTAGGAAGGCGAATGCCGGTGCGGGGCCTGCCCCGTCGACGGTCTTGCGGGCGAACGGGCGACCGTCCGCGCACTGGTACAGCACCACCCGACGCGGCGCGGGCGCGCGGGAATCCAGGTAATGGGTTTCGCGATACAGCAGCCGCCCGCCTGGATCACGCGCCTCGCCGACGTAGCGCAGCACGCCGCCGCCAGCAGGCGCATCGTTGGCCGAGGCCGCCGTCGTTGCCGCGGCAAATGCAACGCCGCACGCGACGGCGAGGTGTCGCGCCTTCATCCAAGACCCTGGCATCCGTCGCCTCCTGTCGCAATGCGGACATCCTGCATGCAAGGACATACGGAACGCACGGGTTGATGGATGCACCCGGTCGGATTCCGCCGTCGATCAGGTCATCGCGGAAGGGGCCTCATAGTCCAGCCGCCGGGCACCGACCGCTGCCAGCGCAAGTTGCAGGCGCGGCTGGACGTCGGGCTCGGCATCGACCAGCAGCAGGATCCGCCCGGCGGAAATCTCGTCGTCGAACTGCTGGCGCACCGGATCCGGCAGCGCCGAACCCATCAACGCCGATGACCAGCCCCCGACCAGCGCGCCCAGCGCGCCGATCGCCGCCGCGCCGGCCAGGGTGATGCCGACCGGGGCGAAGACCACGGCCGCCAGCCCCGCCAGCAGGCCGGTGGCGCCGCCGATGCCCATGCCGCGCATGGCCGCCGGCACGAAGTCGGTGTCCGCTTCCTTGAGCTCGTCCGGGATGCGGTCCAGTTCGATGTCGGAACGCGCCACCAGCGAAATGTCGTCCACGCCGACGCCTTGCTCGCGCAGCGCCAGCAAGGCATCGCGCGCCTGGATGACGTCACGGGTCACGAATACGTGGCGGATCTTCATGCGCTTCCTCCGTGGGTGCTTTCCCGCACCATCGCGACCGCGTGGTGAAGACCGCGTCCAGCACCGGATTGAAGCTGAACGAACGCTCAGAACATCCCGTTCGCGTTCGGCGATTCGCCGGGAAGTTCCTGCGCCAGGTCCCACAGCTCCACGATCCTGCCGTGTTCGATCCGGGCGATGTGGACCACCGCATATTGCAGGCCGGCGTCGGCGCGCGTCAGGTGCGAATGCACGGCGACGCGGTCGCCACCGTCGATGACCTGCTTCACTTCCAACGATTTGTTGGGCTCGGCGGCCGCACTCTGCTCCATCGCGACCAGCAAGGATTCGCGGTCGCCGGCGAACCACGGGTTGTGGTGGACGAAATCGTCGGACACGAAGCGCGCGTAGGCCTCGCGCACGTCGCCGCGCGCGCACAGCCGGAGGAATTCGGTTGCGATCCCGCGATTATCCATTGCTCACCCGTCGTGGCGGAGATGCGCCCCGAGGTAGCGCATGTAGTCGGCCTTGCCGACCGGCGCGCCGAGCATGCGCAGGATCGCGTAGGCGGTGGTGATGTGGAAATACAGGTTGGGCAGCAGGTATTCGCTGACGTACAGGTCGCCGGGCAGTTCGCAGTAGCGTCCCGGGCCCATGCCGATGCGCTTCACTTCATCCAGCTTGGCATCGCTCGCGCTGATGGCGAGCACCCGCGCGCGGGTGTCGGCGATCTGCGCATGCGCGTCCTCCAGCGAGGCCACGGTCGTCGGGTCGATGTTCTCGATCGGCTGGCCGGCGCACCATTGCGAAAACCCGCGCGGCTGGTTGCAGGCGAACGCGACCTGCGCGCCCAGCGGCAGCATGTCCGGCGCCAGCCGCTCGTTGACCAGGTCGCGATCGCCCAGGTGCGCCTGGCCGACCTGCAGGATGTGCGACAGGGTGTCGAGGCGGGAGACGAACAACTGCTGGAGTTGCTGGATCCGGGGATTGGACATGGCGGCTTGGTCGGAATGGGGGTGACGCGCAGCATAGCCGGCAGCTCAAGCGTCGCGGCATCCATGCACCGTTCGGCTTGCCGCCCCTTCCGTTCGGGGCTATGGTCGCCCCACCACCTTCGTACACCTGCGGGCGACGCGCATGCCGTGTCGCCCGCTCTGCTTTGAGGAGCCCGCACATGCACGCCCGTCCATCCACCGCCGCCGCTTCCCGCCCGCCGCTGTTGCTGTCGCGCCTGGACGTGGAACGCATCGAGGCCCTGCTGGAGCAGCCAGCCTTCCGCGCGCTGGACACGGCGGCCCTGCAGGGCGAACTGGGCCGCGCGGAACTGGCGGAACCCGCCGCGATCCCGGCGGATGTGATCACCATGAACTCGATCGCGCGCGTGCGGGTGGACGATCCGATGCAGGGCGCGCACGAGCATGAACTGACCCTGGTGTACCCACGCCAGGCCGACGGCAGCGCCGACAGGGTCTCGATCCTGGCGCCGGTCGGCAGCGCCCTGCTGGGCCTGCGCGTGGGCGACAGCATCGACTGGCCCCTGCCCGGTGGGCGCAACGCGCGCCTGCAGGTGCTGGCGGTCCGCTACCAGCCCGAGGCCGCCGGCGACCTGCATCGCTGAGCGGCACCGGGCCATCCCGTTGCCTCGCTAGAATGCGGGTTCCCCTGCACCTGCCCGCCTGAATGACCGACACCCCCGTCCGTTCCTCCTTCCACGGCTTCGAACAGATCCCGCTCAGCGAATTCGCCGAGCGCGCCTACCTCGACTACTCGATGTACGTGGTCCTGGACCGCGCCCTGCCCTTCATCGGCGACGGGTTGAAGCCGGTGCAGCGGCGGATCGTGTTCGCGATGAGCGAACTTGGCCTGAATGCGGGCGCGAAGCCGAAGAAGTCGGCGCGCACCGTCGGCGACGTGATCGGCAAGTACCACCCGCATGGCGACAGCGCCTGTTACGAGGCGCTGGTGCTGATGGCGCAGCCGTTCTCGTATCGCTACCCGCTGATCGAGGGCCAAGGCAACTTCGGCTCCAGCGAGGATCCGAAGTCATTCGCGGCGATGCGCTACACCGAATCCAAGCTGTCGCCGATCGCCGAGGTGCTGCTGGGCGAACTCGGCCAGGGCACGGTGGACTGGGACCCGAATTTCGACGGCACCCTGGAGGAGCCGACCTGGCTGCCGGCGCGTTTGCCGCACCTGTTGCTCAACGGCACCACCGGCATTGCCGTTGGCATGGCGACCGACGTCCCGCCGCACAACCTCAACGAGATCGTCAGCGCCTGCGTGCGCCTGCTCGACGATCCCGATGCGACCGTGCGCGACCTGTGCGAGCACGTGCGAGGCCCCGACTACCCGACCGCGGCGGAAATCATCACCCCCGCCGCCGACCTGCAGGCGATGTACGAGACCGGCAGCGGCAGCGTGCGTGCGCGCGGCGTGTTCGTGAAGGAACAGGCGAACATCGTCATCACCGAGCTGCCCTACCAGGTCAGCCCGAGCAAGATCATCGAGCAGATCGCCAACCAGATGCGGGCCAAGAAGCTGCCCTGGCTCGAGGACATCCGCGACGAATCCGACCACGCCAACCCGACCCGCATCGTGCTGGTCCCGCGCAGCAACCGCGTGGATGCCGAGCAGCTGATGGGCCACCTGTTCGCGACCACCGACCTGGAGAAGAGCTACCGGGTCAACATGAACGTGATCGGCCTGGACGGGCGCCCGCAGGTCAAGCACCTGAAGATGCTGCTGACCGAATGGCTGGAGTTCCGCCAGACCACGGTCACCCGTCGCCTCACCCATCGACTGGAGAAGGTCGAGCGCCGCCTGCACCTGCTGGAAGGCTTGCTGGTCGCGTTCCTCAACCTGGACGAAGTGATCCGCATCATCCGCAGCGAGGACGAACCCAAGGCGGCGTTGATCGCGCGCTTCGGCCTCAGCGACGACCAGGCCGACTACATCCTCGACACCAAGCTGCGCCAGCTCGCCCGTCTCGAGGAAATGAAGATCCGCGGCGAGCAGGACGAACTCGACGCCGAACGCGACCGCCTGATGACCCTGCTCGGCAGCAAGGCGAAGCTGAAGAAGCTGATCAAGGACGAGCTGCTGGCCGATGCGAAGAAATTCGGCGATGCACGGCGCTCGCCGCTGGTTGCGCGCGAGGCCGCGCACGCCCTGGACGAAACCGAGCTGGTCGCCAGCGAACCGATGACCGTGGTGCTCAGCGAGAAGGGCTGGGTGCGCGCGGCGAAGGGCCACGACATCGACGCCGCCGCCCTGAGTTACCGCGACGGCGACGGCCTGCTGGCGGCGGTCAGGGCGCGCAGCAACCTGCAGGTTGCGTTCCTGGATGGCGCGGGCCGCAGCTATTCGACCGCGGTGCACACCTTGCCCTCCGCGCGCGGCAACGGCGAACCGCTGACCGGCCGCTTCACGCCGGCGGCCGGGGCCGGTTTCCAGGCCATGGCCAGCGGCGAGAACGACATGCGCCTGGTGATCGCCTCCAGCCACGGGTACGGCTTCGTGACCCGCTTCGAGAACCTCACCGGCCGCAACAAGGCCGGCAAGGCGCTGCTCTCGCTGTCCGAGGGCGGACGCGTGCTGCAGCCGGCGGCGGTGGTCGACATGGCGACCGACCGCGTGGTCGCGGTGACCAGCGCCGGCCACGTGCTGGCCTTCGCCTTGGCCGACCTGCCGGAACTGGACAAGGGCAAGGGCAACAAGCTGATCGAGATCCCCAAGGCCAAGCGCGGCACCGAACACGTCGTCGCCATCGCGGTGGTGCCGGCCGCCGGCAAGCTGCAGGTGAAGTCCGGCGCGCGCACGATGACGCTGTCGTTCAAGGAGCTCGACGATTACCTGGGTGCCCGCGGCTCGCGCGGCGGCCTGCTGCCGCGCGGGTGGCAGAAAGTCGACGGGCTGGCGATCGAATGACCACCTGTAGTCGCTCCAACACCGTTGCTTAAGCAGACAAGACATCACCCCTCATGCACCCCGATTTCTGGCACCAGCGCTGGGCCGACAACCAGATCGGCTTCCACCAGGACGCCCCCACGCCCCTGCTGCTGAAGCATTGGGGCTCGCTGGGCGTTGCCCCCGGGGCCAAGGTGTTCGTGCCGCTCGCCGGCAAGTCGCGCGACATGGCGTGGCTGGCATCGCAGGGCCATCGCGTGCTGGGCGTGGAGTTGTCGCCGTTGGCGGTGGAGCAGTTCTTCGCCGAGCACGGCCTGCAGCCGGACACGCGCGAGTCCCGCTACGGGCGCCACTACGAGGCCGGCGGCATCGAGCTGGTCGTGGGCGATGCCTTCGGGCTGGATGCCGAGCTGTTGCGGGACTGCGCCGCGGCGTTCGATCGCGCGGCGCTGATCGCCTTGCCGGCGGACGTCCGGCTGCGCTATGCGCGCGACCTGTACGCGGCGTTGCCGGCAGGCTGCCGCGGCCTGCTGGTCACCCTGGAATACCCGCAGGCGGAACGCGAGGGCCCGCCGTTCTCCGTGCCGCAGGACGAAGTGCAGGCGTTGTACGAGGCCGACTGGCGGGTCGAACTGCGCGAACGCAGGCCAGTCCCGCCCGACCATCCGGGCTTCGTCGCGGGGGTCTCGCGGCTGGACACGGCGGTCTACGCGCTGCAGCGCCGCTGAGCGACTTGGGCCTGAGTTGATCGAAGTCAATTCGCCGCGGCCGCCGCCTGCCTAAGCTGCGCCGATGCCGTCCCAGCAGATCGCCTTCGACGCCGGGTTGCTGCGCCGCTACGACCGGCCCGGCCCGCGTTACACCTCCTATCCGACCGCGCCCCAGTTCAGCGCGGACTTCGGCGAAGCGGCTCTGCGCGAGGTCGCCCGGGCCAGCAACGAGGATCCGATCCCGCGACCGCTGTCGCTGTACGTGCACGTGCCGTTCTGCTTCAGCCCCTGCTTCTACTGCGGCTGCAACCGGATCATCACCCGCGACCTGGCGCGCGGCCGCGCCTACCTGGACCGGCTGGGCCACGAGATCGCCCTGGTGGCGCCGCTGTTCGACCGCGATCGCGAGGTGATCCAGCTGCACTTCGGTGGCGGCACCCCGAACTTCCTCGACGCGGCGCAGCTGTGCGGCGTGGTCGAGACCCTGCGGGGCGCATTCCGCTTCGCCGACAGCGACGACCGCGACATCTCGGTGGAACTCGACCCGCGCTTCTGCAACCCGGCGGACATGCCGGTGCTGGCCGCGGCCGGCTTCAACCGCACCAGCCTGGGCGTGCAGGACTTCGATCCGAAGGTGCAGGCCGCGGTGAACCGGATCCAATCGGTGGAAGAGACCCGCGCGATCGTGGACGCCTGTCGCGGCGCGGGCATGCGCTCGGTCAACATCGACCTGATCTACGGCCTGCCCGGGCAAAGCCTGGACGGATTCCGCAAGACGCTGGACACGGTGGTGGCCATGCGCCCCGACCGGCTGGCGGTCTACAGCTATGCGCACCTGCCGCACATCTTCAAGCCGCAGACGCAGATCGACGATGCGCTGCTGCCCGACCCCGACACCAAGCTGGCCCTGCTGCAGGCCGCGGTGGAACACCTCACCGCCGCCGGCTACGTCTACATCGGCATGGATCATTTCGCCCTGCCCGATGACGAACTGGCGGTGGCACAGGCGCGTGGCGGCCTGCATCGCAATTTCATGGGCTACACCACCCACGCCGACAGCGACCTGGTCGGCCTGGGCGTCAGCGCGATCAGCCACATCGGCGGCAGCTTCAGCCAGAACCCGCGCGACCTGCCCTCCTGGGAGACGGCGCTCGATGCAGGCCGGCTGCCGGTGTTCCGCGGCATGCGCATGGATGAGGACGACGAGATCCGCGCCGACCTGATCCAGTCGCTGATGTGCCAGGGCGAAGTGCGCGTGCGCGCGTTCCAGGAACGCCACGGGATCGGCTTCGCGGAATATTTCGCCGCGGACCTGCAACGCCTGTGGCCGCTGGCCGACGACGGCCTGGTCGAGGTCGGTCCGGACGCGATCCGCGCCACACCACGCGGACGCCTGTTGTTGCGTAACATTGCCATGTGCTTCGACCGTTACCTCGACCAGACATCCGTCATCGATGCCAGGCCGCGCTTCTCCCGCGCGATCTGACCCGTCCGTGGACGATGCCGTGAGCAGCGTGCCGTTCCCGCGGTTCAATCCGCGCGTGCTGGCCGACGACGGCAGCGACCTGCAGTTCTGCACCACCTGCGCGTTCTCGCACGCCTGCCTGTCGCAGGGCATGGACAAGGCGGCGCTGATGGACCTGCACGTGCTGGTCGAGCATGTCGGCCCGTACCACGCCGGCGACGTGCTGTTCCGCGAGGGCGATCCGTTCGAGGCGATCGCCGCGGTGCGCGCCGGCACGGTCAAGACCTGCGTCACCGACCGTGATGGCCACGAGCACGTGCTGGGCTTCCATTTCCCGGGCGAGGTGATCGGCCTCAACGCGATCGACGGCCACCGCTATCCGTGCGACGCGGTGGCGCTGGACACGGTGATGCTGTGCCGGTTCTCGTTCCCGAAGATCTCCGTGCTGGCCGCGCGCGTCCCCGGCCTGCAGCGCGAGCTGTTCCGCCTGCTCAGCCGCGACATCGGCCGCGCGGCATTGCTCGCCGGCGACTGGAGTGCGGACCAGCGCGTCGCCGCGTTCCTGGTCGGGATGTCGCGGCGCCTCGCCGCGCGCGGGTTCTCGGCCAGCCACTTCCAGCTGACCATGGCCCGCACCGACATCGCCAACTACCTGCGGCTGGCCCCGGAAACCGTGAGCCGGGTGCTGCGGCGCATGCAGGACGACGGCCTGCTGGCGGTCGAACGCCGCGCCGTCTCGCTGCTCGATCGCGAGCGCATCGAAGCCCTGGCGGCACCGATCCTGCGCGAGTGAGGCGTTGCCCGCAGGCTTGACCTGCATCAATGCGATGCGTAACGCGCGACACGACCATGGCGACACACCATGGAGATGCCGTGATGAGCGCGACCAGGAAATTGTGGCTGGGGTTGGCAGTCTTGCTGACCCTGTCGTTCGGGGTGTTGCTGTGGGCGGGCACGGAGATCTTCCGCACCGCGCCGCCGATGCCGGAGAAAGTGCTGAGCGAGAGCGGCCAGGTGATCTACACCCGCGCCGACATGGAGCAGGGGCGCCAGGTCTGGCAGTCGATGGGCGGCATGCAGCTGGGTTCCATCTGGGGTCATGGCGGTTACGTGGCGCCGGACTGGAGCGCGGACTGGCTGCATCGCGAATCGGTGTCGCTGCTCGACCTGTGGGCACGCGCGGATGGCGGCATGGCCACCTACGCGCAACTCCCCGAGGAACAGCAGGCAGCGTTGCGCGCACGCCTGAAGCAGGTGATGCGCACCAACACCTACGACGCCGCGACCGGCACGATCACCCTGCCGGATGACCGCGCGCTGGCGCTGTCCAACGTGGCCGCGCACTACGAGAGCCTGTTCGGCAACGACCCCGCCACCGCCACGCTGCGCGAGGCGTATGCGATGAAGAACGACACCGTGCCCGATGCATCGCATCGTCGCGCGCTGACCGCGTTCTTCTGGTGGACGGCCTGGGCTGCCGGCACCGAACGTCCGCTCGAACCCGGCGATGCGATGGTGCCGTCGAAGACCGGCGTGGTCGGCAAGCAGGTCACCTACACCAACAACTGGCCCAGCGAGCCGCTCATCGACAACACGCCGGCGCCGGCGATGTGGGTGTGGTCGTCCTTCAGCGTGCTGTTCCTGATCGCCGGCATCGGCCTGCTGGGTTGGTGGCATGCGCGCCAGGCACATGAGGAACCGCTGCAACTGCCGGCCAGCGACCCGCTGGCGGCGATTCGGATCACCCCGTCGATGCGCGCCACCGCCAAGTATTTCTGGGTGGTGCTGGCGTTGTTCGTGGTGCAGATCCTGCTGGGCGCGATCACCGCGCATTACCAGGTCGAAGGACAGCAGGCCTACGGCTTCGCCCTCTCCGACGTGCTGCCCTACTCGATCACCCGCACCTGGCATACGCAACTTGCCGTGCTGTGGATCGCGGTGGCCTGGCTCGGCACCGGCCTGTACATCGCGCCCGCGATGTCGGGGCATGAGCCGAAATTCCAGCGGCTCGGCGTGAACTTCCTGTGGACCTGCCTGCTGCTGATCGTGGTCGGCTCGTTCGCCGGGCAATGGCTGGCGGTGATGCAGAAACTGGGCCTGGAGCACAACTTCTGGTGGGGCCACCAGGGCTGGGAATACGCCGACATGGGCCGCTTCTGGCAGTGGTTCCTGTTCGTCGGCCTGCTGCTGTGGCTCACGCTCGTCGGTCGTGCGCTGTGGCCGGTGCTGCGTGGCCCGGCGTCGGGCACCCGTTCGATCGTCGGCCTGCTGTTCCTGTCCACGGTGTGCATCGGCCTGTTCTTCGCCTCCGCGCTGATGTGGGGCGAGCACACGCATATTTCCGAAGTCGAGTACTGGCGCTGGTGGCTGGTCCACCTGTGGGTGGAAGGCTTCTTCGAAGTGTTCGCCACCGCGGTGATGGCGCTGATCTTCACCCGCCTGGGCCTGATCAAGGACACCGTGGCATCGGTCGCGGTGCTGTTCGCCACCATCGTGTTCATGAGCGGCGGCGTGCTGGGCACCCTGCATCATCTTTACTTCGTCGGCACGCCGACCGCGGTGGTGGCGCTGGGCGCGAGCTTCAGCGCGCTGGAAGTGGTGCCGCTGGCCTACATCGGCTTCGAGGCGTACCACACCTACAAGCTGGGCAAGGCCACGCCGTGGATGGCCCGCTACCGCTGGCCGATCATGTTCTTCATCGCGGTCAGCTTCTGGAACCTGGTGGGCGCCGGCCTGTTCGGCTTCCTGATCAACCCGCCGCTGTCGCTGTACTTCATGCAGGGCCTGAACCTGACGCCGCTGCATGGCCACACCGCGCTGTTCGGCGTGTACGGCATGCTCGGCATCGCCCTGCTGCTGTTCGCCCTGCGCGGACTGCGTGGGCAGATGGTGTGGGATACGCGCGCGCTCCAGGTCTCGTTCTGGTGCCTCAACATCGGCCTGGCGCTGATGGCCGTGCTGACCCTGCTGCCGCTGGGCACCATGCAGCTGCTGGCGGCGATCGAGCATGGCTATGCCTACGCCCGCTCGGCGGAGTTCATGCAGAAGCCGATCGTGGAGATGCTGGTGTGGATGCGCGTGCCCGGCGACACGATCTTCAGCGTCGGCGCGCTGGCGCTGTGCTGGTTCGTGCTGCGGTTGTGGATCGCGCCCAGGCGCGACCCGGCCTTCAGCGGATCCGCCGAACACGAATGACACCGCCTCGCCACCCACCGGATGCTTCCATGCAGTACACCCTTCCCACCGTGATCCCGCCTGACCTCGCGACGATCGAACAGGCCCTGGCCATGTACGATCCCTCGGCGCTGGTCGACTACGACGCACGCCATGGCAGCCTCCGCATCTCGACCGTGGCGACGGAGCCGGAGCTGCTCGCGTCGCTGCGCGGGGCCGGCATCGCCGCCGCGGCGGAGCGCCTGCAGCGCGTTCCTTCGCAATGCTGCGGCGGTTGCGGCGGCTGACAGGATGGACGGCACCCCCTCCGCGCGCCTGCTCGCGCAGGCACCGCACCGGCTGATGTTCTTCATCGGCGCCAGCAACCTGCTGCTGGCGATGGCGTGGTGGGCGATGTGGCTGGCGGATGCACGCTGGCAGCTGTTCGGCCTGCGCCAGCCCGTGCCCTATGCCGGTTGGCTGCATGCGTTCGTGATGCAGTACCAGGTGCTGCCCAGCTTCATCTTCGGCTTCCTGCTCACCGTGTTCCCACGCTGGATGGGCCTGCCGGAACTGGAGCGCTGGCGCTACCTGCCGGTGGGGCTGGGCATCTTCGGCGGACAACTGGCGACGCTGGCCGGGATGTTCGGCTTCGAGCCCGGCGTGGTGGTCGGCTACTGGATGACCCTCGCCGGCTGGCTGGCCTGCATGGCCACGCTCGGGCCGCTGCTCACGCGCGAGCGCGGCACCACCTGGCATGCGCGCGCCTGCTTCCTGGGCCTGTCGATGGGCCTGCTCGGCCTGCTGGCATGGGGGGGCTTCCTGCTGGGCGGCGACGCCAGGCTCGCGTTCGCCAGCATCAAGCTCGGCACGTTCGGGCTGCTCCTGCCGGTGTACTTCAGCGTCGCGCACCGGATGTTCCCGTTCTTCGCCGGCAACGTGGTACCCGGTTACGTGGCCTGGCGACCGTTGTGGATGCTGGGCGCGGTCATCGCGCTTTGCATGGCCCACCTGGGCCTGGAGTTGTCGCACGCCTACGCATGGCTGTGGTTGGCCGACCTGCCGCTGTTCGCACTGCTGTCGGTCGCGCTGTGGACGTGGTGGCCGCGTGGCCCGGCCCCCGGCCTGCTGCAGGTGTTGTTCCTCGGCCTGGCCTGGCTGCCGCTGGCGATCGGCCTGTATGCGTTCCAGAGCCTGGCGTATTCGCTCACCGGCGACTTCCTGCTCGGTCGCGCACCGGCGCATGCGCTGTTCATCGGCTTCTTCGGCAGCGTGCTGGTGGCGATGGTCACCCGCGTCACCCAGGGCCATTCCGGGCGCGCGCTGGTAATGCCGGCGGCCGCGTGGTTCGCGTTCGCGGCGATCCAGCTGGTGGCACTGGCGCGGGTGTTCGCCGAGGTCGTGCCGGACGGACTCGCCTGGCAGGCAGTGGCGGCGATCGGCTGGCTGCTGGCATTCGCCCCTTGGGTGCTGCGGATCGGCCGGATCTATCTCTCGCCCCGCACGGACGGCAAGCCCGGATGATCGCGTTCTACCCGCAGATCAAGCAGTTCCACATCGTCATCGCGCTGCTCAGCGGCGCCCTGTTCGCGCTGCGCGGCGGCTTCGCCCTGGCGGGTGCGCGCTGGCCGCGGGCATGGCCGGTGAAATGGTTGAGCTACGCCATCGACACCAGCCTGCTGACCGCGGCGATGATGCTGCTGACGATCCTGCCGTGGGCGATGTTCGCCAACGGCTGGCTGCTCGCCAAAATCCTGCTGATCGTCGCCTACGTGGTGCTTGGCGTGCTGGCGATGCGCCCGCATCGCTCGGGGCGCGCCCGCGCCCTGTACTACGCGTCGGCGCTGCTGGCGTTCGCCGCGATCTACGGCATCGCCCGCGCGCATCATCCGCTGGGCTGGCTGGCGCGCTGGCTCGCATGAACGACGATTGGAACGCGGGGGAGCGCCGCTGGGCGGCTGACGCGATCCTGCAGTTGCGCCGCGAAGCCGCGCGGTCCGCCGATACCCACCTGCTGCACATGCGATTCGCCGGGTTCCCCGGCATCGACTTCTATTTCAAGGACGAAGCCGCGCATCCCACCGGCAGCCTCAAGCATCGGCTGGCGCGCTCGCTGTTCCTGTACGCGCTGTGCAACGGCCGCCTGCGCGAAGGCCAGGCGGTGGTGGACGCCTCCTCCGGCAGCACCGCGATTTCCGAAGCCTGGTTCGCCAGGTTGCTCGGCCTGCGGTTCATCGCGGTGATGCCGGCCTGCACGGCGCCCGGCAAGATCGAGGCGGTGCGCTCCCTCGGCGGGCACTGCGAACTCACCGCGGATGGCGAATGCACCCAGTCGCGCGCACGCGCGATCGCCGGGGGCGGCGCCTGCTTCCTCGACCAGTTCGGCCTGGCCGAACGCGCCACCGACTGGCGCGGCAACAACAACATCGCCGAATCCATCCTCGACCAGATGGCCCGCGAACCATGTCCGCATCCCGCGTGGATCGTCTGCGGGGTCGGCACCGGCGGTACCTCCGCCACCATCGGGCGCTACCTGCGCTATCGCGGGCTGGACACGCGCCTGTGCGTGGCGGAACCGGTCGGCAGCGGCTTCGTGCGGGGCTGGCGCGGGCGCGACCCGCATGCAACGGCAACGCATCCCACGTTGATCGAAGGCATCGGCCGACCCCGGGTGGAGCCCGGCTTCATCTTCGACGTGGTGGATGCGGTGGTCGAGGTGGAAGATGCCGACTCCATCGCCGCGGCGTGGCGCCTGGAAGAACTGCTGGGCCGGCGTTACGGCGGCTCGTCGGGAACCAACCTGATGGCCTGCCTCCAGCTTGCCGAAGGCATGCGCGAACAGGGCTGCAACGGCAGCATCGTCACCCTGCTCTGCGATCGCGGCGACCGCTACGCGCAGACCCTGTTCGACCACGACTGGCTGGCCGCGCACGCCATCGACCCCGGTCCCGCGCATGCGCGCCTGGCCGCGCGCCTGCAAGCCGCCTGACGCAGCGGCGTCAACGCCGCCCCTTGTACTCGACCTGCAGCCAGAGCTTGCGGGTGTCGCGGGCGAAGGCGGATGCGCGGTAGTCGGCCAGCTTGACGGTGGCGCCCAGTCCCTTCGCCAGCGGCACGGTGAGCGATGCGTTCCACTCGCTTCCGTAACGCAGGCCGCCGCGGTCGGCGCGGTAGTCGTGCCAGGCCAGTTGCCAGGCGGTGCGGGTGCCCGCGCGTTCGCGGCCGAGGTTGCCGCCCAGGCCGAGGTAGCGATCGTCCAGTCCCGCCGCGGGCGTGACCAGGAACTTGTCGGCCCAGCCGTTGAACGCATGCAGGGTGGCCAGCGGCGCCTGCAGCGAATGCCGGCCATCGCCGCCAAGGTGTTCCCATCCTGCGCGCGCGGTCACGCCGCGCCAGGTGATGGCGGGCTCGGCCAGCCAGTACGCATGCGAGAACCGCAGCGGATTGTTCGCATGGTCGCGCTGGCGCGCGGCCTCCAGCGTCCACGCCAGGCTGCCGGAGGACAGCGGATGCGAGCCGGTCCAGCGCATGCCGATGGTCGAGGTCGAAGCGGTCGCGACGTCGCCATCCCGGTGCAGGTAGGCATACCCCGCCAGTTGCTGCTTGCCGTGCTTCCACGCCGCATTCAACAGGTGCGTGGACAGCGCGCGTTCGCGCGCCAGCGGGTCGCGCGCCCCGTCGCCATTGACCCGATGCACGCGATCGAGGAAGGCATAGCGCAGCGAGAGCTCCTTGCGCGGCGCGAATTCCAGGGCCAGCGCATCGAAGGTCTGCTCGTTCTGCCGCCAGCCGCTGTTGCCCACCCAGCGCTGGTTGTCGAACAGCAGGCGTTGCCGGCCCAGCGCGATGTTCGCGCGCGTCCCTTTCCAGCCCAGCCAGAGCTGGTTGAGTTCGATGCCGGGCGGGTCGATCACCTGCGGCCGGGCACCGTGCCCATTGGCGCCACTGTTGAAGTTCCCGCCCGCGGCGATGCCCTCCATTTCCAGCAGGCCATTCCAACCACGCTCGCTGGAGAACCGCAGGCCGCTGCGCAGGCGCAGGGTCGTGGCGTCGGCATGCGCGGCGAACGCAGCGTCGTCGACCTGTTCGTGGCGCAGTCGCAGGTCCCATTCGACGTGGATGCCGGGGCTGTCGGCCGCCATCACGGCGAACGGCACGGCGCAGCAACCGGCGAGCATCGACAGCTGCAGGGCGAGGCGCGGCAACATGGCGAGGGCTCCGTTTGGCGTGGAAGCGAGCATCGTCCGCCCACCAGCGCTCGGCGTTGATGCAGGTCAAGCGGGCGCCTGCCGGGCCACATGGCATGGCGGGACTTGATCCAGGTCAAAGCGGTACGCGCAGCCGGGGGCGGATGCTGCGGGCATCGACCCAACGCGCACACCGTCCAAGGGGGACATCGCCATGAAAGCCGCCACGCTCCGGTTGCTCACGCTCGCCATCGCCATCGCCATCGGGCTGCCCGCCTGCAGCAAGGACGAGGCCGCGACGGATCCCGCGACCACCGCGATCGCCGACGACACCGGCGGCTCCGCCAAGGGCGACTTCGGCCCGCCGCAGGGCGCGCCGGTCGAAGCCGTGCTGACCTCGCCGCCGCTCGTGCCACCGGCCACCGGGCGCACCGCGCCGGCCAAGGTGATCGTCTCGCTGGACGTGGTCGAGAAGGACATGGAGATCTCCGAAGGCGTGACCTACACCTTCTGGACCTTCGGCGGCACCGTGCCGGGCAGCTTCATCCGCGTGCGCCAGGGCGACACGGTGGAGTTCCACCTGCGCAACATGCCGGACAGCAAGATGCCCCACAACATCGACCTGCACGGCGTCACCGGGCCCGGTGGCGGCGCGGCCTCCAGCTTCACCGCGCCCGGCCATGTCAGCCGCTTCACCTTCAAGGCGCTCAACGCCGGCCTGTACGTCTACCACTGCGCCACCGCGCCGGTGGGCATGCACGTGGCCAACGGCATGTACGGGCTGATCCTGGTCGAGCCGCCGCAAGGGCTGCCGAAGGTCGACCGCGAGTACTACGTGATGCAGGGCGACTTCTACACCACCGGCAAGTACCGCGAGAAAGGCCACCAGGGCTTCAACATGGAGAAGGCCATCGACGAGAACCCGACCTACGTGCTGTTCAACGGCATGGAAGGCTCGATGACCGGCGACAAGGCGCTCACCGCCAAGACCGGCGAGACCGTGCGCCTGTACGTGGGCAACGGCGGCCCGAACCTGGTGTCGAGCTTCCATGTCATCGGCGAGATCTTCGACAAGGTCTGGTACGAGGGCGGCACCAAGTTCCAGGAAAACGTGCAGACCACGCTGATCCCCGCGGGCGGCGCGATGATGGCCGAATTCCACATGGAAGTGCCGGGCAGCTACGTGCTGGTCGACCACAGCATCTTCCGCGCCTTCAACAAGGGCGCGCTGGCGATCCTCAAGGCCGAAGGCCCGGAGAACAAGGCGATCTATTCCGGCAAGGAAGTCGACGCCGTGTACCTGGGCGACCAGGCCGCCGGCACCAGCCGCGCGCCGGTGGCCGCCGCCGCGGCCTCGGCCAAGTCCGGCAACCTGACCAAGGAAGAGCAGATCGCCGCAGGCAAGGTGCTGTTCGCCGGGACCTGCTCCACCTGCCACCAGCCCGACGGCGCCGGCATGCCCGGCGTGTTCCCGCCGCTGGCCGGCTCCGACTTCCTCAAGGCCAACCCGAAGCGCCTGCCGGAAATCATCCTGCACGGCCTGGTCGGGCCGGTGACGGTCAACGGCAAGGACTACAACTCCAACATGCCGCCGATGAGCCAGCTGACCGACGACGAGGTCGCCAACATCGGCACCTACGTGCTCAACAGCTGGGGCAACCCGGGCGGCCAGGTGAGCAAGGCCGATGCCGCCGCGGCACGCGCCGCCAAGCCGGCCAACAGCTCGGACGGCCATTGAGCGATGCGTCGCGTACTCGCCGTCGCGTTGCTCGCGATCCCGCTCGCCGGCCTGGCGGCCGGTGCGCTGGGGTCGCGCTACGTGGGCCTGCCCGGTGGGGTGTTCAAGTCGGTGTTGCGCTACGAGGACGCGAAGGACGGCGTGCGCATCGCGCCGTTCGCGCTGATGCGGCGGCCCGTGACCAACGCGGAGTTCCTGGACTTCGTGCGCACGCATCCGCAGTGGCAGCGCGGCAAGGTCGCGCCGGTGTTCGCCGAAGCCCGCTACCTCTCGCACTGGGCAGGCCCGACCACGCTGGGCGACAACGCCCTGCCGGACCGGCCCGTGGTCTGGGTCAGCTGGTTCGCCGCGGATGCGTACTGCGACTCGATCGGCGCGCGCCTGCCGAACTGGAACGAATGGGAATACGCCGCCGCGGCCGACGAAACCCGCCGCGACGCTCGCGCCGACCCGGCCTGGCGCGAACGCATCCTGGGCTGGTATTCGCGGCCGTCGAACACGGTGCTGCCGCGGGTCGGCCTGCAGGCGCCGAATGCCTGGGGCGTGCAGGACCTGCACGGCCTGGTCTGGGAATGGACCGAGGATGCATCGTCCTTGCTGGTGGACAGCGACAACCGCACCCAGGGCGATCCCGACAAGGCGAAGTTCTGCGGCGCCGGCGCGCTGTCGATGGACGACCGCGAGAACTACGCGGTGATGATGCGGGTGGCGATGCTGTCCTCGCTGGACGGGCACGATGCCACCGCCAACATGGGCTTCCGCTGTGCCTGGAGCGCACCACGATGAAACGATCGAATTTCGCGACGACGGCGAGGGCCGCGGTGGTCGGCATCGCCCTGGCCATGGGCGCATCCCCGGCCTTCGCCGGCGGACCCACCGCCAGGCCATTGCCATCCGACTCCGTCTACCAGCTCGCCCTGCCGCTCACCGACCAGGCCGGACGCACCGCCGACTGGCGCAACCTGCGCGGCAAGCCGCGGGTGGTGTCGATGTTCTACACGTCGTGCCAGTACATCTGCCCGTTGATCGTGGACTCCGGCAAGGCGATCGAGCACCAGTTGTCGCCGGCCGAACGCGGCCGCATCGGCATCGTCCTGATCAGCATGGATCCGGCGCGCGACACCCCGGCTGCCCTGCGCAAGGTGTTCGACAAGCGCGGGCTGGATGCCGCCGGCTGGTTGCTGGCCGCGCCGCCCGCGGAGGACGTTCGCGCGGTCGCCGGCCTGCTCGGCATCCGCTACCGGCAACTCGCCGATGGCGAGTTCAACCACACCAGCGCGTTGATCCTGGTGGACGCGGAAGGGCGCATCATCACCCGCACCGAACAGGTGGGCAGCAAGCCGGATCCGGCGTTCATCGAAGCGGTCAGGCGCGAGGCCGCAAAGCGGTCCTGAGCCATCGGCGAGTACCCTCGGCGACGCGGCGCGCACGCCCCTCCCCTTGCTGACGAGTGCCGACATGCCAACGAGCGACACCCAGACCACCCCGGGCCGATTCCAGCTCCAGTTCCTCGGCGCCAATGCGACCGTCACCGGCTCGCGCCACCTGGTGACCGCGGGCTCGTCCCGGATCCTGGTCGACTGCGGCCTGTTCCAGGGCTACAAGCCGCTGCGGCTGCGCAACTGGGCGGAGTTCCCGGTGGACCCGGCGTCGATCGATGCAGTGCTGCTGACCCACGCGCACCTGGACCACAGCGGCTACCTGCCACGCCTGGTCCGGTCCGGCTTCCGCGGCAAGGTCTGGTGCACCGAGGCGACCCGCAGCCTGTGCGGCATCCTGCTGCCGGACTCCGCGAGACTGCTGGAGGAGGAAGCCGAGCACGCCAACCGCAGCGGGTCATCGAAGCACCATCCCGCGGAACCGCTTTACCGCGAAGCCGACGCGCGCGCCAGCCTTGCGCACCTGCATGGCGTCGCCTTCGACCGCGTGTTCCAGCCCGCCCCCGGCGTCCACGCGCGCTTCCGCATGCAGGGTCACATCCTCGGCGCCGCTGCCGCCACCCTGGAGTTCGAGGGCCGCCGGATCACCTTCAGCGGCGACCTGGGCCGGCCGCACGACCCGCTGATGCCGGCGCCTGCTGCATTGGCGGAGTCCGACTGGGTGGTGGTGGAATCGACCTACGGCAACCGCACCCATCCCGCCGAAGCGCCCGACGAGGAGTTGCTGGCGGTGCTGCGGCGCGTGATCGCGCGAAGGGGCGTGGTGGTCATCCCGGCGTTCGCGGTCGGCCGCGCGCAGATGCTGCTGCATGTCATCACGCAACTGCAGGAGACCGGCCAGCTCGCCAAGGTACCGGTCTACCTCAACAGCCCGATGGCGGCGAGCGTCAGCGGCCTCTATCGCACGTTCCCGCGACTGCATCGGCTGGACGCCCACGCGCTGGCGGCGATGGAACGCAATGTCCACGTCGTCGACAGCGTCGAGGCATCCAAGGCGCTCAATCGGCGCAAGGGCCCGATGATCATCGTGTCCGCCAGCGGGATGGCCACCGGCGGGCGCGTGCTCCACCACCTGCTGGCATTCGCGACGGAGCCGCGCAACGCGATCGTGCTGTGCGGATTCCAGGCCGGCGGCACCCGCGGCGCGGCGCTGGCCGCGGGCCAGAAGCAGTTGCGCATCTTCGGACAGGAGGTGCCGGTCGGCGCCGAGGTCGTGCAGCTCGCCGCCGGTTCCGCACATGCCGATGGCGACGAGATCCTGGCCTGGCTGCGCAGCGCGCCGACACCACCGCGCAAGGTCTTCGTCACCCACGGCGAGCCGGATGCCGCCGATGCGCTGCGTGCCCGCATCGAGCACGAACTCGGCTGGCCGGCACATTTCCCGGAGTACCTCGAACAGGTCGACCTCGCCTGAACACGGCGCATCGACGCAGTTGGAGCGCGACGTGACCGGATCGCTTGCCGGTAACCGCCCCACCGGCCACGACGCCGGACCGGCAGCGCCACCCCGGCGCTGGGCGGGCCTGACGTCGGTGGAGGCCAGCGCGCGCCACCTGCGCGATGGCCCCAATGCCCTGCCGCAACCCGAACGGCGTTCGCACTGGGCGATCGTGCTCAGCGTGGTGCGCGAACCGATGTTGCTGCTCCTGCTGGCCGCCACCACGCTCTACCTGGTGCTGGGCGACACCGGGGAAGCCCTGCTGCTCGCACTGTCGGTGCTGGCGGTGATCGGCCTGACGATCTACCAGGAACAGAAGTCCGAACGCGCGCTGGAGGCCCTGCGCGAACTGGGGAGCCCACGTGCACGCGCGCTGCGCGATGGCAGCCCGTGCCTGCTGCCCGCCGGCGAACTGGTGGTGGGTGACGTCATCTTCCTCGCCGAGGGCGACCGGGTGCCCGCGGACGCGCGCCTGCTGGAGGCCATCGACCTCCAGGTCGACGAATCGCTGTTGAGCGGCGAATCCGTGCCGCTGCGGCGTCGGGTCGATGGCCCCGGCGAAGAGGCGCTGGTCCATGCCAGCACGCTGGTGGTGGCTGGACACGGCGTGGCCGAAGTCACCGCCACCGGCCCGCGTACCGAGGTCGGCAAGATCGGCGTCTCGCTGCGCAGCCTGCACGTGGAACCGACGCCGATGCAGCGGGAAATCCGCCGCGTGGTGCTGCTGTTCGCCGGCCTGGCGCTGTCCACCGCGGTGCTCGTCTCGGGATTGTTCCTGGCAAGCCGTGGCGGACTGGCGGACGCGATCCTGGCCGGCCTGACCCTGGCGATCGCCACCATCCCGGAAGAATTCCCGGTGGTGCTCGCGGTGTTCCTCGCGCTGGGCGCGTGGCGGATGGCGCGGCACCAGGCCCTGGTCCGGCGCACCCCGGCGATCGAGGCGCTGGGCGCGATCACCGTGTTGTGCGCCGACAAGACCGGCACCCTCACCCGCAACCGCATGGCGGTCGCCGAGCTGGTGGCCGGCGCACAACGCAGCGGCGTGCAACCGGCGCTGCCGCCCGACTTGCGCGCGCTGCTCGACGCGGGCGTGCTGGCGAGCCGCGCGGATTCGATCGACCCCATGGACCGCGCCCTGCACGAGGCCGCCGCGGCACTGGACCCGGCCGCCTCCGCGGATGGCGCGCCAACGCAGGTGCTGCTGCGCGAATACCCGCTGTCGCCCGCCTGCACCGCGGTGACCCACGCCTGGCAGCGCGGCAACGGCGTGTTCGTGGCCTGCAAGGGCGCGCCGGAAACCGTGGCCGACCTCTGCCATGCCACCGCCGCACAGCGTGCCGCGATGCTCGCAGACGTCGAGGCGATGGGACGCCGGGGCCTGCGCGTGCTGGCCGTCGCCGCTGCCGCGTGGAACGACGATGCCGCCGCCCTGCCCTCCGCCATGCAGGGCTTCGCCTTCGCCTGGCTGGGCCTGGTGGGGTTCGCCGATCCGCTGCGCGACGGGGTCGCCGATGCCGTGGCGGAGGCCAGGGCTGCCGGCATCCGCGTGGTCATGCTGACCGGCGACCATCGCGCCACCGCGCGGGCGATCGCGACGCAGGCGGGGATCGCGGCGGACGGCGCGGTGAGGGAAGGCCGCGAGCTGGATGCGATGGACGATGCGACCATGCTGCGCTGCGCACGCGAAACGAATGTGTTCGCCCGCGTGCGCCCCGAGCAGAAGCTACAACTGGTCGCCGCGCTCAAGCAGGACGGTCAGGTGGTGGCGATGACCGGCGACGGGGTCAACGATGCGCCCGCGCTGGTGTCCGCGCACGTCGGCATCGCGATGGGCCAGCGCGGCACCGACGTCGCCCGCGAGGCCGCGGCGATCGTGCTGCTCGACGACGACTTCGTCACCGTGGTGCGGGCGATCCGCCTGGGCCGGACGATCTACGACAACATCCAGCGCGCGGTCCACTACATCCTCGCCGTGCACGTGCCGATCGCCGGGCTGGCGCTGCTTCCGCTGGTAGGCGGCGGCCCACTGGTGCTGCTGCCGCTGCACGTGGTGTTCCTCGAACTCATCATCGACCCCGCCTGCTCGATCGTGTTCGAGCGCGAATCCGAGGCAAAGGGCGCAGACATCATGCGGCGCGCGCCGCGACCTCCCACGGCGCGCCTGCTCGGCGTGCGCAGCCTGGTCGGCAACCTGCTGCGAGGCGGAGCGATGTTCGCCGCGGTCGCCGCCGCCTATGCCGCTGGTCGCGCACTCTCGTTGCCGGCGGCGCAGGTCGGCGCGCTCGCGTTCACCGCACTGGTCACCGGCAACCTTGGCCTGATCGTGGTCTATCGCGCCGGGACCTCGCTGTGGCGGACCCTGCGTGCGCCGAACGCCGCATTCGCGGTGGTGGCCGCGGGCGCCGCGGCGATGCTGCTGGTGGTGACGCGCCTGCCGGGACCGGCGCGCCTGTTCGGATTCGAGCCGCCCCCGATGGCACCGTGGCTGCTGGCGATCCTGCTCCCCTTGGCCGTGGCCGCCCTGCTCAAGGCCGGTCGGCGCGAACGGTAGCCGGCGTCCGCGGGCTCGCCTGACCCGACGGCTTGATCCTGGTCAAGCCCAGGGCCACGCGGCTGGCGTCTACTGGCCCCGTTCCAATGCGATTCGCCAAGCCATCAAGGAGGTCACTGACATGCAACGCGTCAACGGCAAGACCTGCATCATCACCGGCGCCGCCGTCGGGATCGGCCGCGCCTGCGCCCTGCGCCTGGCGCAGGAGGGCGCGCGCGTGGCCCTGTTCGACATACTCGATGGCGAGGGCCACGCGCTGGAATCCGAGCTTCGCGCCGCCGGCCACGAGGTCGCGTACTGGCATGTGGATGTCGCCGACGAGGCGATGGTGCGCACCGCCATCGACGAAGTGGCCGCGCGCTTCGACGGGGTGCACGTGCTGGTGAACAACGCCGGCATCGCCGGTGCCAACAAGCCCACCCACGAACTGACCGAAGCGGAGTGGGACCGGGTGCAAGCGGTCAACGTCAAGGGCGTGTTCTTCTGCACCAAGCATGCGATCCCGCACATGCGCCAGGCCGGCCACGGCAGCATCATCAACCTGTCCTCGATCTACGGGCTCGTCGGCGGTGCCGACGTGCCGCCCTACCACGCCGCCAAGGGCGCGGTGCGCCTGATGTCCAAGACCGACGCGATGTATTACGCGCCCGAGCGCATCCGGGTGAATTCGGTGCACCCGGGCTACATCCGCACACCGATGGTGGAGCACCACCTGCGCGACAGCGGCGCCACCGACATCGAGGCGGCCTGCCGCGATGTCGGCCTGCTGCACCCGCTCGGCCACATGGGCGAACCGGACGACATCGCGTGGGGCGTGGTCTACCTGGCCTCCGACGAATCCCGGTTCGTCACCGGCAGCGAACTGGTGATCGACGGCGGCTACACCGCGCGCTGAACCCCCGGTTCAGTGCCGCAGCAACATCGGGAGTGTGCTGTGGCGGAGCAGGTGGCGGGTGACGCCGCCAAGCACCCATTCGGCCAGGCGAGGGCGACCGTAAGCGCCTGCCACCAGCAGGTCCGCCGCGACTTCCTGCGCAGCCTCGAGCAGCGCCGGACCCACATCCTCGCCGGCGTCCAGCATCAAATATTCGATTCCCACGCCGTGTTGTTCCGCCCATGCATCCAGGTCGAAGCGCATCAGGCCGGCCGCCGCGGGACGCTGGGTGCCGGACAGGATCACCACCCGCTGCGCGGCCTGCAGCAAGGGCAGTGCCGCGTGCAGGGCGCCGATCGCCTCGATCGACCCGTTCCAGGCCACGGCGATGCATTCGTTAGGAGCCTCGCGCCCACCAGCCGCCTGCGGGACGACGATGCACGGCAGGCCAGTGGTCAACACCAGCTGGGCAGCCCCTGCTTCCGATTGCCAGGAGTCCTGGCCACCCACCCCGAGCACCAGCACGTCGTGCCAGTGGCCGGCATGCCGGAGCAGCACCGACACGTCGCCGTCGGCCACCTCCCAGCGCGCATGGGAGGCCCCCAACGACGTGGCCCATGCCTCGAATGCAGGCGCCGCCTCGCGGGCCGCGAGGCCTTCATGCTGGATCCACTCCGCGTACGCCGCGACCACCGAGGTCACGTCGTAGTCGGGCAGCGCCGGCATGGCCGGGGGTACGTAAAGCGCCGTCACCGTGGCGCGCTGCGAGGCCGCCAGGTGCGCGGCGTAAGTGACCGCCGGATCGCGATCACGGTAACGAACCGCATGGACAAGGATGTCGTGCATGGCCAGCCTCCACGGGCGCCGGGGATCCGGCGTGGCCAGTCTGTGCCGGCTGGCACCTCGCGCATTGATCCTGCTCAATTTCCCGCGAGACCGGGGTCGACGAAGCGTCGCCGTTCCCCAGGCACTCAGGCCGGGCGTTGCCGCCCCACGCCGCGCGTCGACTCCGGCTCGCACCCACGGGCGATCGCATGCAACGCCTTCGCGTCCACGATCCGCACGCGCCGTCCGCG
>Ga0116176_10000495_pt1 | contig 32552 bp, 30 predicted proteins | sample AD_STIC08_MetaG_FD_89803 | JGI IMG/M metagenome (GOLD analysis project Ga0116176, IMG submission 89803) | Active sludge microbial communities of municipal wastewater-treating anaerobic digesters from USA - AD_STIC08_MetaG | ecosystem: Engineered > Bioreactor > Anaerobic > Digestate | place: USA...
CCTTGGGATGAAGCTGAAAAATATTTTACAGCAGACCAGGAAATAGAAGGAGTTATAACGAAATTCAATCCTTTTGGAGCGCTTGTGGCTCTTGGACACGATTTACAGGGATTAATCCATGTTTCTGAATTTGAAAATTTGGAAAAAATGAAAGAACAACTGGAGATTGGAAAAACTTATACCTTTGTTATCTCAACCATCAAGCCGTCTGAAAAAAGAATAATATTGAAATTGAAAAAATAATTGTTATCTTTTCAAAAACCGTCTCTCTCGTGGGGACGGTTTTTGTTTGATTTGATTTCTTATTCAAGTATAATATTCACAAATATATGAATAAAAATATGAAAAAAACAAACACTCCAATGGGAAAAATAATAAAAAATCTTTTTCTCGTTCTTATATCGTTTATTGCCATTCTGGCGATCTTCTCTTCTTTTTATAGCGATCAAAACGTTTTTAAACAGACAAGCTTGAATGAATTGGCTCTAAAAATAAATAATGGTGAAGTATCGTCGATAATTGTTTCTGGACAAGAAGTAACCGCCGTCCTTAACGACAAAACATCTATAATAACCCGCAAAGAATCCGAAGCCGGACTTTTGGAAACGTTAAAAAATTATGGAGTTGATTCCAAAAAACTTTCTCAAATCCCTCTTTCTATAAAAGATGAATCCGGGTTTGGATTTTGGATGGGAATTTTATTGCCGACATTAATTCCTGTTATTTTAATAGGTTTGTTTTTCTGGCTTACCTTCCGACAAGCCAAATCGGGTGCCAATCAAGCTTTTAATTTTGGGAGATCCAATCTGAAAATGTTTAGTTCGTTTAAAGACCGAGTTACCTTTGCCGATGTTGCTGGACTCAAAGAATCAAAACAAGAGTTATTGGAAATAGTGGACTTTCTAAAAAATCCAAAAAAATATATTGATCTTGGAGCCCAAATACCAAGAGGAGTCTTACTACTTGGACAGCCTGGAACGGGAAAAACACTGCTCGCCAGAGCAGTAGCGGGAGAAGCGGGAGTTCCGTTTTTTCACATTAGCGCATCAGAATTTGTAGAAATGTTTGTTGGAGTGGGAGCTTCCAGAACACGCGACGCTTTTGCCACAGCTAAAAGATCGGCTCCGGCTATTCTTTTTATTGATGAGATAGATGCTGTCGGACGAGAACGGGGCGCGGGCGTGGGCGGAGGACACGATGAAAGAGAACAGACTCTTAACCAAATTCTTGTTGAAATGGATGGTTTTGAAAAAGACACTCGGGTAATAATTTTAGCCGCCACCAATCGTCCTGATATTCTTGACCCGGCACTTTTAAGGCCCGGAAGATTTGATAGAAGAGTAGTTTTAGATCTTCCCGATATAAATGATAGAGAGGCTATTTTGAATATTCATTCAAAAAATAAACCTCTTAACAAGGAAGTAAATATAAGAAAAATAGCGGTTAGAACCCCCGGATTTTCCGGAGCTGATTTGGCTAATTTAATGAATGAGGGAGCGATATTGGCGGCTCGAGAAGGAAAAAAAGAGATTCAACAGGAAGATTTATATGAATCCATTGAAAAAGTAATGCTTGGTCCCGAACGCCGATCCAGAGCTATCTCCCAAAAAGAAAAAGGAATAACCGCTTACCATGAAGCCGGTCACGCTCTCGTAGCCGCATCACTGAAAGACGGGGATCCGGTTCATAAGGTTTCCATAATTTCCAGAGGTCAGGCTGGTGGATATACTTTAAAATTGCCTTTGGAAGATATTCATCTAAGAACCCGCAACCAATTTCTCGCGGAGATAACTATGGCTTTTGGGGGATATGCCGCTGAAGAAATTATCTTTAAAGATGTTTCCACTGGTGCCTCCAACGATCTTCAAGTAGCCAGTGAATTAGCTCGAAAAATGGTAGTTAAATACGGAATGAGTGAAAAGTTTGGTCCCATTACATTTGGAAAAACTCAAGAGTTGGTTTTTTTGGGTAAAGAGATATCAACAGAAAAAAACTATTCCGATGCCACGGCTTTGGAAATAGATAAAGAGGTGGAAAAAATCGTAAGAGACTCTCATCAAAAAGCTAAAAAAATACTCTCCTCAAAAAGAAAAATTTTAGACGCCGTTGCTAAAGAATTAACCGAAAAAGAAACTCTTGAAAAGGATGATTTTGAAGCTTTGATGAAAAAACACAAGGTGAGTATGTCCTAAAAATTTCACAGACCGCCACAATGTTGGCGGTCTGTTTTTGTTGAAAACTTTTAATCTTTTGTATACAATAGCCCCTATAAATCCGGCGCGTAGCTCAGCTGGTAGAGCGGACGTCTTATACACGTCTGGTCGCAGGTTCGAGTCCTGCCGCGCCGACAAAAAATAATACTACCCAACACCTTGGGTGGTATTATTTTGTTTTAGAAATTAGATTTTAAAGAATACAAAACAAAGGCAACGGATCCAATAATAACCAAAATTAACAAGATTAAAGCGATAAAACCCATAACCGTAAAAACTTTGACGGATTTTCTGACACTTTCTATATTTTGATCTATTATTTTTTCTTTTACGGATTTTAAAGATTTATAAAGTGAGAACATATAAGATCCCATAAAGGGCCCGAAAAACACCAAACTCAGTATTGTGCCTATAAAAGTTGACCAAGGTGATTGGATTGTTAAAGCTCCTCTAATGGTATTTTCTAAACCATATATCGCCGGAAGCTCTCCTTGAAATGGAGTTCCTGGAATCAAAGTCCTCAAAAAACTCATAATAATTCCTTGAATTATCGCTAAAATTAAACCGATAGCAATATAGCGCCAAAAAATATTCCACCAATCCCCTTTTATATACGCCCAGCTTCTTATAATCGCCTCCTTCCCCTTTGTTTGTTCGGCAATAAAAACAAACACCACCAAAGAAATACAAACAGCGGCATAAATTGCGGGAATTATAAGCATCAGAGCGCCCCCCGCCACAACAACCATCCCTAAAAATAAAATTACCGCATATGGCCAAATTAGTTTCCATGAATCTGAATATGATCTTTTCAAATCTTCCACGGTTCCGATTTCTTTATTACCAACAAAAAGGGCTATCACTGAAAGATAATAAAGAATCGTTATGATGGCTACCAACAAATCAACAATGGGAGAAATTAACAAACCGCCTGGTATAAAATCAAGAAATAGGCTGATAGCAGCTAAAACCATTGGGACGCTGGATATTATTAAAATTGAAGAAAATCTTTCTTTAAATAATTTCCAGGCCTCTTTTAAAAGAACGCTGACGGTTGAAATTTTTAACTGATTTTGTGATATTTCTTCCATAAATAAATTGATTAGTTTTGTTAATTGTATCATATTTTTAAAATTAGTTGTCTAAGATTTGTTAAAATGATAAAGTTAACCAATTATGGATTTATTTTTGTCATTTATTCACAATCACGAATCTCTAGTCTATCTGGCTGTTTTAATAGCGATAATAATAGAGGGGGATGTTTCATTGTTGGTTTTTGGAGCTTTGAGTAAAGAGCGGGTTTTAAATTTTTCTTATGTCATTCCTATAGCTATAGTCGGTGCCTTAATCCATGATTTTATATTTTGGAAAATAGGAGTGCGATTGAAAAAATTTGGAAAAAAGAAGTATATGTTTGTTGATTTTGGAAAAATGGATAATTTTTTAGAAAGAATGCGACCAGCAATCGGAATTTATATAGTTCTTTCAAAATTTGTTTGGAATTTTAATAGAGTAATTCTCGTGTCATCTGGGTATCTTGGACTACAAGCAAAGAAGTTGTTTAAACTCTCTTTGCTTTCGGGGTTTTTGTGGTCGCTTATATTTATGTCTATAGGATATGTTTTTGCCGACCAGACTGATATATTTAAACACAAAATAGAAACTGCCGGTCTCTTTATAGGATTGGCGATTGTTATAATGATTATTTTTGAAAACTACCTCAGAAAAATCCTAAAAAGATACTTTTTTGGGAATGAAATCAATCAATCATCTCTATCTGATCCAAACCTTGAAGAAAACAAGGAAAACTGATACAAAAAGAGGCATGGGGACGATTAGCTCAGTTGGTTAAAAAATCTCGTTTGTTCCCGATTTGTCTATAAACCTGTTAAGATTTATAGAAACAAATCGCAATCCCGCTTAAAGTGGACGATTAGCTCAGTTGGTTAGAGCGTCTCGTTTACACCGAGAAGGCCACAGGTTCGAATCCTGTATCGTCCACTTTGTGCAGGACACTAAAAAGATTGCGAGTCCGAGTTTTGTATTACCTACTGAATTAAAAGTGTTAAAAAAGTAATGGATTATATTTCTTTAATTTTTGCCTTGATTATATTGGTTATTGATGCCGCTTTTTTGTCTTTGTCCATTGGATCTTTATCAATGGCTCCATGGGTTCCATCCAGTCAACGCTCTATAAGAAGAGGTTTAAAATTAGCCGACCCTAAATCAGGAGAAATAATTTACGATCTTGGGTGTGGCAATGGAACAGTTATAATGAATGCTGTTTGTAATTATTCGGTCAAGGCGATAGGTATAGAAATAGCTCTGCCGTTGATTATTCTTTGCAAAATACGCTACTGGATAAATTCTAAAAGAAATAAATTAAAAGGATCAGCTTGTTTTAAAAAAGCCAATCTATTTAAAGAAGATTTATCAAAAGCTGATATTGTTTATCTTTTTGCTTTACCTAAAACGCTTGAAAACAAAATACGCCCCAAATTAGAACGAGAACTTAAATCGGGAACTAAAATTATTTCAAATGTGTTTGAAATAAAAGGATGGGAGCCTGATGTGGTTGATTATGAATCCGGTTGTTCTCCTGTGTATTTATATATAAAAAAATAACCTTGAACGTTTATGATTTCTGGGTTATTTTTTATTAAAAATTGAATTCAGAGATTATAGTTATTTCTCAACTTTTCTTGTTTTTTTTATTTTAGAATGAATCTTTTTTGATTTTATTCTTTGTTCTTTGGTATGGATCGGAATAGTTGTTGAGATTCTCTCTTTTTCCGGAGTAAGAGTTTTTATGACTAATTTTATTATTGCATCAATAACTTCTTTTTTGTTTTGGTTTTGAGTGCGATATTTTTGACTAGAAATACAAAGAATTCTCCCTTTGATGTTTTTTTGTCCGATAAGCTTTGAAAGTTTTTGTCTATCATCTTCTGATATAGCCCGCGACGTTGAGAAATTCCACAAACCAACAACTTTGGTTTTTCTTTTGTTAATATTTTGACCACCCGGCCCAGAAGATTGAGCCATATCAAACCGCGTTTCTTTTTTGATTATTGATTCTATCTTTTTTTCCTCTGTCATATCTCATTCATTATACCATTAAACAGAGCTGGTGTCCGAAAAAGTTGTTTTTTGGATTTAGGTTATTGTTTTATTATTCTTTATTTCAGATTTAATGATTTTATACAAAAACAGAAATGTTGATGTTTGAATATTTAATTTAGATTAATTTATTTTTATAAAAATATAATGACGGTAATTTAAAATTTTTCAATCGGATAATTTAAAAAGTCCGGCAAGGTCATTTTGCCGGACTTTTTTATTTAGTTGTTTTTATTAATGTGTGCCAAAAAAGCTAGTATTCATAAGGAAAATGAATTTCCGCATAAAACCTATACTTTCAAGAATTACCGATTTTTTAGTTAAAATATTAATTTTCTTCAAAATTTCACTTTCCGCATTAAACCTAGTTATTTTTAAATACTCCTAAAAAAATGTTTCACGTGAAACATTTTGAACCATATTTATGGGTTGTTTTGTGAGATAAAATGTTTCACGTGAAACATTTTATCCAAAAAAAGTCCGGCAAATAGGTTTTAAGCCATTTTTTAAAATCTTGCCGGACTCACATTGTTTCACGTGAAACATTTTGTTTAAAATTATCATTGTTTGATAAAAAAATAAGAATATAATAAATATATGGATTCTTTAGAAGTGGGCAAATTAGGTGAAGAATTGGCCTGTGGATATCTAGTTAATAAAGGTTATAGGATAATAGATAGAAATTTCCGTAAAGGATTTGGAGAAATAGATGTAATAACAAAAAGACAAGATGGGGTCTTAGTTTTTATAGAAGTTAAAACAATGACTAAGCATAATGACCCTGTGGAAAAGAGTCCGGCAAGTTATCCACACCTTGCCGGATATGAATCAAATCTGGAACGGATAATCCCAGAAGATCAGATGACACTATCCAAGATAAACAAGTTTAAAAAAATCTGCCAATGGTATGCAAATAATAACCCGAAGCTAGTGTTAGAGAATGGATATCAATTGGATGTATTATCCATAATTATTCAAAATAATCGGGTTTTTATAAAACATTATCAGAACATCATTTAACTAGTATTGACTTTTTTTGTCTTTATTTTATAAATATAAAACTGGAATTGTTTTGTTTTTTCTGTTTTAATCCTTCTAATGTCTGGTCATAATAAATGGACTCAAATAAAAAGAAAAAAAGGGGTTACCGATCAAAAACGGGGGCAGATTTTTTCTAAATTACTAAGAGCTATTTCGGTAGCAGCCAAAGAAGGTACCAACCCAACAAACAATACCAGACTTAAATCAATAATAGACAAAGCCAGAGATATTAATGTTCCGTTGGAAAACATTGAAAGAGCTATAAATAAATCATCGGAAATTGGTGATGTTGAAGATCTAATAATTGAGGCGTACGGACCTGAAGGAATAGCTATTTTAATTGAAGCTCAAACAAATAATCGCAATAGAACAATTTCAGAAATAAAAAAAATTCTTTCTGACCACGAGGCAAAATGGGCCGATCCCGGAAGTGTTTTGTGGGCATTTGAAAAAGATTCTTTTTCACCGCACGAATACCATGCCAAGTTTCCTCAAAAAATATCGGATGAATCAGAAAAGAAAATAATAAAAATCCTTGACGCTCTTGATGAACACGATGATGTTTTGGAAGTTTATACTAACGAAGTTTTAAATGAGTCTTAATTTTTATGAAAATAATAGGCATTGATCCGGGAAGCACACGCGCCGGTTATGGAATAATAGATTTTCAGGGTAGGTTGCCTGTCTTTATAGATGCTGGAATATTAAAAATTTCGTCATTAGACAAAAATGAGCGTTTGTTAGAATTGTATAAATCATTCCAATCAATTATAAAAAAATATTCTTTGGATGCGGCTGGAGTTGAAAAATTATATTTTGTAAAGAATATAAAAACAGGAATTGAAGTTTCTCAATCAAGAGGAGTAATTATATTATGTCTTCAAGAGAAAAAAATACCCATTAAAGAATACACTCCTCTTGAAATAAAGCAGGGTGTATGCGGTTATGGAGGAGCTGATAAATCGGCGATAACCAAAATGGTTAGGTCTATTTTAAAAATAGAAGATCTCAAACAACCTGATGATGTTTATGATGCTTTGGGAATAGCATTGGTAACAGGTTATTCAATGTTAACCGATCAACGTAATTATCCACATTAAAAATTGACAAATAATTGGTTTCGGTTATATTTTTATAGTTAATAATTTTCATAATTAAGTTATAAAAAAATAATGAACGCAATTGATACAAAAGTTCCGTTTGTAGTTTCTTTTAAAAGTTATGAAGAAGAGGAGGATGAAGATGATTTTGATATAAGTCTCACGGGGAATAATAAACCAAAAGAAGAAGGTGATGACTTTGATCCTGATGCAGAAGAAGCAGAATATCTTGGAGAGGAAACAGAAGAAGACGAAGAAGAAGAGGAAGAAGAGGGAGAGGGTTTTGGATTAAACGAAGATGAAGAAGATGAAGATGCGAATGAATAAATAACTGTAAAATCCCCCTCCATAAAATTTGGAGGGGGATTTTTAGTATAAAAAATAAAAGAGTATACTTTGTTAATATGAAAAAAACGTTTAATTATAAAAAATTAATTGGAATTGTTTTTGTTGTTGTTTTAATTTTTGTTGTGTGGAGTCTTTTTTATTTTATCCAACTTGTAAAAGATCTTCCTCATCCGGAAAAACTTACTGATCTTCAACCTACTCAATCAACAAAAATATACGACCGGACCGGAGAAATTCTTTTGTATGAAATACATGGCCAAGAAAATAGAACTGTTTTGGCTCCAATAGATATTCCCGATTACATTAGTAAAGCTGTTGTAGCTGTGGAAGATCAGGGTTTTTATCAACACTCTGCTATTGATTGGAAAAGTATTGTAAGAGCTTTTTTTGCTAATTTAATAAAAGGTAGGATAACTCAAGGCGGATCAACAATAACTCAACAACTGGTGAAAAATGTTTTTTTAACACCGGAAAAGACGATAGAAAGAAAATTGAAAGAATTGATTTTGTCCTATTGGATAGAAAAAAACTACACGAAAGATGAAATTTTAGTGATGTATTTAAATCAAATTCCTTTAGGATCTAATGCTTATGGAATTGAGGCCGCCAGCAGATTATATTTTGGGAAAGGAGCAAAAGATATAACCTTAGCTCAAAGCGCTGTTTTAGCCGCTTTAATTCAAGCTCCCTCTTTTTATTCGCCTTGGGGTGTTCATATAAAAGATTTGGAGAATAGAAAAAACTATGTTTTAGATCAAATGGAAGGGCTTGGATATATTGATAAAACAAAATCAAACGAAGCCAAACAAGAAAAAATTGTTTTTCAACCTCAATCTATCGGCTCAATAAAAGCCCCTCACTTTGTGATGATGGTGAGGGATTATATTATCAATAAATATGGTGAAGAATTGGTTGAAAATGGAGGATTAAAAGTAATCACTTCTTTAGATTGGAAACAACAAGAAATTGCCGAAAGAGTTGTTAAAGAGGGGGCTTCTCGAAACAAAGAATTGTACAAAGGAGAAAATGCTTCTTTGGTTTCTCAAGATCCTAAGACCGGACAAATATTAGCGATGGTTGGTTCGGCTAATTATTTTGACAAAACAATTGATGGCAACTTCAATGTTGCGTCTCAAGGATTAAGACAACCAGGATCTGCTTTTAAACCATTCGCATATTTAACTGCTTTTGAAAAGGGTTACACTCCCGACACAATTGTTTTTGATACACCAACCGAATTTACTCCAAACAATCCTAATTGTCCTATTGTAGTAGATTATAATAATGAAAATAATCAATGTTTCCATCCTCATAATTTTGATAATGAGTTTCGAGGTCCAGTAACCTTAAAACAAGCCCTTGCTCAATCACTTAACATTCCATCAGTTAAGGTTTTATATTTGGCTGGAATAAAAGACACGATAGAAACAGCTAAAAAAATGGGTATTACTACTTTAGAAGATCCCTCTAAATACGGACTTGCTTTGGTTTTAGGAGGTGGAGCAGTTAAACTTTCCGAGTTAGTTGGAGCTTATTCTGTTTTTTCTCAAGAAGGAATAAAACACAATTCGTCATTTATTTTAAAAGTGGAAGATAATAACAAAAACACTCTTGAGCAATTTATAGATTCGGCAAATCAAGTAATTGAACCGCAATACACAAAAATAATTAATTCAATTTTATCGGATTCTGAACTTCGATCCGGATTGTTTCAGTCCAGTATTAATTTAACTAATTTTAACGGATATCAAGTGGCTCTTAAAACAGGAACAACAAATGATTATAGAGACGCTTGGGTGGTTGGTTACACTCCATTTATTACAGTCGGAGTATGGTCGGGAAATAGCGATTACAAACCAATGCAAAAACAAGGAGGCAGTATATTAGCAGCAGTGCCTATTTGGAGCGCTTTTCTTAAAGAAGTTATAAATCAGTACCCTCCAGAGAAATTCGCCTCTCCAGACCCCATAATTTCATCAAAACCGATGTTTAATGGGCAATATATAGTTCAAATATTGAAAAATGGAATAAATTTTCCTAATATCCACGACATCCTTTATTATATTGATAAAAATAATCCCACTAGCGACGTCGGACAAAATTATAATCCTTCAAACGATTACCAGTTTAATAATTGGGAAATTCCCGCTATTAATTGGGCAAGAATAAATATTCCTAATTTTGACATCCAATATAATAAATAAATTTTAATTTTAAAAACACCCCGAGAGATCGGGGTGTTTTTTTATGAAGATTTTATAGGCATAACAATATACAGATATGATGGATCATCGGGAGACTTTATTAAACTGGGTTTTTCTTCTCCATTAAATCCAAAAAATACATTGTTTTGTTTTATATTTTTTAATCCATCTAAAACAAATTTCCAATTAAAAGTTACTCGCGCACTTTCTCCTTTTATTTTTGCCGGTAATATATATTCACTTTCTCCAAATTCTTGGCTTGATGATAAAATAGTTATATTTTTTAAAGATTCATCGGTTACAAATTTAACTTCATTAAGACGATTAGAAAGCGATCCTGCTAATTTTAACGCTCCTGAAAGATCATTTTTATCAATTATCACTTCTGTGTTGAAGTTTTTCGGAATAACTAATTCATAGTCCGGAAACTTTCCTTCTATCAATCTTGAGACAAATAATATTTGGTTCTCTTCAAAAAAAACTTGATTGTTTTCAAAATATATTTTCATTTTTCCATCTGTTTTTGATGAAAATATTTTAATTAATTCTTGCACAGTTCTAAAAGGTATTATATAAGACGCCTCATTTTTCAAATCAGCTTCAAATTTTTTTGATGGAATAGTTTTTTCAGCAAGTCTAAAACTATCTGTTGCGGCTAAATTAATTGATTCTCCTTTATATACAAAGAATATTCCTCCCAACTCTGGTCTAATATCCGAAACCTGACATGCTGAAAAGACTGAAGAAATTGATTCTATAAAATAAACCGTATCTATTTGAAAAAAACTTTTTTTATTTTCTTTAATTTCTGGGATTATAGGGTAATCGTCTTTGGGTGTTGTTGATATTTTAGCTTTATAATTATCAGTTGTTATAAGAATGGAAGATCCTTTTGTTTCTAAATTTATTCTTTCGGATGTTAAATTATAAATAATTTGAGAAAAAACAGAATAGGGAATAGTAACTGATCCATCTTGAATTATTTTAGCTGATATAATATAAGAAACTCCTATCTCTAAATCAGTGGATGATATTTTAAGTTTGTCTTCAAACGCTTCTAATAGAAAATTTTTTAAAACAGGCAAGTTAGAGTTTTCTTTATGTGTTCCCGATATTATCGACAAACCTTCTTTAAGATTATTTTTAAGAACAATTAGGTTCATATTTTTTGTTTATTATATTAATATAAATAGTAGTAGGAGTAGTAGTGAGTTGTGTATAAGTGGATAACTAAACGGGGTTATTTTTTAAAACAATAAATAAAGGTTTTTATTTAGTATATTTTGTAGAGAAGGTGTGGAAAAGTAGTGTAATTTTAAGCCGGGTTTTTATTAATAACTTCCTTAACTAGAATTATTTTTTGGTTTAAAATCTTGTCTCGCGTCATTTCACGCAGTATTTTCTCATATGAGTGGATTGCTGTTGTGTGATCTCTTTTCCCCAATCTATCCCCAATATCAGGGTATGACATACCCAACATATCCCTCATAAGAAACATAGCTATTTGACGGGGTAAAACAACCTCTTTTCTCCTGGATTTATTAATAAGATCTTGAAACCCGATTTCAAAAAACTCAGCAACACATTTTATCACTTGTTGCGGGTTTATATTAACCATATTTTGTTGAAGGGTGGCGCTAACTATTTCATCCGCTATTTTTAAGTCAATTTCGGCATTTTTAAACTCTTTATAAAAATAAAGTTTATTAATAATACCTTCTATTTCTCTTATGTTGCGCTGTATTTTTGTGGCTATAAAATGAGCAACCTCATCGCTTAAATCAAAGCTTTTTTCCTGTATTTTGTTTTTAATAATAGCCATTTTCATCTCATAATCAGGGTAAGTAATATCGGCGATCATTCCTCCTTCAAACCTTGAACGAAGACGGTCTTCTAATGTGGGTATTTGGGACGGTGGCCGATCCGAAGATATAATAATCTGCTTATTATTTTGATAAAGCATGTTGAAAGTATGAAAAAACTCCTCCTCACTTCTTTCTTTGCCACCGATAAATTGAATATCGTCAATAATAAGGACATCAATAGTTCTATATTTATTCTTTATATCCTCCATTCTTTTTGTTCTAATTGCCCAAACAACATCATTTACGAATTTTTCTGAAGGAACATATTTAACTTTTATTCTGTTTTTAAATGTTTTTAAAATTTCATTTCCAATTGCTTGGATAAGATGGGTTTTTCCTAAACCAGTTCCTCCATACACAAAAAGAGGGTTATATTTTTTCCCCGGATCTTTACTAACCGCATTAGCGGCGGCATAAGCAAGTTCATTAGAAGAACCAACAACAAAATTTTTAAAACCATATCGAGGATGAAGGTTTGTATCAGGGTCGGCGCTAAATTCAACAAAACCAGCTTGGCCAATATCTGTTGGGGTTGTTGTTTTTGTTTGAGAAAAAATTTTCTCTTCAATATTTCCCGTCAAAACAACATATTCTATGCGATTTATAGATTCATCCGAAACTCTTAATATTTCCAATATCATCTTGTGATATTTGGATTGAATCCATTCTTTAGCAAAATTATTAGCTACTCCTATAATTATTGTTCCTGTTTCGTTGTTTTTCTCAACAAGACGGCTGTTTTTAAACCAAGTCAAAAAATTCGGTTTTGAAATTTGAAGTTCTACATCTGCTAAAGCACGTTCCCACAGTTTTTTAAGATCCATATGAGTTAAACATTAAATACTAAAATTGAAAATAACCAAGCAGATAAAAGAGTTTTTCAAGTTGTCCACATTGTAACAGAAAAGATTGTAATTGAAAGTGTGGAAAAATCAAATTATGTTAATAAGTTGTGGATATCTATTTTTACACGATAAAGTTTAAAATTTAAAGAATAAATATTATTTTTTATTTTTATCACTAATGTTATTTAATGTGATCAAATAACCTGTTTTATATTGATTTAACCTTTTATACCTGGTAGAGTTGTTATATGTCACGAACATATCAACCCAAAAAAAAGAAAAGGGCACGGACTCACGGATTTCTTAAAAAAATGAGGACTCCCGGGGGCCGCAGAGTAATATCCAGGCGGCGAGCCAAAGGAAGAAAGAAGCTCACTGCATAAGCGGTGAGTATTTCTATAAGCAAATATGCTTGCAAAAAAATATAGACTCAACAAAAACTTTTTTACTTCTAAAAAAAGTCCTCAAAACACTTTAATCAGAGTTGTTACAACACCTATTGCTTCGGTAAAGATTTATAAATCCGAAAAACCTTATAGTCGATACGCTGTTGTTATTGGTGCTAAAGTTTTTAAAAAAGCCGTTGAACGAAATCGATTAAAAAGAGTTTTTTATGAGTATATAAGATCAAAAAACTTATGGAAAAAAACCAATCAAGATTTTGTAATTTATATAAAAAAATTCAAAACAAATCTTTTTAATGAGGAGATTAAAAAATATCTTGAGAAAATATTCTAAATAATATGATAAATCTTTTTAACGAAATTCTTTATAGACCATTATTAAACCTTTTGTTTTTAATTTATAACAATGTTTGGGCAGATTTAGGTTTAGCAATTATTATACTCACTATTCTTATCAGGGTTATTCTTTTGCCATTGTTTTATAAAAGCGCAAAAGATCAAACTATAATTCAAAAAATCACCCCGCGAATAAAAGAGCTTCAACAAATTCACAAAGATGACAAACAAAAACAAGTTGAAGAAATAATGAAAGTTTATAAAGACCACAAAGTCAGTCCCTTTTCCGGTTTTTTATTGCTTTTAATACAACTCCCGATATTAATAGCTTTATATCAAGTTTTTTTAAAAGGGTTTGGTCAAGAGATTCTTTTAAAACTTTATTCATTTGTTTCTGCGCCAACAATAATTCACACTGATTTTTTAGGAATCATTAATTTAAATAACAAAAATATTTGGTTGGTTATTTTGGCGGGAGCGCTTCAATATCTTCAATCTAAATTAATGATGAGCGCATCTGTTGTTAAAAACAACAATAATCAAAGCAAGGAGGCTGATATGGTTCAAAAAATATCAAAAAATATGATGATTATGGGGCCACTGATTACTGTTGTAATTTTATATTCATTGCCCGCAGCGGTAGCGTTATATTGGTTGACAACATCGGTTTTCTCTGTTATCCAACAAGTGGTTATTAATAAAAAAATTAACAAATAATATGAATGAAACTCGCGAGCTTATAGAAAAGCTTATCAAACTAATGGGTTTTGAAGACGTTTCGGTAACATATATTGAAGATTCAAACCGCTATCTCGTTTTCGTAAATGATGGTTTATTTTTAAAACGTTTTCTTGCCCAATTAATAAACGATTTGGAGTTTTTGGTAAAAATGATTCTTCTAAAAAAAGGACTCGGAATTGTTTATATTGATATCAATAATTATCGTAAAGACAGAGAAGAATTAATTATTAAACTTGCCAAGGCTGCCGCTAAAAAAGCATCCACTATAAAACAAGAAGTTTCCCTTCCGGCAATGAATGCTTATGAGAGAAGAATAGTTCATTCTCAACTTACAATGCATCCGGATCTTAAAACAGAAAGTATCGGAGAAGGAAAACAACGGCACGTTATTATAAAACCCATATAACAAAAATCCCCAAAAAAGGGGATTTTTGTTATCCACTCTAAAATTATGTAGGTTTGGTAGAATGTAGTTAGATAAATTAAATAATTATTTGCACTCATCTATGTCACATCCAGCTTTGAGGGATTTTTATTCAGAAGAAGGTCGTGTTTATAAATTTAAAATAGGCAAATTATTAGCCTCATCTCTTTCTGGGTTTGTTGCTGGTATATTGTTTACGTTGGTGGCAATAATTGGAGCGTATTTTATTATTGAAATACTAAAATCCAACCTTTCTTAATTTAATAACAAAATCCACTCTTTTTGGAGTGGGTTTTTTGAGTTAGTTTATTTCTCCCCAATACTTGCCCATTCTGCAAACCACCTCAAGAGGAACTTTTAGTTTGAAAGAATTTTCCATTAATTCTTTTATATTTTTTATAACAAGACTGTTTTTTTTGTTTTCCAAAAGAGATTCTTTAATTTCAAAAATTAATTCATCGTGTATAGAAAGAATCATTTTTATATCCTGGGGATGTTTTGATTGTATGTATTCATAAACCTTAATCATTGATATTTTGAGAATATCGGCTGCCAGACTTTGACTAGGCATGTTAGTTACCATTCTTTCAGCTTCCGAATAAAATTGTTGATTAACAGAATTAATTCCCGAAACACTTCTAAATCTTCCGTTTATGTTTCTAACAACTCCAGTTAGTTGGGCTTCTTGGATAATTTTCTTTTGCCATTCTTTTATTGCCGAAAACTCATCAAAATATTTTTTTATAAAATCCTTGGCTTCTTGAGGGGTTATATGAGCTGTTTGAGCCAATGCTCTATATCCCATTCCATACATCATTCCAAAATTAAGAGTTTTTGCTACCCGTCTCATTTGAGGCGTGACGTTTTCTTTTAAAGTATCAAATATTTTTTGAGCTGTTACAGAATGAATATCTTCTTTGTTGTTAAAAGCTTCTATCATATTTTTATCTCCACTTAATGAAGCCAGCACCCTGAGTTCAATTTGCGAGTAGTCAAAAGAAACAAGAGTGTGGTTTTTAGGAGCAATAAATATATTTCTTATTTTTTGCGACCAATCAGATTCTTGAGGAATATTTTGAAGATTGGGGTTTTGACAAGAGAGTCTGCCAGTAGCAGCTCCAAGTTGTAAAAAGGTGGGATGAATTCTTCCATCTGATGAAATTAATTTTTTGAAAGAGTCCAAATATGTTGTTTTTATTTTAAATAATTCTCGGTATGAGGTTAATTCATCAAATATTGGAAGAGCATTTTTTTCCTTAATTTTTTCTAAACTTTTAGCTGATGTTGAATTTATTTTTATCTTCAAATCATTTTGAAAATATTCCAATAATTGCTTGGGAGAATTAAGGTTTATGGGTTTTCCTATTTTTTTAACCAAATCATCGTTCTTTTTGTTTATTTCCAAAACCAATTCTTTAAGAACTGATTCTATGGTTTTTTCTTCAACTAATACGCCATTTTTCTCCATTTCAGCTATAACGGGAATAAGAGGAGTTTCAATTTGTTTAAAAACATATTCTATTTTGGAATCAGTTATTTTTTTTGTGAGCCAAGGATAAGCCTTACGACAAAAATCTTCATAAGATAGAGATTCTTTAAAAATTATCAAAGACGCCTCTTCCCATGTATCTGATTGAATCCCTAATAATTTAAGAGCTATAGATATGTCAAAATACGGATCTTTTAATTCATATTTTTTAAAAACATCTTTTAATCCAAAACCAATCTTAATTTTGTCGGAAGAAAATATTTTTAAATTTAAAAACTCGGGGTTTATGATAATAAAATCCTCATTTGAAAAGATGCTAATTTGTTTAAAATCCGATTCCTTTTTAATTTCTTTAACCACAGTTCGGGTTGGTTTATCGGAAATTCTTTTTATTAAACTCGAAAAACCCTTTTCTTCAAAATAAGAAGTAATAATATTTTTATTAGGAGAACATTCTAATTCTTCAAGAACAACATCAATTGGAGCATGAGTATTAATCGTAACCAATTTTTTAGAAAGAAGAGCAATGTCTTTGGAAGAAAATATTTTTTCATAATTTTTTTCCTTTAAACCGTTTTTAAAAAATGAGTCTAAGTTATTATATTTTCTTATAATTTCTGATGCTGTTTTTGGTCCGATACCGGATACCCCGGGAATATTATCCGACTGGTCTCCGACAAGAGCTTTATAATCAATAAGTTGATTTGGTTTAACCCCAAATCGTTCAAACACTTTTTGCTCGTCATAGATAATAGTATCTGATATCCCCCTTTTGAATGTTTCTACCGCTATTTTTTTGTCTTCAATTAATTGCAGAGAATCAAGATCACCTGTAAGAATCAAAACATTAAGACTGCTTTCTTTTTTAAATTTATCCGCAAGTGTGCCGATTAAATCATCAGCTTCGTAACCCGGAAGCTCAAGTGTTTTAATAGAAAAAATATCAAATAGTTTATGAGCCTCAATAATTTGGGATATTAATTCATTCGGAGCCTTGGGTCTGTGAGCTTTATATTCATCAAACATTTCTTTTCTAAAAGTCGGTTCTGGGCGATCGAAAAGAGCGGCGGCATAATCTGGTTTTTTGTCGTTTATTATTTTTAAAAGAATGTTTGAAATTCCATAAATAGCACCTACGGGATTATTTTCTGGATCCGTAAAAGGAGGCAGTGCATGAAAACAGCGGTGGATTAAGGAATTAGCATCTATTAGAAGTAGAATTTTGTTTTTATCCATTTGATTTGAATTTTACCATTATTTTGGTTAAATCCCATCACTTGTTAAAAAAATAAAAATAAATAAAAAAATATTTCAATAACATTATTCGCCGTATTTATAATTTATGTTTATTTTTTTGACTTATCCACTAATAATCATCTTGTGTTATGTTATACTTTATAAAAGGCCATATTAAATAGCGTTTTTATCATGGAAAATCAAAACCCGTATCAGTTTCCTTCTCAAGGTCAATCAAATCAAAATATTCCCCCATCACCACCTTCTCCAGAGGGTCAGATTGGTATAAGGAGCATGCAATCCGATTTGGAATCTATTCATCAAAGTGGCGGAGAGGCGCCTCAATCGCAAATTATATCCGCTCCCGAATTAGCTTCAACAAATCAATCTTTTGTTAATCCAAATCCATCTCCATCGATTGAACCAAATACTTCAGGTTCAGTTTCTGGTAACTTGCCTCAAGAGAATATTCAAGCTCCGATAGAGCCTCCGAAAAAAACAGGAGGAGCAAAAACAGTTCTTATTCTTATTGGCGGATTAATTTTGGCTGGAGCGATTGGTTTTGGAGCTTATTATCTTATCTCATCCCTTAATTCAACACCCGAGGTGGTTTTACCCGGCACTGAATCAAACTTACCCATAAATACAACTCCGGAAAATACCCCCGAAGTTTCTCAAGAAGTTATAACACCAACAGAATCAGTCATACCCCCGTTGATTCATAAATCTGTGATAGAATCACCTGCTAAAATTGAAACTTTAACTTTAACAGATTTGTCATTGGGATCTTTTGAAGGAGTCATCTCTACTGCATCTAAGGAAAAATTTTTACTTGGAAGTGTAAAAGATTTGTCTTTTGTGGATGCTAGTGGGACGCTTGTGGAATCGTCGGCTTTCTTAACAGCTTATCTGCCTCAAGTTGCTCCGTCTCTTACCCCATTATTTGAGCGTGATTTTACTCTGTGGATGTATTATGACAAACTTGGGGGAGCTAAATTAGGAGCGCTTTTTGAATTAGTTTTAGGAACGTCAGTGTCTCAAGTTTCTTCCACTGTTCAATCCTCAATTGAGGTTTCATCTCAAGATATATCAAAATTCTTTGTGTCCAATCAACCGGCTCCGACTAAAATAGAATTTAAAGATGGTCAAGTGGAGGGTGTTCCTGTGAGATTTATTGTTTTTAATTCAAAAGTATCAGATGTGTTTGAATATGGTTGGCTGACTTTTAACAATAGAAATTATCTCGTTTTAACCAGCTCTTACAACCAAATGGTTGATATTATAAAACGTTTGAAAGCTTCTTCTGCCGTAAGTCCGAGTGTTTCTCCAACTCAAACGACCAGCGCTACAACCACTAATCCATAAAAACATGATATCAGAGGATAAGAAAAACCAATTTAAAAATAAACTTGAGGAAATGAAAGTTTCTCTGGAGGCAGAGATTAATAAACTTGAAACCCCGCCTGATTTTGGAGATTTTCCCGGACCGGATGATGAAACTGATGAAGCGGCTCAAACTTTCAATCAAAAATCAGCCGCAGCTCCCTTAAAAGAAGAGTTATCTAATGTGGAATCAGCTTTGATAAAAATAGAAAATGGAACTTATGGCGTTTGTGAAGAGTGCGGCAAAGATATTGACGAATCATTACTTGATGCCGTACCCAATAGTTTGTTTTGCCAAGATTGCAAAAAAGACCGTGTATTAAAATAGAAGAAGCAGTCCGCTAATAGCGGGCTGCTTTTAATTTAGTTGGATATTTTATGCAAGCACGTGTTTCAAAAGTATATTCGGCTGATTTTGAAGGAATTACTCCCAGACTGATTGAGGTTGAAGTTGATATAAATATTGGTCTAGCATCTTTTAATATTGTCGGTCTTGCTGATAAAGCTGTGTCTGAAGCAAAAGAAAGAGTATCTTCAGCTATAAAAAATAGCGGGATAAAACCGCCTAATCGGGAAAATCGAAAAATAACCGTCAATCTTGCTCCTGCTGATATAAAAAAACAGGGATCAAATTTTGATATTGCTATTGCATTGGGTTATCTACTCTCATCCAATCAGATAAAATCTTTTGAAACAAAAAATAAATTATTTTTAGGCGAGTTAGCTCTTGATGGTGGTGTTCGGGCAGTTGCTGGAGTTTTAAATATCTGTCATAAAGCCAATAGTCTTGGTTTTAAGGAGGTTTACATTCCCGCTGATAATATTTTTGAAGTTGTGCATTTGTCCGGAATTAATATCATACCCATAAAAACATTAACCGATCTCATTAATCATTTAGAAAGTAAGATTTTAATTCAACCTGTTTTACTAAAAGAATTTAAACCTCAATCATTGTTGGGTTCTGTTGACATTTCCGAAATTAAAGGCCAGGATACTGCCAAAAGAGCTTTGGCAATTGCCGCTGCTGGATCTCATAATATATTTATGTCTGGTTCTCCGGGAACCGGAAAGACGATGTTGGCTCAATCACTTGTTTCTATATTGCCCGACATTACTTTTGATGAAGCAATTGATGTTACAAAAATATACAGCGCGGCCGGTCTTTTAGCCGGTAAACCGTTTGTTTCTTATAGACCATTTAGATCTCCTCATCATTCGGCTTCTTTGGTTTCTTTGGTGGGTGGAGGTCAAAATCCAAAACCGGGGGAAGTGAGTTTAGCTCATAGAGGGGTATTGTTTCTTGACGAACTACCGGAATTTCATAGAGATGTTTTAGAATCACTTCGCCAACCTATTGAACAAGGTTGGGTAACCATCACTAGAGCAAAAGGGAGTGTCAATTTTCCGTCAAAATTTATGTTGGTGGCCGCCGCTAATCCTTGTCCATGCGGTTATTTTCAAGATGAGGAAAAAGAATGCCGTTGCAGTCCTTATGAAGTGATAAAATATCAAAAAAGATTATCTGGACCGTTATTGGATAGGATAGACATAAATATCTGGGTGGGAAGATTGACTTCCGGGGATATTAGAAAATCGTCGGATAAAACAGAATCTCAATTAATCAAAAACAAAGTAGCTTTAGCCAGAAAAATTCAATACGAGAGATTTAAAAAATTAGGTGTGCCGATATTTTCAAATTCAGAGATGTCTTCAAAACAAGTTGGTGAGATTGTAAATATTACTTCTTCGGCGCGCAGTATGTTGGGAAAAGCTTTGGATAAAGCTCATATCTCAGCACGGGGTTACTTTAAAATTATTAAAGTGGCTCAAACAATCGCAGATATGGAAGAAAAAAATATTATTGATGATGCCGCCATCCAAGAAGCTTTTTCTTATAGGGTTAGAAACGAAAATTAAAAATACTTTAGGTTTTTAAATTATTGCTTTTTTAGTTTTGTACAATTATAGTCAAACAATCCAATGTTTGATGATTTAAATGAAAAACAAAAAGAAGCAGTTAACTACGGGGATGGCCCCTTATTAATTGTAGCCGGAGCCGGTTCTGGAAAAACAAAGACGCTTACCTCGCGCCTTGTTTATTTGATAACAAAAAGAAATATTAAGCCCGAAAGAATATTAGCGATTACTTTTACTAACAAAGCGGCTGATGAGATGAAAAAACGAGTCAAAGCGGCAATGGATAAGAATAATTATCCGGGCTCAAAAGAGTCGTATGTGGGGACTTTTCATGCATTTGGAGCAAAAATATTAAGAGCTGAAGCAAAATTATTAGGAAGGAACATCTTATTTTCCATCTATGATTATGATGATTCGTTGAGTGTGGTAAAAAAAATTCTGAAAAATCTTAATATTAGCGCTTCCGAGTTATCGCCGGCTCATCTGATTAAAGAATTTTCTCGGATAAAGAGCGAACTTCTTTCTCAAGAAGATGTGGTAATGAGTAAAAAATCAGAAAATGTTTGGTATCTTTTTTTGGAATATGAAAAAACTCTTGAGAGAGCAAACGCTTTTGATTTTGATGATCTTATTGAAAAAACAGTCAGATTATTTCAAAAGAACGATTATATAATTTCAAAATATCAAAAAAGTTACGACTGGATTTTAGTGGATGAATATCAAGATATTAATACGGCGCAATACAAACTTTTAAAATTACTAACTGGAGAAAACAATAATATAAATGTCGTAGGGGATGACCAACAGGCAATTTATGGATTTAGGTTCTCGGATTTTAGAAATTTCTTAAATTTTGAAAAAGATTGGCCGAATGCCAAAGTTATTTTTTTGGAACAAAATTATAGATCAACAAAAAATATTATTGAATCTTCATCGGCATTGATTGCTAATAATATTTTGCAGAAACAAAAAAACTTATGGACCCAAAACTCCCAAGGGTCATTGGTAAAAATAGTTGAGCATGATGATGAATTTTCAGAGGCTGATTTTATCGTTCAACAAGCTCGTTTGTTTGTAAAACAAAATAAAAGTGTCGGAATTCTTTTTAGAACTAATGCTCAAAGCCGCGCTTTGGAACAATTATTTCTTGAATATGGGATTGATTATAACCTTTTTGGCGCACTGACTTTTTATGAGAGAAAAGAAATCAAAGATATAGTGGCGGCTTTAAGATATTGTGCCAATCCTGTCGATGAAGTTGCTTTGGGAAGATTGGAAAAGAACTTTACCAAAAAGATTTACATTTCTCTTAGGGACAAATTGCCTTTGCGTCAAAACAGTAAACCGGCAGAAATTATAGATTTTATTATAAAAGTGACCGATTATCTTTCGCGTCTTAAGAAAGAGTATCCAAACTATCTGGAGAGAATAGAGAATATTCAGGAATTGGCTTATTTTTCCGCTCAATTTGATGATTTGGGGCATTTTTTGGAAAAAATTTCATTAGCCCATCCTTTAGACGAGGGTCGCAAAAAACGCAATAAAACTTCCTTAATTGGAGCAAATTTAATGACTATTCATTTGGCTAAAGGACTTGAGTTTGATGTTATCTTTGTTGCTGGAGTCAACGAGGGTATTATCCCGCATCAAAGATCTTTAATTTCCTCAGAAGATATAGAAGAAGAGCGTCGACTTATGTATGTGGCGATGACTCGAGCTCGTGAGGAACTTTATTTGTGTTTTTATAAATTACCTTCAAGATTTTTGGGAGAAATTCCATCCAATATGCTTGAATTTGTCGGTGATAAATCATTGGATGATGAAGAAAGATATATAGAGTATTAATTTTTCTTGTTGTTGGGATAATTAAAAGGTATTAGTATAGACAGTATGGAGAATATTTCTAAAAAAACTCTAATCTACTTAATAGGATCATTTGTGGCTGGATTTTGTTTAATGACGGTTGAGCTAACTGCTAGCAGAGTGGTCGCCCCTTATATCGGTTCATCCGTTTATACATGGACTTCGGTTATAGGAGTTGTCTTACTTGGTTTATTGGTTGGATATTATTGGGGAGGGAAAATTGCCGATAAATTTGGCCGCAGACTCTCTCTTTCTTTATTGTATGGGTTAAGCGCTTTTTTAATCGTATTAATTTCACCCATCGGCTCGGTTTCTAAACTTATTTCAGGACTAGATATCCCACTCGCTTTTATAACATTATTGGTTTCTTTGATATTATTTTTTCTACCGGCTGTTTTTTTAGGAATGCTTTCGCCGGTTCTTTTAAAACAAATAGTTTTTTCTGTTGATGAAGTGGGAAGTCGAGCCGGACTTGTCTCAGCTCTTTGGTCGTTGGGTAGTATTATCGGAACTTTTGCCACCGGATTTTTATTTATCGGATTTTTAGGAAGTTTCAATACTCTTTTTTTGTGCGGCGCGTTACTTTCTCTTACTGCTTTATTTTTTTCCACTCGTCGTTGGGAAATGTTTTTTTCTATTTTTATTGTCTTGTTTGTTATTGTTTTATTTTTGTCGGGGAAAAATTTTAATTTTGAAAAGAACGTAGTTTATTTGAAAGAAAGCAATTATTACAGAATAGCGGTGTCTGATGGAGATATCGGTCCTCAAAAATCATTAAGAACCATGTTTCTCGATTTCGATTCTCATAGTATTGAAAGTAAAGAGGGGGAATCCCTTAAAACTTATCCGGAGATTTATCCGATTTTTGGTTTGATAAAAAAGGAGATAAATTCAGCTTTTTTTGTCGGCGGGGGTTCTTATTCAATGCCAAAAATGGTTTCCAAATACTATCCTAAAATAAAAATAAATGTGGCTGAAATTGATCCTGAAGTTACTAAAACAGCTAATAATTTTTTCAATCTCGGACAATATTCTATAAATACGATTGAGGGTGATGGAAGAATGGTTCTTACAAAAGACAATTCTTTTTATGATTTGATATTTGAAGATGCTTTTAATTCTTTTATATCTCTTCCTTGGCACCTGACTACGGAAGAATTTACCAATTTAGCCCGTCAACATCTTTCTTCCGGGGGAATATATGCTGTTAATTTTGCTTCCATGACTAATGGTGAAGGAGATATTTTTTTAAAAAGTATGCTGGCAACTTTTAAAAAAGTTTTTCCAAAAAGTTACGTTGTTGTTTTAGGTGGTTCAGATTATTACCCACACAATATTGTTTTAATTGGCATCAACGGATCAGACGGTCTTTCGGTTGATGATTTACAAAATAAAATAAAAAATATTCCAGGCAGTGAATGGTTGTCTTCAAAAATTTCCGACATCAATCAATGGAATTGTGACGAGGCAATTATTTTATCCGACGATTATGCTCCGGTTGAAAGATTGATGAGCGGAGCGATTAAAGTCTACTATCCATTTTATCGCTCTCTTTATTATTCTCTTTTAGAAAATAAACCTTCCATATAAAAAATATATGCCTCAAAAATTAGGTCAACATTTTTTGAAAGACAGAAAAGCTTTGGAAATTATTGCCCACTTAGTTGACGTTGAATACAAAGATGTTCTTATTGAAATAGGTCCGGGTCATGGGGAACTTACTAAAGTCTTGGTTAATGACTTTGAAAATAAAAGAATAAAAGATTATCAAATAATAGCAATTGAAAAAGACAGGGGATTGGTGGATAGCGGGCAGTGGTCTGTGATTAGTAAAAATTTGAAAATAATCAGTGGCGATGCATTGAAGGTTTTATCCGGTCTGATTAATCACAATCATTACAAAATTGTTGGCAATATTCCTTATTATATTACAGGTCACCTACTGAGGGTGATTGGGGAATTAGAAAATAAACCATCAAAAACAATCCTACTTATTCAAAAAGAGGTGGCTCAGCGAATTTGCGCTGTTCCTCCCCGTTCAAATATCTTGTCTCTAAGCGTTTTATTCTGGTCAGTTCCTAAAATAGCGCTTAATGTGCCAAAGGAGTCATTTTCTCCCCCTCCGGATGTTGAATCGGCGGTGATTGAATTAAAAACAAGAGAAAATATAGAAATAGATGTTGCTGATAGATATTATAATTTTATTAAATCGGCTTTTAAACAACCTCGGAAAACTCTTTTAAATAATTTAATCAGTTCCGGTTATAATCATCAAAAAGCAGCTGAGATAATTCATCAGTTACAACTTCCCCCGATGGCTCGACCTCAAGAATTGAGATTTGAGTCCGTTTTGGAAATTTCCAAATTGCTTTGATTTTAAGCCAGATGTATACTTAGAAGATGAAGATGCCCGTCAAAAAAGAGCAACGAGCTTTTTTGGTTTTTGTTGTTGTTGCCGGATTATTTATTACATATTGGGCTGTTTCTCCGTTTTTAAATAATTTTAAAACAGAAAAAAATAAAACACAGCCTTCTCAAGATTCTTTATCTAATAACGCCGGAAATAAAATTCCCCCTTCTTTTCAGTATTACGCGTCCTTATTTTCAACATCAACCTATCAGTCAACCGGAAAAAATTTTACCCAATCAATCGTGGACGATATTTCCTCTGATTTTATTGCCTATGCTAATCCAAAAACTAGACCAACCACCTCATTGGATGAATTTATAAAAAACGGAACCAGCAGTAAATCGGTTGATGATAAATTATCCAAAATCTATGCTGAAGCTGATTTGGTTTTTATAGAAAATTATCCGCTTTCCAAAATAAAAAGTTTTTCCAACTCTACCCAAGGAGACAAGTTGGCATATTGGAATGCTTACACTGGAGTTTTTCAAGATCAAATGGATATGTTTGTTTTAAGTCAAGATGTTTTTCAAAAAGCTTTAAGCGATGCTTTTGAGAAGAATAATTTCTCTAAGTTGGATGAACTTATTTTAAAGAATGAAACCGCTTTACGGACAATAAAAGAAGCTAATGTCCCAGTGGAGTTTGTAGATTTTCATGCTCAAAATTTGGCTTTCTTAAGTAATTTTGTTGCTGTGCTCCATTCTTTTAAGAAAATTAATTCCGATCCAATTGGATCATACATTGTTATTGAAAAAGGCCTCCCTCTTATTTCTAATCAGATTGATAGTGTGGTAAGTGATTACAATCAGCTTAAAAAGCGTTATAATTTATAATAATGAACAATCTTTTAAAAAAGATTATTGTAGCGACAATCGCAGTTATATTTATCTTTGAAATGATTCCTTTGGGTTTTGTTGGTATTTTTGGTGTTCGTAAAACAGAAGCTATTCCAGCAGCAATTGTTGCCGATGCTCCTCGTTGGATTCAATGGATTGTGGAACAAGTTCAAAAATATTGGAAAGATTACATACAACCTGTTTTACGTGATGTGGCGGCAAAAAAAATAACAGATTATATTACCGAGCAAACACTTAATTGGATAAATAATGGAGAAAAGCCGACCTTTGTCGGGGATTGGAATCAATTTCTAAATGATGCCGGGGATATAGCGCTTGATAGCGTTAATACTTATTTAGATACAAAAGGAGTGGATTTGTGTTCACCTTTTGCTCCTCAGATTAAAATATTATTAAAGTCTTCGTTTACTGGTGGTTACATACCCCCTCGATGCACGGTTGAGAATTTTAGACAGAATATAAAAAACACAGAAGATTGGATAAAAAATGGCAATTGGATAACTTATAATCAAGTTTTTATGCCTGATGGTAATCCCTTTGGTCTTTATTTTACAGCTTATGAAGAAGTTTTGGGGAAAGCTGAACAGGAAAAAGAAATAAGAAAAGTTAAGGCGCAATCTTCCAGCGGATACCTTGGACAAGAAGAATGCACTGATGCTGGGGCAATTGAAGCGGCTGAAAGTTATTGTTCTCAGGCTCCAAGCGAAGATGAAAAAAATAAATGCATAGCAGAAAGAACTCAAGCAACTTGTGAATCTTGGAACACAGTTACTCCCGGTGATGTTGCTGCTAAAGCGGTGGCTAATATGGTTACATCCGATACTCAATGGGGAGCTAATATACAAAGTTTTACCTCGGCGGTAATTAATGCTCTTATTTCTAAACTTTTTCAAAAAGGACTCTCCAGTCTTCAGAGTTCTTCAGCCGCCAGCGATTATGATCCGGGAGAAATTCCAGGCGGAGAAGCTCAAATTAACGAAATAAAAGTTAATATTGGCGGGATATATAATGATGTAATCTATTATCTTAATTCAGAAGATTACCCAACTCTTCAAATATGGAAAGATGTTCAAACTCTTTCAGCTCAAGGGTTGGCTGAATGTTCGGGTACTCCGGAACAAAAACAAGAATGGCAAAATAAATATGATGGAGTTGCTCAAATTGTGGATGGTCTTCAAACAATGATTGATGATGCTACTCAAAATATAATGGAGGTTGAAGAATTGAGCGTGACAATGTCTGCTAGTGAAATTACACAAAAAATTCAGGAGATTCAATCTAATTATTCGATTTTTCAATCTTCATACGGAATACTGCTGGATGATGTAAATTCGGCCAAAATGACTGGAGATACCACAGAAATAGAAAAAACAGGAATAAAAGAGAAAAACAATCTTGTTCAGGCTGTAAGTACTTCTCCTAATTGCGGTTTACCAAATATAATAGAGCAGTAGTGATTTTTAGAAAGTTAATGAAAAATAAGAAAAAAAATTTATTTTTGTCATTTATCACGATTATCATCGGATTGGTTTTGTTGTTTATTTTTTTAATTCCTCAACAAACTTATGCTGCGATCAAACTTCCTATAATAGGGACTCTTATAGATTTTAGTACAAACACAATTTTCAATTTAATTGGTGCCACACTCACTGTTACACAGGCCATTGTGGGTCTTTTAATTTCGTTTGGTGCTTGGTTGTTGGAGATAGTTATCTCATTAAATATCGGATTTGTGAATATATCTGGTGATACTATTGCAGTGACCGGATGGCAAGTATTTAGACAGATTGCGAATCTTGGATTTGTTTTGGGAATTATAATTATTGCTATTGCGACAATTTTAAGAAACAGATCTTATCAAGCCCAACAAATATTGTGGAAGCTTATTGTTGCCGCTTTGCTTGTTAACTTCAGTTTAGTAATTGCCGGAATATTTATTGATGTGAGTGATGTTTTTTCAAAATATTTTATTAATAACATCCAAACTCAAGGTCAATCTGGACTTGGAAAAGTTCTTGTTGGTTATATTAATCCTGGCGGATCTACAGGGGCTCTTGTTGATGCGGGTGAATTTGAAAAAGCCTTAAAAACTCTGGGTTATTCTTTTAAGGCTAAAACTTTTGTTATTGCTGGGTCTCTTATGTCTAATATTGTTTCTATTATTATACTGGTTACTCTTTGGGTTTTGATGGCCCAAATATTTATTAGAACTTTTTATATTTTGGCTTTACTTACTATTTCTCCAATAGTTTGGTTGTCTTGGGTTTTCCCTTGGGGAAAAAGACATTGGACTAATTGGTGGGAACATTTTCTTAAATGGGTTTTTATGTTGCCTATAAACCTTCTTTTTATATGGATTGCTTTGTCGATCATGGAAAAAGGAAAAGAATTATCAGGCGAAATTGTAAATAAATATGTGATAGAAAATGGGGGAAGCTCTAGTTTGGGTCCACTTAGTATAATGCTTGGCCCGATTATATCACCAATGATGGGGGTGGCACTTTTGATAATGGGAATGAAAATAGCTAGTAGGATGGGTATTTATGGATCTGACGCGGCCTTAAAAACGGCTACCAATGTCGGTAATTGGGCGAAAGGCAAGGCCTCTGAATATGGAGGAAGAGCTGTGGCCAAAGGAGCTAAAGGGGTGGGGGTGGAAAAAATGGGCACTAAATTTTCTGCTTGGGCGGGTAATAAGGGTTGGTTGGCAAAACAAACGGTTGGCAGATTGGGTGGGGTAATGGTTGGAGCTGGAATTACCGCAGAAAAAAAAGTTGATGAAAGATTTGATGAATACAAAAAGAAATATTCTGCCAAAGAATGGACCGATGCCAGAATTAGGTCAATTCTTGCCGGGTTACCAACCGAAACAGAACGCAGAGGTGCGATTTCCGCTTTGGCTGGGAAGGGAAAACTTAATGACGAAGTTCTTAGTATTATAGGTGGGGGTGTAATGGAGGCAGGACAATTGAAAGCGATTGAGTATGCTCAATATTTAGAAAAATCCGGTCGCAAGAGCGAAGCTGATGCGATTTATTCTTCTATTGGAGTTGATGCTGGATTGTACAGAGCTCGATATAGTTACAATGCCAGTAGAAGCGGTAAAATTAAAGATGAAGTTAGGAGTGAAGTTTTTGAAGCACTAAGAACTGGTAGATTACCAAAAAGAGAAGATGGCACAGATGCCACTGAAGACGATGCTTTAGAGATTGCTAGGATGAGAAGTATAAAATTAGATGAAGAAAAATTAAGAGAAGAGAGGATTAGATTTGATAAAAAATATCCCAAAGCGGAAGATCAAAAGAAAATAATCAAAACTCTTTATAGTAAAAAAGAAAGCGAACTTACAGATGCAGATCGACAAGAGCAAATAATCAATGCCGAATCCATAATAGCTGATCCTTCAGGTGGAAGATTTTATGGAGTTTTACCGGCTTTTGATAGTGAGGAAAAAATAACTTCTTTGCTTAGAAATCTTGTTAAAGCAGCGACAAAACAATCGGAATTGTCAGCGAAGTTAAGTGAGAGTTTTGATAAGTCTTTTGTTACTGATCAAGGTGGTGATAGGTTAAGAAAAGAAATGATAGAGTCTGGGGCTTCGGCAGCTATAGCGGCGAGGATTGTCAAACAAATAAAAAAGAGTATAGGCGGTGATCTTGGTTCGGGAGAATTTAGTGCTAAACCAGAAAAAGAAAGTAGTGGCGATGGCGGAGGAAATAAAGATAAAGGTGGAAGTAAATAAATTCATAATTTGGAATGTATAACCCAACAAAAAAACAAATAATGGAAAGATGGAATAGTATGCCGGATATTCTAAAAGAAGCTATGCATTCGGCTATTATTATGGATGCATCGGATTCAATTGAAATCAATTTCCATCTTGATGAGGTTAAAGGGATTAAACTTTCCAAATTAATAAGAGGTGTTTTTTATGGACTGATTCATGTTCAAGATTTATATAATGAAATCAAGGATTCTCTTGGTATAGATCCGAGGTTGGCTTTGGATATTTATCATGAAATTGATAAAAAAATATTTGAATCTTTTAGAAAAGATATTGAGGATTTTTATATAAGAAATAAAATCGGAATTATTAAGGAGTCTCAGATTACTCAAACTGGACCAATAGAATCTCAGATTGTTCTTAAAAATGGACCGGAAATCATAAATCTTAAACCGGAAGGTGTTGTTGAAATGCAGACAAAAAAATTAGTGGTTCAATCTCCAGAACAACCCAAAAAAGAACCATCCACCATCTTCGCAAACCCAGTTCAAAATCAAAATCAATTATCTCAATCCCAGATTGGAGGAGGTAGTGTTGCGCCTATTTTACCCCAATCATCTCCTACCGGATTTGATGGCCCGATAATTATTCACAAAAAAGAAGAAGCTTAATCTGTTTCTCAGGGAAATATAACCAATGCATATAAACAAACTTCATTGGGTGGATTTATGGGTTCCTTTGGAGCAATCGGAGCGGCAAAACACAAAGATCAAGGATCTTTGGCTAAAGTAGAGATGCCGTTTCAAATAAAGAGTAATTTACAATCAACCGAACAAAAGATTCCTGTGGTTGTAAAAAAATATGGAGAACAAGTCAAAACGGTTCACTACAGTGATTTAAAAACTTCTTTAGAACCCAAAACCAACAATCCTCCCAAATCCGAACCTCCTAAAGAAAATGGGTTTGTTAATCTTAACGATTTAACAATTAACAAATAGATTAAAAAATTACGTTCTAAACGTGATTTTTTAATGTTTTGTTTTTCTGGTATAATTCATTGGATATTAGTAATTAGAATTTAGATATTTAATACCGTGGCTCAATTTCAAGTTCCTCAATTTCTTGATATAGAAAGCAAAGTTGTCGGACCACTCACTCTAAAACAGTTTGCTTTTGTTGCCGCTCCGTCGTTGGTTTCTTTTTTCTTGTTTTTTGTCCTTAATATGGTGGTTTGGGTAATAATAGCGGCGATATTAGTTTTGAGCGGAATTTGTTTTGCTTTTATAAAAATAAACGGAAGACCTCTTTATGTAATAGTTTTTTTGGCCATTAAATTTTTCTGGCAGCCAAAAAGTTATTTTTGGAAAAGACCTGTTGTGGAAGAAGTCGTTTCAATTCCAAGCAGAAACATTGAGGCCAAGAGAAGTGCTCTTCAAGGGGCCATTTCTGGGATTTCAAGCGGTCTGGGAGGATTATCTAAACTTTGGCAGGATCTGACCACAACAAAAAACCCTATTCCCAAAAGAGAAAAAGTTATTCCCAGAAAATCAATTTCTGAAATAAAAGATCAGTACCAGGTATTTAGAAGGGTTTCTGGTGAACGCCAAGTTGCCAGAAGAATAGATTACAGATAATTCCTGTAAAAATTCCAATCCGCCAATTGGCGGATCAAACTCTAAATCCTAAAAAAATCTAAAGTGGAAGAATCTGGAAAAACAAAACAGTATAATCTTGAAAGTAGAACTTTAAAATTTGCTCAAGATATAAGAGTGTATATTTTTGGATTGCCAAAAACTTTGACTAATATTGAGTATGCCAAACAACTTACCCGTTCATCAGGGTCTGTTGGGGCAAATTATATTGAAGCCAATGAATCTTTGGGTAAAAAAGACTTTGTAATGAGAATTAAAATATCTCGAAAAGAAGCAAAAGAGAGTAAATATTGGTTAGAACTCACACAACCCAATAGTGGTAAACAAATAGATAAAGACAATCTCATAAAAGAAAGCATCGAATTAACCAAAATATTTGGATCTATTGTGGAAAAAATGAAATAATTTTGTACCCAATATTGTTTGGGATTTAGATATTAGGTATTAGAATTTAATATTTTGGTGTATAATTCATCTATATGTCGGAAAAAGATTTAAAAACAACTACCAGCACAGCTACCAATTCTACCCAACAATTTGTTGATGTGGAAAATATAAAAAACGGAATCGTTTCTTTAAAAGGAGGCGGTATTAGAGCTGTGATTATGGTAGCGGGAATTAATTTTGAACTTAAATCGGAAGACGAGCAAGATATAGTAACTGCCGGTTATCAAGATTTTCTAAACTCTTTGGATTTTTCCATACAAATAGTTGTTCATTCAAGAAAGTTGAGTATAGATAAATATTTAAAAACAATAGAAGATCGTCGCGCTCAAGAATCCAGTGAATTACTTAGGAATCAAATAGATGAATACGAAGCTTTTGTTAAGGGTTTTGTAAAAGAGAATGAGATAATGACAAAAAATTGTTTTGTTATTATTCCCTACGATAATTTAAGCACCAAAGATGTCAAAAAAGGATTTTTGGGAATGTTTGGAGGCAAGGGTAAAAATAATGACAAAGAAAAACAAGAATCTCTTGATCAAAAAGTTATTCAATTAAGACAGAGGGTTGATCAGGTTCTTTCGGGACTTGAGAGAATTGGTCTTAGAGCAGTTGTTCTTAATGACGAAGAATTAACCGAACTCTATTATAATCTTTATAATCCGGAAACGATTGAGAAAAAATTACCAAAAGAAAAAGATGGTAAATAACAATTAGTAATTAGTAATTAGCGATTAGTTATTAGTGTCAGATAGATAAGAAAAACAGTATCAAATTTTAAAATATCTAATCTTAACCTATCTAGGAATTAATTTTATGTCAGACGATATCAAAATAATAAAACCTTACACCGGACAAGATGAGGCGGAAGTAAAAAACCTCATTTCTCCAGCAGCAATTGAGGTTGATCAAAACTATATCAAAGTTGGCAATAAA
>Ga0116176_10000497_pt1 | contig 32508 bp, 28 predicted proteins | sample AD_STIC08_MetaG_FD_89803 | JGI IMG/M metagenome (GOLD analysis project Ga0116176, IMG submission 89803) | Active sludge microbial communities of municipal wastewater-treating anaerobic digesters from USA - AD_STIC08_MetaG | ecosystem: Engineered > Bioreactor > Anaerobic > Digestate | place: USA...
ACTTACAGCAAGAGCTGACGGCTGCTAAGAATAAATTAAAATTCCTGGGCATGGAATAAGGGAGCCATGAACTCAGGGGTTGATTACCTAGTAATTAATCAACCTAATATACAATACGCTACGGGTCAAACTACTTCGTAATCGGAACTTTGGTCAACAGTGCTTTTACAATATCAGCGGTCTTCACATTATCGGCTTCGGCCTCGTAATTAAGAATGATGCGATGGTTCATTATATCCAACGCGATTTCTTTAATATCTTCTGGCAACACATAGTCACGGCCATCCATAAAGGCCATTGCCTTGGCGGCCAGGTTCATATTAATGCTGGCACGTGGTGAGGCGCCAAACTGAATGTACTGAGCTTCGTTATCAAGTTTATACTCTTTCGGTTTGCGCGTAGCGGTTACTAATTCGATGATGTATTTTTCAAGTGATTCAGAAATCTTCACCTTATTCACTTCGCCACGAATTGAGAAAATATCTTCTTTGGTGAGTACCTGATTTACTTCATACTTAAACTGCATGTTGGATATCCTGCGCATAATCTCCAACTCATCTTCTTTAGTAGGATAGTTCACAAACACCTTCATCATGAAACGATCAATCTGGGCTTCCGGCAACGGATACGTGCCTTCGTTCTCAACCGGGTTCTGGGTAGCCATCACCAAAAATGGTTTGTCCAGAGTGAACGTAGTTTCACCAATCGTTACCTGCTTTTCTTGCATGGCCTCCAATAAAGCGGATTGAACTTTAGCTGGCGAGCGGTTGATCTCATCCGCGAGGATAATGTTGGCGAAAATCGGCCCTTTCTTTACTTCAAATTTTCCTTCTTTCTGATTGTAGATCATGGTGCCGACCAGGTCGGATGGAAGTAAGTCGGGAGTAAACTGGATGCGGGCAAAATCAAGATGCAGTACCCGTGCCACCGTGCTGATCGTTAAAGTTTTGGCCAAACCGGGCACCCCTTCAAGTAAAATATGGCCGTTGGTAAAAAGACCTACCAACAAACGGTTTACCATGTATTCCTGCCCCACCACCACTTTGGCTACTTCACTAAAAACCTGCTTGATCTTTAATTGGTGTTCTTTCTGTAATTCAGTTGTCGCTTCAAATGCCATAATCTCCTGTTCTTCAAATTTTGAATCGCAATATTAAGGAATTGCCACCAAAAAAGTGATGATCCCGGTTGCACTTACGCCTGCGGCCGTGGAATGTTTCAGAGGGCTATAATTACCCTGACTTTAAACTGCTTTTTTGTACGTTACCTTGAAATAGATCAGCATGGCGACCAGCACAAACATGATTCCATTACAGATAATGACCGGCCAAAGCATAAGGGCAAAGGCATATACGAGCCACACCACGGTACTGGTAAGAACAATAAACAGCATGGTCAGGCTCAGGTCACCCGCACTTTTGGTTTGCCAGGTTTTATATACCTGTGGGATAAAGGTGATACAGCTTAAAAAGCTGCCGAGGTATCCGAATAAATCGATGTAATTCATAGTAGGCATTAAGTTAACGAAGGTACACATTGAACTTTTATTACCAATCACCGCCTTTTATTCAACTTTAACCTTTCTTAATTTACCAGAAAATCAAAACTGATGCCCTTCGCTCAAATCACAAAACTATTTGTTTTCCTTTTGGTAGTTACTTTCTCCTGCTCAACAAAGGAAGCCCCGGATTTAATACTTACGAATGGTAACGTGTGGACCGGGGTTAACGACTCGACATTTGAGGAAGCAGTTGCCATCAAGGCCAATAAAATTATGGCGGTTGGAAATTCTAAGGACATAAGTTCATTAGCTGATTCTAAAACCAGGACCATAGATCTGAAAGGAAAATTAGTAACGGCTGGATTTAATGATGCTCACATTCATTTTTTAGGTGGCTCTCTGGGCCTCACTGAAGTAGACATGACCGGCACAGCATCACCAACTGATATTGTTGAAAGGGTAAATCAGTACATCAAAGAAAATCCTACCAAAGAATGGATAACCGGTCGTGGCTGGCAATACACCTCTTTTGAAAGTAGTCTGCCCGATCATGAAACATTAAGCGCCATCTCCAATGAGAAACCCGTTTTTATAAAAGCCTATGACGGGCACAGTGCCTGGGCTAATAAAAAAGCGTTGGCCATAGCGGGCATCGATCGCAATACAAAATATGATGGCTTTGGAGAAATCGTGAAAGATAAAAATGGAGAGCCCACCGGAACGCTGAGAGAAAGCGCCATGGATTTAGTCGGCCAACATGTTACCAAACTAACCCGTACAGAAAAATTGGATGCCATCCGAAAAGGAATGAAACTCGCGGCCTCGCTGGGCATCACCAGCATTCAAAATGCAGACGGGAATGAAGAAGTACTTTCATTGTATAAAGAACTTTTAAACAACGGTGAATTAAGTATCCGGTATGCCGCGGCCTTTTCAGCCGATGAAAATACTACCGATGCCGATATTGCTTTGTTTACAAAATTAAAAGACAGTGTTGGCGTTTCTAATCCTATGATCCGTGCCGATGCGATCAAATTTATGATTGATGGTGTGATCGAATCGCATACGGGTTATATGTTGGAGCCCTATGCCGATATCCCTTCAACTGATCCGTTGGCGCTTGGTCAACTGGCTGTGCCGATTGAAAAATATCAGGAGCTGGTTTCTAACCTGGATAAAAACGGTTTCAGAATTTATACTCACGCCATTGGTGATAAGGGAATGCGTGAATCTCTCAATGCGTATGAGCATGCAATAAAGGTTAATGGCAAAAGAGATTCGCGGCACCGAGTAGAGCATATTGAAACCATTTCACCCGATGATATTCCACGATTCGCTCAATTGGGAGTAATGCCTTCGATGGAACCTATCCATGCCGATCCCGGAACCATTGAGGTGTGGGCGAAAGCCATCGGTGAACCCCGACTGCCCTGGTCATTTAATTGGTCTGCGATGTTAAAGAGTAATGCTCACCTGGTGTACAGTAGCGATTGGCCAGCGTGCATTGATATCAATCCGATACGAGGTATTCACGTGGCAGTTAACAGAAGAACTCCGGATGGATTTCCAGAAGGTGGTTGGATCGTTGAAAATAAAATCTCAATGGCTCAAGCCATGAAGGCGTATACTTCTGCAGGCGCTTACTCATCTTTCGAAGAAAATTTGAAAGGACAAATTAAAGCCGGGCAACTGGCCGATATCATTGTATTCTCTCAGGATTTGTTCACCATCGATCCGATGAAGACCCACGAGACCAAAGTAGTGCTTACCGTGTTTGATGGAAAAGTGATTTATAAAGAGACATCGTTATAGAGCATGTTACAAAGAATATAGCCATGCAAAAATATTTCCTATCGGTTGCCATAATAGCGTACTACGCAACTCCCACGCCACGCTTTGAAAAATCATCATAAAAAGCACAATCAAATTTGGCTGGTAATTTCTTTTCTTAATCAAGTCTGTAGCGAAAAAGATAAGGGCAATGAATGTAATCAGAATGAGCGTAAAGCTTACTGACATCGGGCCGGGCATATTAAAATAAATACCACATGCCCTTCCAAGTCCGGGGCCGATCATGATCAATGCAGTGCCAATCATATATCTCATATGGCTAAATGTATCTTTCTTGTTGACTATTGCCAGACAATACAGCACAATGAAAGCAAGCATTGGAGCAACTGACAAGGCAATCATTGCAACTGCATCCTGTTTTGAAGGCATCGCTTCCAGATTTCTCAGATAAGTCATCCTGCTCACCAATAGAATTGATATAACCAGCAGGGGCGCCAATACAAAACTGAATTTACCAATCATCCGATGAATTCTCATTTTTTTTCTTTGAATGAGCAGGGGTTGAACGATGAGGGACGCCATCCACGCAAGCAGGGTGACACCATGAAAGTGCTGCACAAAGATAAATCCTTCGAATGCGGGGAAGTGCATAATATAAGTTCGGTAAAATCCCCAGATAAGAATTACTAATACAGCCAATGAAAGCAGGCTTGCGTTGCGCGCTTTTCCTTGAAGTGTTTGTTCCATAGGTTTTGAGGTTAGGGGTTATTTGTTATAAGAATTACTGTATTGATCATTTAGTTGCTGCAATCACACATATTTCATCGTCATGTTCGATAAGAAGAAAGGAGCCAGTCTTGATACTTTTTCATATCAAGAAGACGAATTTCAATTTACAGTTTTCCCTTCAAATCCGCCAAGATTATACCATTAGCTGAAATAAGGGATTAATGTGCGATTGGGGGAAATGACAAATTATAAACTGTTCTGAAATGAAACAGATGTATCAAATCAGAACAGTGCTTATTAGATTAATTGAATAACACCAGCTCCACTCCGCGCGGATTAGTGAGATACGAGTTCACAATATTCTGCACTACCCGGTTATCCTTCGAGGGCTTAATGAAATTCTTCGCTGCGTCCAGATTGGAAATATTTTCTGTTTCATCAAAGAAACCAAATCCAAGGTAATTTCCATTTTCTACCAACACCACGGATTTTTCATCAGGTCTGCGGCCTTTACCAACAATGGCTACGGTTTGACCTGCTTCAAAGAATGAATCAATAGCTTTCTGTACTCGCTTATTATACTTCTTCTCTTTCTCCACGCCCTGACAGGCGCCTTTGCACGAGCCTGACTGATGACTAAAACATAATCCCTTTGCTATTTGTAGTCCACTAAGTTTAGGACAGAGGTCGTGCTCCTTTACTTTCTCCCACATAAAATTCCACGCATCGCCCTTGCTGGAAAAAGTAATGAGCGGCTTGGTGCCACGGCTAACCACGTTGATGGCAAACCGAAGATATCCGTTGCGATCTTCATAATCATACACCCCCCACTCTTCAACTTTATATTTCTGGGCCAGATTATACTTGGGCCACAGTCTGCGTATCTCCTGCGACTCCAAAATAAAAGCAATCAACTCGCTTCCCGTAAGTTCGTACGTGATATTATGAATTTCATTTCGGATGTTGGACCGATTCCATTCGCGCGCGTCCCCGGTAAAATGACCGGCTATTCGTTTCTTGATATTAACCGCCTTGCCCACATAAATAATAGTGCCCCTTGAATCCAGAAAATAATATACTCCGGCTTTTGCCGGAAGTTTATCAAACTCCGCTTTCGAAAGATTGGGCGGTAGAATCGTTTCACCGGAATTACGCTTCAGTGCTTTTAAGATAACGCCACTTTGATCGCGCTTCATCAAAATATCAAAAATCTTTGCTGTAGCTAATGCATCGCCACCTGCCCTATGACGATCAGGTATTTTTATTCCCAGACTCTCCGCTAATCGTCCAAGACTATAGGAATTTAACCCCGGAATAATTTTTCTGCTGAGCCGAACCGTGCATAGTTTCTTTGTTGTCCAGTTAATTCCTGCTGTTTCAAACTCTTTCTTTAAAAAACTATAATCAAAGTGGGCATTGTGCGCTACAAATACACGGTCTTTCAACCAGTCGTAAATCTCTTCGCTGAGATCTTCAAACGTTGGTGCTTCCTGCACCATATGCGAAGTAATTCCTGTTAAGCCTGTAATAAAGTGTGGAATATTGCGCCCCGGATTAATCAGCGTATGAAACTGATCCGTGATTTGCATTCCATCGTAGTGATATATGGCAATCTCCGTAATGCGGTGATTATCCGCATACCCTCCGGTGGTTTCAATATCGACAATGGCATACATGCTGCGAAGTTAAGCAGGGTTTTTTTGTAGTGATCCCTTTTAATACAAAAAAGAATTGCTCTCTTATATAAGAAGTGTTACGAAAAAATCTTTAGTATCAGCGAAAATGTGAGGCGTCAGACCGCTTTAAGCGGTCAGACGCAAATATTCGAGCGTAAGTCCAATTACATAATATACAAGCTATTGGAATTTTATATCGCATTCGTTATCTACTTTTGATTCGTTTCTGTTTAATGATTTTGAATTAAATGAAAATCATTTCCCGCACCGTTTGGATATTATCACTGGTAAGCCTTTTCACGGATGTGGCCAGCGAGATGTTATACCCCGTGATGCCGGTATATCTGAAAGAAATAGGATTTTCGATTTTACTGATTGGCATACTCGAAGGTGTAGCAGAAGCCACCGCGGGACTCAGCAAAAGTTATTTTGGTAAACTGTCCGATGTCAGCGGTAAACGTCTTCCGTTCGTTAGGCTCGGCTACTTATTAAGTGCTATCTCCAAACCCATGATGGCGATATTCATATTTCCTATCTGGATATTTTTCTCAAGAACCATTGATCGGATTGGAAAAGGATTGCGCACCGGGGCCCGTGATGCCATGTTATCCGATGAAGCAACCCCTCAAACCAAGGGTCAGGTATTTGGATTACATCGTGCTATGGACACCCTTGGTGCTGTGATCGGTCCCGCTTTCGCCTTAATGTTTCTTTATTTTTATCCCGGCAATTATAAAACACTATTCTACATCGCATTCATACCGGGCATTTTGGCAATCAGTTTTACCTTTTTGATTCGAGAGCGAAAAGGAAACCACGAAAGGATTACTTTGAAAGCGGCATCCCTTTTTTCTTTTGTTCGTTACTGGAAAGAAAGTCCCCCGGCTTACAAGAAACTCGTTATCGGTTTGTTGGCTTTTGCGTGCATCAACAGCTCGGATGTGTTCCTTCTGTTAAAAGTTAAAGAAGCGGGCCTCGATGATACTTCTTTGATTGGCGTATACATTTTTTATAACCTGATTTATGCGTTAGCTGCTTATCCCATCGGCAGGCTCAGCGACCGGATTGGATTTAAGAACACTTTTATTATGGGTCTTTTTATGTTTGCAGTTGTCTATACAGGGATGGCGATGGCCAATCAGCTTTATCTCTTTTTTATTTTATTCTTTTTTTACGGAATATATGCTGCTGCCACTGAAAGTGTGGCCAAAGCATGGATCAGCAACATCACTGACAAAAAAGATACAGCCACAGCCATTGGCACTTACACCGGGTTTCAAAGTGTCTGTACAATGCTGGCAAGTGCACTGGCCGGTTGGGTATGGTTTACTTTTGGATCGGAGACCACATTTTTATTTTCAGGCATAACCACGCTGTTGATTATTATATATGTCTTACTGATCATTCCAAAATCAATCACCTTTGGCTCACATATTTGATTAATTTTGACCAACTTGTCTGAAAGAAAATAATTCTTTAATAAAATAATTTCTATGAATGGATTGGTTCGTTTTCTTTTATCTGGATTAGCGGTTTTACTTACCGGATACCTGCTTCAGGGTGGGGTGCACGTTGAACATTATGGGTATGCTTTACTCGTAGCCCTTGTATTGTCGATCGCCAATGTTATCGTGAAACCAATACTCATCCTCTTTACGATTCCAATTACCATTGTCACGTTGGGACTTTTTCTCCTGGTAATCAATGCCGGTATTATCTTGCTGGTCGATTACTTCGTTCCCGGTTTTGAAGTTGATGGATTCTGGTGGGCACTGGGCTTCAGTCTGATCCTTTCTATATTCAATAGTATGATCTCTGATTTTACGAAGGAGAAGAAGAATTAAATGCAGGTTGATCATACTGCTAATCCAACATTAGAAGAAGCAATGACAACCGTCAAACTTATTCCATAATCGCGAGAATTGTTTTTCAAATTTTCAATGTTAAGTTTTCTGTCCTTGTATACACTATGCACCAATCCGACTTATATTTGATGCCCTAATAAATTTCGCTATGAAAAAGATCATCAAAAAAGAAATTGAGCATACTATAGAGAACGCGATATCAAATCTTTTAACTGCTTTGAAATTGAAGGACACCTCAAAAAAGACCAGGAAAGCGATTGCCAAGGTTGCCAAAGCTCTTAAGGCTGACCTTAAAGCGGAGACAAAAAAGACTCCCAAAGAAATTAATGCGCCAAAAAAAGGAAAGGTAAAAAAGCAAGTCAAGCCAAAAAAAGGAAAATAACAGGTTCCGGGTGAGAAGAAGTAGTCCCCTACCCAGGCAGGGTTCGGTCTTTTTAACATAATCTCTTAACATGCTTTACCTCCTGGTCTTTATAGAAAATCATATTTTGCCATATGAAAAAGACCCAGGCATGTGTTTGGCTGTTGCTCTTATCTGCTTGCAGCCCTTCTCTCCTCCCTGGTACTAAAAATAATTTTATAGTAATTGCGCACCGGGGCGCTCACACACAAGCTCCTGAAAATACCCTTCGTGCTTTTGAAAATGCCATCGCCCTTGGCGTTGATTATGTAGAAGTAGATGTACGCACAAGTAGCGATAGCGTACTTCTTGTTATGCACGATTCGGCAGTAGATAGAATGACGGATGGAAGCGGACTACTTGATACCATGTCATCCAGGGAGCTTGATACGTTACACGTATATACCAAAGAGCATCCGGAATATGGGCGGCATCCCATTCCCAGACTTGCCGATGTATTGGCCCTTTGCAAAAACAAAGTAAAGATCTACCTGGACTTCAAAGACGCGGATGTTTCTGCAACGATTGATATCTTCAAAAAATATCAAATGATTGAATCGATGGTTGTCTATATCAATGACGAGGATCAATACAAATCATGGAGACGCCTTGCACCTCAGGTACCTCTCATTGTCAGTCTACCCGATTCAGTAACAAGCAGCAATACTCTTTCACATTTTTTAGATAAGGTGGACGCTGAAATTCTAGATGGACACTTCTCTCGCTATACACCGGCCATGGTAAAAGTTGCAAGCAAAAGAGGAAGGATTATATGGGCAGATATTCAGCAAAAAAACGAAAACTCCGAACTTTGGGAACAAGCGATTAAAACCAGGTTGCATGGATTACAAACGGATAATCCATTAAGTCTGATTCAGTATCTTAAGAGTAAAGGCCTCCGTTAAATGAAAGAGGCCTCAACACAGTGCCGTGAGAAGCCTCAGTTAAAAAATAACCTAACAATTAAACCCGCACAAATGTAGCTGAGTAAGCTCCTTCCGTCATGAAATTAACTTTACATGTATATTAAGCTATTAAAAAGGCCTAGATATATTTCTTGCAAATAAACCCTTCTAAGCCATCGGATACATCTCAAATCTTGACAAATGATAATCTTGCAGTAGTATACTGCTAATAGATGCGTAGTAAGTTTGATAAAAGAGAACAATGCACCTTCGAACCATACTACCGGTATTATTTAGCATTGCTGGGATATTCTCTATTCTAGTACCCTTCATTGGCTCTGGAGAAGCTGATGATCCCATCAATATTCCATCGGGAGGCAATACTTTTTCTTATGAATTAAATAGCCAACCTGTTTCAGATAACACGTTTCTGAGCGCAGAGGTAGTGCATGAAAATAACTTATTTCATTTAACCCTGTGGATGGGAGCCAATCGGCAAGACCGGATTACGTTTGTCTTAAAAGAAACAGAGATTACAGAAGGTGTTTATGAACTGGATGATCAAAATAAGCGCTACTTGTCTTTTGAATTTCAATCCGTGAATTGTACCTATACTGCCGATGAATCCATTTCTGGCGTATTGATGATAAATGACTATGATCGCGAGCGCCAACTTATTAGAGGTTCCTTCGAGTTTATGGCAATCTCCGATAATTGTAACGAACTCGTGCGGGTAAGAAATGGGAAGTTCGATGCTACCTACTCATTAATGTAATCTACCCTACAGAATTTCCTTACACAGCTTGGTTTTCTAATCGATAGATAATGACATTTATGTAAAAAGTATAGTAGAAGTTCAAGATTCGCCAGCTTTCAATAAAGTACAAATCTCTTGTTAACTTGAAGCGTGAATGCACGCCTTCCTCAATTGATATTTTGGCTTCTGCTTATAGGATATCCTTTCTTTGCGCAAGGCCAATTGGGTACCTGGAACGTACTCAGTATGAAAACCTCCTTCAATGAACGATGGGGCGCGTTTGCCGAGGGTCAGGTGAGGTCATTGAAATTCTATGATGACTTTCACTATCATGAGTTTAAGGGCGGCATTACGTATGCACTGGACAAAAACTTCACCTTTGCTGTGGCCACCGGTAAATATGATACCTACCAAAGCGGGGGCGACTTTGTTACACCCAAGACGAGTGATGAGATCCGCGTGTTTGAGCAGATGACCATCAGTCAGACCCTTTCAAGGATTAAGTTCGAACATCGATACCGGGCGGAGCAACGCTTTACTAAAGATGGCTATAAAAACAGGTTCCGGTATCGCTTGCAATTAGTGATGCCCATCAATCGGAAGAAAGTAGAACCGAAGAGTTGGTTCCTGAATACTTCCGGTGAAATTTTCTTTCGCGATACTCCTCAGTATTTTGAACGACTGCGGGCGTTTGCAGGAGCCGGGTATCAATTCACCACCACCCACACGCTTATGGTGGGGTACATGCATCAGTTTGATTATCAATTAGTGGATGAAACCGGAAAGAACTTTCTCTATGTAAGCTTTCTCTTTGACCTCCATCGCAACCGCCAGAGAGGCAAAGAAACAATACCGGGCAATGTGGATTAACCCTTCGAGGGCCTCAGGGTGACACGTGCTTCTTGCGTTCAGATTTCGTATCGTCCATAGCAGAAGACGATACCTGACACTACAGTTTCCTGATCACTATTTATTTTTGAAGCCAAAGGCTTTGATCATCTTATTATAGATTTCTGTATTCTGATAAATCCCGGAAAATTGCTCAGCACCTGGACCAAAGGCAAATACTGGAATCATTACTCCAGTATGATTGCCTGTTGTAAATTTACCATCTACAGTACCAGCTTTCATATCACCTCCTACTAATGAAAAACCTCCTGTTTCATGATCCGCTGTTATAACTACAAGCGTATTACCATCAGCAGCAGCAAAGTCAAGCACTTTGCCAATAGCGTTGTCAAAATCAATCATTTCATCAATTATATATTGAGTGTCATTGCTGTGCCCCCCCCAATCAATCTGCGAACCTTCAATCATCATAAACATTCCTTTCTTATTTCCCTTAAGCAATTGAATTGCGGCCTCCGTGGATTTTACTAATTCATCGCCACGTCCGGCAGAGAATTTAGCTTGTTGCTCATCTGCCAGAAAAGCTGCCATTTTTCCTTTCGTTATCTGCTGTACCTCCTGGATGGAGTTAGCAATCTGGTATCCATTGGCTATGAGCGAATCCTTAAGATTGAGTCCATCCGTACGCTGCGAGAAAAATTTTCTACCACCCCCGATAAATACATCGATATCGGTTTTAAGAAAATCCAGTGCAATTGCTTCATCCATCGATCGTGAGGGCTGATGTGAAATAAAACACGCTGGCGTAGCATGCGTGATTGAACAGGTAGCAATTAATCCGGTTGCCAACCCATTAAGTTCTGCAATTTCCAGAATGGTGGGTATCGGTTTTCCGGTTTCATCTACACCAATTGCGCCATTGTAGGTTTTTTGTCCGCAGGCAAAAGCTGTTGCACCCGCAGCAGAGTCTGTAACATAATTATCAGTAGCCTGATTTTTGTGAAACCCAATGCTCGTGCATCGCTCCAGATTGAGTTTTCCCTTATTCGCAGTAAGACCTGCATAGATCTGTGCAGCGCCCATACCATCACCCACCATCAAAATAATATTCTTAGGATGGTACTTACGTTTTTGAGCCCAGCCATTCGCTGAAACGGCTAAAAGAACACAAAGAATTATAAGATTTTTCATAGTACTTTTCTTGCGATGCCAGATTTAACTAATAATGTCCTTGCTATGAACAAGACTATTTTAATATAGTATTCTCTTTCCGGTTTTCTCCAACAGAAAATTCCAACGACCTTTATTTCTTTGTGACCGAGGAAATTATGTTACCAACTTTCTTATCTGTCTTAAATTCTATCCCTAGCAAGTTGGCCAATGTGCTTGCAATCTGGTTCTGATATAACTGTTCTGAGTCTTTAACTTCACCTAATGCTGAAGTATCCGGGCCAAGAAAAGCAAACCACAATTGATCAGCTACAGGTACTTTTTGGCCATGGTCTTTCCAGGTTATTTCCGTATCACCACGGCCATGATCGCTCGTAATAATCAGGGTTGTTTTATTCCTGTATTGAGGATCTGATTGCAAATATGACCACAGCTCTGAAATAAACCTATCAGTATAATGTGCGGAATTTAAGTAGGCCGCATATTCACCGCCATGTGCGAAGTCATCGGTTTCATCAAATGCGAAGTACATCACTTTGGGTTTTTTCTTTTTCAGATACTCCAAGCCATAATAAAAAGTAAAAGCATCCAGGCGCACATCTCCCAATGGATTTGGAAGACTAAGGATAAGTTGATTCATCATCCGTTCCCTATCATTGAGGGTAGGTCCATTAACTTCGACTACCCCGGTACTCACAAAAACACCACTACGTTTGTCATTAATAATATAGGGGAAAACATCCCATGACGAGAACGCAGCCACCTTGCCCTTAAAGGACGGTTGACGGTTGATAAACTCTAATACATTAACATTGGGATTATAGATTTTATCGTTCGAATTGATCCGTTCATTGTCGGCACTGCCTGTCAGGATCTCATTGTATCCCGGGTAAGAGAAAAGTTGATTGTTGGTTACATTAACTTTGCTACCAAGGTTACGATTACCATAAAGCTGACCTTGCGTGGCTATTGTATTCCAAAAGAAAGGAAGCAAAGCCTTTCTTCGTTCGGTCAACGCATCGCGCCAGTATTTTTCTTTTACCTTCGGATCTTTAAGGGTTTCTTGTTGCTTCATAAAAGCAGAATCAGCGCCATTAAAAACTTCCTGCCAACGAAAGCCATCCAGTGTGACCAAAATAATGTTTTGTGTTTTTAGCTTCTGTTGACTTAATCCTGAAAGAGAAATCAAACAGATGAGCACCGTTATTATATAATATTTACGCATAAAAAGACAAATTTAAATTTGAGTGTTATAATAAATATGCTGATGATCACTTGTGCCATCATCAAATAAATCGATCAGGGTGTAAACGGGTGGAAACTCATCCAGGGCCAACGGGTTGCCCCACCAATTGCCGGATATCGCACCATTGCACAAATATTTTACACCCAGATACTCCACCGCATCAATATAATGCACATGGCCACTAAGGCAAAGTTTTACTTTTTTGTTCTTATGAAACAACGTTTTCACTCGCTTGGTGTCTGTATGCTGATCGCCAACCGGATATTTGGTTGCCACTGCCTCTTCACGTTCGATAAGATACATTGTAGCACAAGCGGATAACAATGGTACATGGCTAAAAACCAGAACAGGCTGTCCCTCGGAAGCATTATCCAGTTCCTTTTCCAGCCAACTGAATTGTTCTTCGTCCAGACTATAACCAACATTCCCATTAATACTATCCAGAGCTATGAATTTCCATCCATTCTTTTCAAATGAATAGTAGCGATTGGGTAAGCCCAACATATCGATTGCCCATTGCTTTCCATATCGCTTATCTTTTTTGTATTCTGCATCAAGCTTTTCATCTGGGCCATACCAGACATCATGATTGCCGATAGCACTCCGCATGGGTATTTTATTAACCCTGGAAATAACCTTGTTCCATACCTTCCAGTGTTCTTCAACTGTCTCACGGGTCTGCTTATTTTCATCCATGACTGAATCACCTGTATTAATAATTAAGTCTGGTTTATCTTTAAGCGAATTTAGTTCCTTCACAACCCTTTCAAAACAGGCTTCGGCATGTGGTTTATCTATAATATGGACATCAGTAATGTGAGCAATACGAAGCGAGCGTTTTGGATTTTTGGAAACCTTACCATTATTGGCTGTTACCAAAGCAGGGGCAAGTCCAACTGCGAGTGTTCCAACAGCTGCTCTTTTTATAAAACTTCTCCTGGTTGTCATTTTGCAATTTGATTTAATGGATATTAAAAAAAAATCCGAGGCCTTTCGGCCCCGGAAATCACAAAAATTAAACCCGCTTATTATTTATTAATCCAAAGTTCATTATCCACATCATCTACGGCCGATCCAAACTGAGTTTGTAACGCAGCCTTAAGATTAGCTTCATTGTAAAACGTTTCTGCAGATGGATACAACCAACGTTTCGGAATCACACCACTATTGCCGGTACCAGGCCCCGTATGGAAGGTTGGAACACCTGTTCTCCGATAGTTGAAGTATGCCTCCTGGCCTGAGTTCTGGAAGAAAGCCAAATACTTCTGTGTCAGAATCTGATTTAAGCCAGTTGCATTATTGCCAGCATACAATACCGCTGTTTGTGCCAGGTAATTAGTTACCGAAGCAGTTGCAGTGCCAATCTGGTTATCATTGTCAGATTCATAGATAGGTATCTGGGTTCCGTCCGCAATACCATAGAAGGACATCGAAGCTTTGATCCCATTTTCATAGTACGCTTTTGCGTCACCAGTCACCCAGTTACGGTTAATAGCCTCTGCAACAGAGAAACACAATTCCCAATACGATAACTGAACACCAGGCTCAGGTCCGGTTAACGTTGTATAGTATCGTTTTTGATTGGCAAAAGAATATACTCCATTACCTGCCTTCACCGTCATATCATCCAGACTTTCCCCTGCCGGGGCACCCACATACGCAGCGAAATCAGTAGGCAGAACGCCTGCAGTAATTTTTGCTTTTGCCGGATTGGCTATCACAAAAATGCGCGGGTCACTTAAATCTGTCAACCCTTTAACATAAGTTGCAGTCATGTTATAACGACCCTTATCGAACCCACGGTTACCCGGATTGGTTGGATAGATCTGAGTAGAGCCATTGTACACGTAATTCATGTTATCACTATTGCTGGTCATTACCGGAAACTCTGTTGGGTTATTGATCACGGCTGCAAAGCGCGACTTCACATTTAATTCTGCATCAGCTTCGTGCTTGCTTAAACTAATCAACACCCGAAGTTTGAACGTATTTACAGCCTTTCTCCACTTCGACAAATCGTTGTTGTAATAGAAATCACCCTGCAACGAAAGATCATTAGCCGCTATTAATTGCTTCAAGTCGGTATTGGCCTGGTCCAACCAATTCAAAACCTGCACATAAACTTCCTTTTGAGAATCATACGTTGGCTCTTTCACTTCCAGTCCTTTCAATGCTTCGCTAAGCGGAACATCGCCCACACGTTGGGTCATGCGCACATAGAACACGGCTCTGAAATATTTGCCCAATGCAGAATAAGGATTAACCTCAGCACCAGACTTAGCAGCTTCTTCTTCCATCTTGATCACATTCTTCAATGTCATAAAGTTGAGAGAAGCATTCGTCCAGTACTCATTGGTGCCGTAGTAGTTGTAATTACATGACCAGAATTGATTCTGACGATGCTCTAATGACCAGGGTTCTTCATTAAGATCACTGAGTACTCCACGCAACACTAACGAAGGAGGTACGGAGGCGGGTCGGTTTTCATTCAAACCAATTTCTTCAAAGTCCTGGCAGCTAAACGATACCATCATCGCCAGTGCAAGGGTTATGTATAAAGTTGTCTTCTTCATGGTTGTAAATTAAAAAGTGATGTTCACATTAAATCCATAGCGTCTCAGGGTGGGCGACTGCAGGGAAGAATAAGAGTCTGGGGCAACAAACTGATCGATATCCACATCTTTCTTCTCGGCAAAATAGAGCAGGTTTCTTCCTACCAACGAGATAGAAGCTTTTCTGATAAATGATCGCTCTAACATGGCAGAAGGGAAATTGTAAGTAAGAGTTACCTCTCTTAGTTTAGCATATGAACGGCTTATTACGTTAGCCTCTTCCGCAGCATAATAGCGGCTAATCCAGTCTTGTAAGAACGTAGCCGTTGTATTGGGAGCAAATTGCAATTCATCATAATTGGTAATGGCACCTGTAATCGGATCGTACTCAATAGCCGCACCATTGGAAATCACTACCCCATCACCCACATAAGACTTTACTCCTAGCGCATCCTGGGCTCTGGCAATGCCCATCTCGCCTTGCACGGTTTCGATATGGCGACCGCCCCGGAATGTTTGACGCTGAATGTAATCAACAAGAATACCTCCTACACGGCCATCAAACTGAAATACCAGGCCCCAGTTTTTATAATTGAGCCGGTTGGTGATACCCCACGACCAGTCAGGATTTGTATTCCCCAGGAACTGTGACACAGCTGTACGTATAGGGCGACCGCTGGCATCATTGATCAACTGGCCGTCCGGAGTTTTATAGAATGCACCGGCATAATAAGCGTCAACCCGATCACCAATTTTAATAAATCCTAAACGATCAGCACCATCAGGCAACTCCTTAAGCGTTTCTTTGAAAGATCCATAGTTTAACAAGATGTTCCAGTTCAGGCCATTCGGCTTATCCAGGGGCTTGGCATTCACTACAATCTCTAATCCTTTGCGTTGAGTTTTTGCACCATTGGCAATATAGCCAGTGTAGCCTGTGGTTTCAGAAAGCGGCTGATTGGAAATCTGTGGACCATCGATATTATTAAAATATGTAACATCCAATCCAATCCGATCATTGAGGAAACGAACATCCATACCCACTTCAGTGGCAGAAGTAAAGTATGGTTTCAGATCGGGGTTAGTTAATGTATTTGGGTAATACGCACCAGGTTGATTGTTATAAACTAATGGTGTGCTGTATACGGCCTGGTTTCCATAGGTAGGTCCGCCATATGGAGTTCTATACGATGAACCGTAATCCAAAGGATAAGGAGCATTTGGTGTGGCACCGATCGTTGCCGTAGTGAACCCTTCACCTACCTTAGCATAGGCGCCTCTGAGTTTCAACATGGAAATAGCTGCTGGCAATTTCAATGCCTCGGACAATACAATACTCATCGATGCCGAAGGGAAGAAATATTTCGTTTCGGATGGATACAACGTTGAGTTATTATCCTGACGGCCCGTGGTAGAAAGGGTTAACCAATCACGGAATGAAAAATCCAACGTATAGTAGAAGCTATAGACATTCATCGGGGCTTTGAAATTATAAGCTTTGATGGGGTTTAGCGAGTTGTCAAACGTATAGGCACCGGGTGTTAGTGAAGAGGCCGGAACGTTCAGGTAGTCTGTTGTAATATAACTTGAGCGATAATCAAAAGCGCGAAGATTTCCACCCACCGAAGCTGTTAAGTTAATATCCGGGGTAACGTCCTTATTGAAGGTGATCAACAAGTCTGAGTTGCTATCAAACAGGTTTCTGTAATCTTCACGATAGTCACCTTTGGCTTGCTCACGACCATACACGGTTGCTGAGTATGGGAATTTCTCATTCCTGAAAAGTTCGTAGGTGCTGATCGCAGTTCTTCCTAATACCTGCAGATAATCGGTAATATCATACTTCAACGACATATAACCGTAGATATCTGTTTTCTGATGTCCGCGTAGCCACTCATTGGTTAAGAAGTACGGGTTATTGTAACGAGTATAGTCGGCATAAATCTGCTGCACACCTTCTTTCCCTTTCTGCCAGTAACTCTTCATATCATCAATATCCCAATCAGCTCCACCCCAAATGGTGATGTTATAAATCATACTGTTAGGGCCATACTGCACATCGGGGAAGTTTTCGCTATACTGACGGTTGTAATTGATGTTTGACTCTAAACGAAGTTTATCAGAAAAGTCGAAGCCCGTGGTTACGTTGAAGTTATCGCTGTTCAGGTTGGTGTTCGGAACCTGCCCTTGCTGATAATTATGAGAATAGGAAAATCTCAAATCATAGTTTTGACCACTGGCCGAAACAGCAATGTTGTTCGTGCTTAAGAAGCCCGGGCGTAAGAATCGCTCCAGGTTATCCGCACCACGCGCTGTCCATGGAGTAGGAATAATGTTTCCTGTAAAGGTTGTTCCACTTGGAAAGGTGGTAGTATAGGTATTGTTAGGATCAACAACACCATCGTACTGAGGAATTAACTGGCCATCAAAACGAGGCCCCCAGATGTCATAATCAGAATCGTATAAGCCACCGCCCTTACCATCAGCAAACGCATACCGGCCATGATCACCAGGTCCATACTCATCCTGTACTTTTGGAATCGTTAGGAAAGTATTGTCCCACATGTTGGACGTATTGAAGTCGATGCTAAAGCCACGCTTATCATCAGAACCTTTTTTAGTTGTAATGATAATTGCACCATTTACACCACGCGTACCATAAAGAGCAGAAGCTGAAGGTCCCTTAAGAACGGTATATGTATCAATATCATCGGGGCTGATATTCCATGTGTCTGAGTTGATTGGTACACCATCCACTACATAGAGAATGTTGCTGCGGCCGCGAAGCGAGACAACCGGGGCCCCAATAAGTTCTGCGGAAGAACCTACGTTCAAACCTGCCACCTTACCAACCAATGAATTGATAGGGTTCGGTTCACGAGCCTTATTTAACTGACTTGCCTTCACGTCCTGTGTGGAGTAGCCAATTTTTGATTTGTCCTTTTCAATACCTAACGCAGTAACCACCACTTCAGATAATTGAGTAGCATCGGTTGCCAGCGATACGTCCAATGAGGTGCGGCCATTCAATGCTGCTTCTTGTGTAATAAAGCCAACAAATGAAAATACAAGAATTTCATTGGGAGAGGCCACGGTAAGATTGTAAGAGCCTCTGGCATCTGTAATCGTACCATTGGTTGTTCCTTTCACAAGGATGTTTACTCCGGGAATAGGACTCTGATCTTCTCCGGATTTTACAATTCCGGACACAGTGATTTGTGCCATGGCCAACTTGCTGGCGAACAGCACCATCAACAACATGAAGACTTTTATAAGTCTGATCATGTTTGGTTTGTTTGGTTGTAGTAGAATTTGATTCATAGTTTGGTTTTAGTTTTTACCTAATACATTTTGGCGACACAAAAGTGTGCTATTCCCTGAAAGCCTTGTTTAGTGACAGATTATTGATCGGTTAATTGATTGTGCAGTCTACATCAATCACATAATGCTCCGGTAATTCGTTGCTGGAATAAATTAGCAGAAGCCTGAAATTGAGCGTAGTTCCGATTAACAAAACGATAACAAGAGTCTTGAAAGACACAACTCACTGCATCTGGATACCTACGCGCATACAAAAATTCATAACATAAATTCCTTATTGATAACACGCAGTTAAACTTCAGCGCTCTGATTTAGTAATACAGGCATCGCATCTTTCGCTGTTAAAACTGCCTTATGAATCAGCCTGTGAAATTTGACTTAATCGTTGTAGGTGCCGGTGTTCTGGGAACCTTCCATGCTTATCACGCTGCTGCTATAGGTAAGAAAGTATTACTTATTGAAAAAGATCAGTACCCGGTGCAGGCTACGGTTCGCAATTTTGGACAGGTAGTGCCTTCGGGCTTGTCGTCTGATTGGTTTGAATATGGTGTATACAGCACACGCCTCTATAAAGAGATCCAGAATCACTATGATATCTCCATTCGTCAGAACGGGAGTGTCTATCTCGCTTCGGATGCCGAAGAACAAACGCTTATTCATGAATTGAAAGCCGTAATGGATGACAGGGAATATGAAGCCCAGCTTTTATCACAAAAACAATGTCTTGAACGGTGGCCAGCCTTAAAAGCAAGCTATTGCCGTGAGGGTTTATACTTTCCGCAAGAAGTAAGTGCCGAACCTCCTTCCATGATTCACCGGCTTATTGAATATTGTAAAGTTCTATTCCCCAAACTTACTTATAAACCAGCCACTACGGTTATTGATTGCCTGGTGTCCGGAGATGAGGTACGGGTTGTTACCCATAAAAGCGATGTGTTCGTTGCAGACAAAGTAATTATTTGCAACGGGGGAGAATTTAAGATTCTTTTCCCCGAACTGTTTAGAGAAAGCGGAATAGAGATCAGTAAGCTGCAGATGTTGCGCACGATCTCCATGCCTGAGGTGAGGTTGGAAGGAAATATTCTTACCGGGCTTACCATTCGCAGATATGAATCCTTCTCTGAATGCCCTTCTTTTCCAACCATACAAACGCCAGAATATCTTAAAGAACTAAAGAGATGGGGCATACATATTTTATTCAAAAAGGCCATGGATGGCTCCATCATTATTGGCGATTCACACGAATATGCCGGGGTAAACGACATGGATGATCTGGGCTTTGAGATTAAGCATCATGTTAATCAGCTCATGTTTAAGGAGGCACAGAAAATCGTTTCGTTTGATGTTTCCGCTATCGCCACCACCTGGGCTGGCTTTTATGCTCAGCATCCACAAAAAGATATTGTTGAAATTGACCTTGAGAATAAAATTCACATTCGCACGGCCATTGGCGGCAAGGGCATGACCTCATCAGCCGGGTATGCTCACCAAAGTATTCACAAGATTCTGGGTTAAGGCTTGCTACGAAATCATTCCGCCCAGCTCATGTGGTCCAACTTTCATACTCACACAAACTATTGCGATGGTAAAGGCACTTTCAAAGACTGCTTACGGGTTAGTGGAATTAAAAGCATCGGTTTTTCTTCGCATGCACCACTTCCATTCGGCACTCCCTGGGCCATGCGTGCAGACCAACTTGAAAATTACTTGAACGAGATTGAGCGCTTAAGGGTTGAAGAAAAATCCATTGAACTATATGCCGGGCTTGAGGTGGATTATATACCTGGACTAATTGCACCTACGAACTTTAATAATCTCGATTATGCAATTGGCTCCATTCATTTCGTAGATGCATTTCCGGATAGCCAGCCATGGGAGATTGATGGCACTCACTCAATATTTCTGGAGGGTTTGCAAACCCTGTTCAATAACAAACCCCGGGAGGCCTGGAGCCGATATTTTGAATTAACAAGAGAAATGACCCGGCAAGCTCCGCCCACCATTCTGGGACATCTGGATAAAATGAAAATTCAGAATATCGGTTTATTTGATGAACAAGATCTTTGGTATCGGGAAGAGATAAAGCAAACTCTGGACTCCTTAAAAGCAACAGGGATTATTGTTGAAGTAAATACCCGGGGTCTATACCAAAATAAATCAACCACCACCTATCCCAGTCCATGGATTCTTGCACAAATCAAAGCAGCAGGGATTCCTATTACGCTTAGTTCAGACGCCCATTATCCCAAACAATTATTCAACGAGTTCTCTGAAACGGCACGATTATTAAAATCTATCGGGTTTAAGCATGTAAGCATTCTACTACAAGGAACATGGCAGCGGGTTGACTTCGATGAATATGGATTACTCCTTGATTAATCGGAAATCAAAACTCTCAAACTGGCTTGAGCAAACCCATGGAGTTTGGTTTACTGTATATGCTTCTATCTCCGCCTTCTGTCTTTATACGTGTGTTTATGCGTTTCGTAAGAGTTTTGCAGTCGCCTCTTTTGAGGGCATCTCATACCTGAGCATTGACTACAAAGTCTGGCTCGTTACATTTCAGGTTATCGGATATGCCATGGCCAAATTTATTGGCATCAAAGTAATTTCCGAATTGAAAGCACACGCTCGCGGTTTTGGTATTTTGTTAATGGTGGGTATCGCAGGAATATCATGGTTATTATTTGCGATTGTGCCTGCCCCTTATAATATAATATTTCTCTTTACTACCGGACTACCTTTGGGCTTGGTGTGGGGAATGGTATTCGGTTATCTTGAAGGAAGGAGAATGACGGAAGTTCTGGGTGCCTCATTATCCGTAAGTTTCATTTTCTCAGCGGGCCTTTGTCGCTCAGTGGGAGCATACGTGATGCGCGATTGGGGTGTTAGTGAATACTGGATGCCCTTTCTGGTTTGTAGTCTCTTTCTATTACCCTTACTAATTTTTCAGTACCTGTTGGATAAACTTCCTCCCCCATCTGAAATGGATGAACAGTTGCGAACCAAACGATTACCTATGAATAGAGAAGAGCGAAAAAAATTTACAGCAACTTTCCTGCCTGGAATTGCGCTCTTCACGTTATGCTATGTACTACTAACAGCCTTTCGCGATTTCAGAGATAACTTTTCCAGGGAGATCTGGGATTCTTTGGGCCTGGGCAACAACCCATCCATCTATACTACAACAGAAATACCAGTTTCACTATTTGTGCTAGTCTGCATGGGCAGTCTCATGTTGATTAAGAATAATAAAATGGCTCTGATGGTGAATCATATTATTATTGGATTGGGTATGGTTTTAATTGGAGTATCCAATTTGCTTTTTGAAGCAGAACTAATCAATGCCCCACTCTGGATGATACTGGTTGGGATTGGGCTTTACCTTGGTTACATACCGTTCAATAGTATTTTCTTTGATCGCCTTATCGCGACTTTTAAATACATCGGTACAGTAGGGTTTATTATGTACGTAGCCGATTCTTTTGGGTACCTGGGCAGCGTAGCCGTTTTATTCTATAAAGAATTTGGTCAGGCCAATCTCAGTTGGTTAGATTTCTTTATATCGGGTGGGTATATAATTTCTGTAGTTGGTACCTTCTTGATTTTAGGCTCAATGCTTTACTTCCACCTGAAGCATAAACAATGGGTCAGCAACACTAACGGGAAGCAACCATTTCTGTAAACTCCCGATTGTATTCCTGGCGATAAGAATTGCTGTTTTTTTCTGATTCAAATCTAGTCTTTCGGTTTTAATCCATTGGTCCAGATCGGGTCTCGAACTCAAAAGATCGGGAAATACCTTTTTCTTAAACTTCCTGATCGGCACCAGGCTTTCTTCATGATAAACATAGTACGTGTAATCGGTCTGATCGTTCTTAGGATGGCGATGATCCTGTATTCTAACAACATTATACTTTCCTTTCACGACAATCTCATAAAATGAATTCAATCCACGAAGTGAATCCCGAATACTCATGAACTGCCGATTGATATTTAGCTGCACGTCATAAAATCGAAATGAACTTATTTTATACGAAGGAAGAACTTCTACCTGATTGGCTGATCGGAATACAAGCGTGTTAAAGTCCAGATGAACCATAATCTCACCCACTAATACGATGTTTGTAGTTAAAACTATTGAACCCTTATTCCAAAGCTGGGCTGACTGGCTGAATGAGGCGGTGGAGAGTGCGATTAGAAGGTAAATCAGGCTATGTCTCATTCAAGTTAACACTTGGTTAACATGAAGATAACAATTTAGAAATATTAATAAAATTGCTTCCCTCTTTTTTTCAGGAAATACCCAGGATAGGAAGTAGTTCCGGTAGCTGTTCTATAAGATGCGTGTGTGGCTCCAGAAGCAGATTCTTGCGCGAATATGAACCTGTAGTAACGCCAACCACCCAATGGCAGCCAGCCCTGGTTCCTTCATTCATATCTGAAGCGGTGTCTCCTACTTTAGCAACACGCTTCACATCCGTAACACCCGTGCGTTTCATAGCTTCAAAAATTAAATCCGGATAGGGCCTCCCATTTTCAACTTCATCGCTTGTCACACTTGCGTCAATCAGATTTCTCTCAACCCAGCCCATCCTTTTAAGTAAAGCATTTGTTATCTGACGGTCGAACCCGGTGTCAACGGCAATTTTAATTCCATGTGCCTTCAAGGAAGCAAATGTCTTACTCACACCTTCCTTTTCACCTACCGTATCATCAGTCTCATAAAAAGAAATCATCTCAACAACAAAATCAGTATGGATCTGTTCGATAAACTGATCTGTTATGCGTGGATAATTCTTGTCTTCAAGAAGCTTTCTAATGGCTACAGGCTTCGGAGTACCCATGATTACATTAGCTTCTTCTAACGTTATCTCAAAACCATTTCTCCTGAGAGCAGATTGTAGTACCCGGTGCACATCCTGATTATCTTTTACAGTAGTGCCAGCCAGATCAAAAACTATCAGTTCGGGGTGCATCGGTGATTTTTTAACTTACTAATTATAGATATTCAAGAGCCCTGTAACTCATTGCTCAATTCCAACGAGGGGAAGCATTTCAGAAAGATGTTGAACAAGATGCGTGTGGGGACCCTTTTGCAGTTCCTCATGAGAATAGGCACCCGTTGTTACACCAATTACCCAACCACAACCAGCAGCTGTTCCTTCCTGCAAATCAGATAAGGTATCGCCCACCTTAGCTACCGCCTCAACATCAGTAACCCCGGTTAGTTCCATGGCCCTGTAAATCATATCTGGATGAGGCCGGCCTTTCGCCACTTCATCGCTTGTAATGCTGCCATCAATCAATCCATTCTTCTCCCAGCCCATTCGTTCGAGCAAGGGCACCACTATGGCACGATCAAAACCAGTATCTACAACGACTTTTATACCCTGTTCTTTGCAAATTCTAAAAACATCGCTGGCTCCTTCTTTTTCCCTAACGGATGCATGACGTTTATAAAAAGCTGTCATTTTCGATACAAAGTGTGCATGCATTTCAAGTACGAGCATTTCACTGATGTAGGGATACCTGTGATGTTCCAGCAACTTTCGAATAGCTTCTGGTTTGGGAATACCCATAACCTGATTAGCCTCATTGATACTAATGCGTAAGTGTATTTTCTTAAATATGCTTTGTAAAACACGATGTACGTCCTTGTTATCATTGACTGTAGTACCAGCCAGATCAAAGACAATCAATTTAGGCATAACCATCTACGAAAATCTGGATAAAGATTACCACAATCAATAATTCTATATGATCCTATTCTTAAGTTTTACACTATTTATTTACAAAAGTATAACATACAAATTTCGAATTAGCCCGATCATTCGGAGTTAGTTTGAAACTTGTTGCAACCTAAGAGTATGAGTGTGATTGATGATATCTTTGATTTGTATGAACGCTTTGGAGCAGCAGACTACATTGGCGAACCAGTTTCGCAATTGGAACACATGTCGCAAGCCGCTCAGCTGGCTCTTGAGGGTGGTTACGATGATGAAGTAGTTCTGGCCGCGTTCTTTCACGACATTGGTCACATTTGCGTACAGGCAACCGCAGAACAAAGTATGGCAGGCTATGGGATAAAAAGCCATGAAAAAATCGGAGCAGACTATTTACGCTCAAAAGGATTTCCTGAAAAGATTGCCAGGCTGATTGAAAACCATGTTGAGGCAAAGCGTTACCTCATGTTTAAATACCCACCTTATTTTGAAAATCTTTCTGAAGCCAGTAAGAAGACCCTGGAGTTTCAGGGTGGAATGATGAGTAAACACGAAGCAGACAGATTTGAAGCAGATCCTTTGTTTGAATTAAGCATCTTATTAAGAAAATGGGACGAAGAAGCCAAAATCATGAACGTTCCACTCATTGATCTCCATATGCTAAAGGAAAAATGCAAGCGAGTACTCTCAAGTTCCTTGTAATTCTAACCCTGGTATTACCTTTGCAGAGGGCATAAACTAAACCAATGGGTCTGCCCTTGTTAACGATGTTACATTTCCCGGATCATTTTCGCTTTGGCACCAGTACTTCGGCCGTACAAATCGAAACTGCTGATAATCATGACTGGCAGGGATTTACTGCACGCGACACTTCTGTTTTTACAAGAACCACAGATCATGAGTTGCATTGGGAAAAAGATGTAGAGATTATTTCAGGGCTTGCTCCTAATTATCGCATGAGCTTTATGTGGAGCCGATTGCAAAAATCTCCATTAGCTTCGTTTGAGCCAGATGCTGTAAATGAGTATAGAAAACTATTAATACTCTTAAAGAAACGTGGCGTGGATATCATGCTTGTGCTGCATCATTTTGCCAATCCTGTTTGGTTCAGTGAAAAAGATGGTTGGTCAAATCCGCAAAGTGTTGTGTGGTGGTTAGATTACGTGAGTAAAGTAATTGATGAATTCGGTGAATTCGTGTCACTATGGAATACTTTTAATGAGCCAAACCTTTATATCAGTCTTAGTTCATTGGCTGGATTATTTCCACCTCAAAAAACTAATCCTTTCTATGCCTGGCGTGTATTAAATAACATGAGCCTTGCCCATAAAGCTGCTTATGAAATGCTTCAGATGCGCACACCTAGCAAACCGGTGGGTATTTCGCATAATGCCTCTATTCTTGAAGCTGATAACCTCTTGGGTAAGTTACCCGCTAAAATATCCGACTGGCTGTATATGGATTTCATTCCAGGTTGGTTTGAATCATGTGATTTTTTTGGACTGAGTTATTATTCACGCATCGGGTATGATCCGTTTCCCGTCACCTATTTGAACACCCCTGAAAAAATCACTAAACGTGGGAAGCCGTACGATGATATGTGGGAATATTATCCAGAAGGCCTTGGCATCTGCCTGGATCGGTACTGGAAAAGATTTCGCAAACCCATCATTATTACAGAAAACGGAATGTGTACCTCCGATGACTTAAAGAGAATTAATTCAATCTATGATTACATGAAGATTATACATTCTTGTATTGAAAAAGGAATAGATATCCGCGGCTACTACCACTGGAGCGCCTGGGATAATTTTGAATGGAACCTGGGACCCTCCTATCGCTTTGGCCTTTACGCTTGCGATCCCCAAACAAAAGAACGCACCAAACTTCCGAGTGCCGATATTTACTCGTCCCTGGCCTACTCAAAAAAACTTATGATTCCCACTACTTCCGATCTGCATAAAGTTTTAGTACCCGTTCAATAGCAGGCCTGGCTGTTTCCTTATAGTTGACCTCAACCCTATTCTCAGTTTCAATCCAATCTCCAATCTTAACGAGATTCTTTTTACTTACCTTCTTTATTGCTGGCACGCCCATCTGTTTTAGCGAAGCGGCATTGAAATGTTGCTCGTGCTGATTTTTCATGGGCACCACCAATAATTTTTTCCTCAGATAAAGGGCTTCCGCTGGAGTTTCAAATCCTGCACCGCATAATACACCCTGCGAAGAGGCCATGCTTGTTGTGAAGGCTTCGTTGTCTACCGGGAACACAGAAATCCTTCCAATGTGATAGGGTTTTGTGATATGCTTGGAAAATATTTGCCATTGGGTTCCTGCCAGTTTTAAGAATAGCTTTACAAGCTTCTTATCATCATAGGCCGGCAAATAGACCGTATAATGTGAACCATTGGTTGCCTTCGTTGTACGAATCCGATCGCGAATAACAGGAGTAAAAATATTCTGATCGTATGAAGCAAAATGAAACCCAACGCCTTCCTTAACCGGGGCATAGTTATTTAAAAACCATGTGCCAACAGGATCAAAATGTTTAGGCTTGGGTACTTTTGGCGACTGTAATGCATATTGGTGACTCAATGCTATACAAGGAACATCGCGCTTGTGACAAGCCCAGGCTGTGATGGCTTCAAAATCGTTGATGACCAGATCATATTTTTCCACGGGAAATTCCTTGATCTCGCGCATCACTCGTTTAGAGCTGTTATTCTTAAATGTTTTTATAAAATCTATCCCGCCTTTCTTGCCAAAGAAAAAACTAAGGCCTTTCGATTTATATTTAACAGGCATTGATAGTTTAATATCTGCCTGGGCTCCGCTTACAAATAAATCCAACTTTCCATAATTGGCAAGAATAGGAGCAATTTCCTCAGCTCGCGCAATATGGCCATTGCCCGTTCCTTGTATAGCGTAAAGTATTTTCACTTTTTAGGTTTAAGTAATTGTTCCATCATTTCATTGAAAAGTTCTTTGTTATCAGAACCTTTAAATCTTCGTGGAAGTTTAATTGCCTGCGCAATTTTGTCGTCACGATAATTATAAATTTTCCAGACTCCCGCATGGCACTCCAGCGCAGTGAGATTCTCAACCCAATCGCCAGAATTGAGATACATGACACTACCTTTGTCTGTAGTAATCTTTTTCATGGCTGGTTTATGGATATGCCCACATACAACATAGTCATATCCGTTATCAATAGCAATGCCTGCAGCGGTCTCTTCAAAATTATCAATAAACTGGACAGCGCTTTTTACACTGTCTTTGATTTTTTTGGAGAGTGAAATTTTTTCGCGTCCCAGCTTTTGCAAAACAAAGTTTACAAAGGTGTTGATATGAATAAGAGAATCATATCCTACAGCTCCTAGTTTGGCCAGCCATTTTGCACTCTTCATGGTAACATCAAATACATCGCCATGAAAAATCCATGCCTTCTTCGAATTGATTTTCAAAAGCAACTTGTTCTCAATCTGAAAAGAGCCAAGACGGAAGCCGGAAAACTTTCTCAGCATTTCGTCATGATTGCCAGTTAGATAAATCACTTTTGTATTGTGGGTCATCAGGCCGGTGAGATGTTTAACCACCTGCATGTGTGTCTTCGGCCAGTATCGTGTGGAGAACTGCCACATATCAATAATATCGCCATTGAGAATAACCTTGCCAGGTTCTATTGATTTTAGATATCGGAGGAGTTCTGTGGCATGGCAACCATAGGTGCCAAGATGAATGTCGGAAAGCACTACAATATCAACGGGGCGCTTTTTACTTTTTGCCATTTACTAAAGATCCGAAAAGTTATGGATTCAATTTATCCATAACTATCCCTTAGCAAAATTAAAGTCACTTCACACCAATTATTTTAAGTCAATGTTACCCTATTGTTAACCAATCCACCGCGAATTGGCTCACAAAGACTTATCTCATCGGTTACTTATTCATCAACACTGTCTGCGTAGGGTACGCAAACTCAATACCCTCAACTGCAAATGTTTTAAATATTTTCAGGTTAATGTCCTGCTGAACGTTCATGTAGTCCAGGTACTCGGATGACTCTATGAAATACACTACTTCAAAATTCAGACTATATGCACCAAACGCAGCAAAGTGAGCGCGATCGAAGGTAGCCTGTTGCTGGGCTTTTATTATTTGTTCAACTATCGCGGGTATTCGGGCAAGTACTTCAGGCTTCGTATTATAAACGATCGCCAAAGAAAACACAACCCTTCTGCGATTCATTCGCTTAAAGTTGTGTATACGCGACTTGGTAAGATCGCTATTTGAAAAAGCCAGTTGCTCTCCGTTAACACTCAACAACCTTGTGGTCTTAATACCAATGTGTTCCACGGTTCCTTTCTTATCATCCACAGTAATAAAATCACCCACCTCAAAAGGTCTATCGAAGAAAATTACAAAGTAGTTGAACAAATCGCCCAGAATATTCTGAGCCGCGAGAGCAATGGCAATACCCCCTATTCCCAAACCAGCAATAATTGTAGTGACATTATAGCCGAGATTATCAAACAAAAACAACAAGCCAACTGCCCAGATAATCGCGTTAACGATCAGCATAATGCCGTTTAGTTGTTTGAGCTTTTCCAAACCACCTTCCTGCTTACTGATAAAGGATTCCAGCGTGAGCCGTATAAATGATGAGAGCAGTCTGATCACATAAAGGGTGATCACTACAATCATCGCATTATCAATGAATTTATCGGCCTTCTCCGAAAAAGTCAGATAGCTAAGGCCTGAATAAATGGCAACAAATACCAAAATGGGCAACCCAAACTTTTCAATGCCTCTTATAATATAGTCATCAAGCTTGGTCTCCGTTTTTTCAGTCCACTTTTTAATCTGGTTTAACAGTCGACTTCTGAAAATCCGTACAAACAGGATTCCGCCAATAATAATTGCTAGTGCAATGGCATAGTTATGAACTGTGTTACCATAATATTCTTGTGCTAAAATCTCATTCATCCCTGGTTCGCGTTTTGCGTTGCAAAAATAGAAGGTTAGATGACGCTAAAAATTATACCACTAAAAGAATTTCTTCACAACCGATTGCTTCTTTCCCTAATTTTCAAATTCAAATCGGAATCTTATGAAAAAAGTACTTCTCCTGCTTTTGATCATCCCCTCTGCCTACGCTCAGCAACTTGTGCCACTCACGGTAGAAAAAATTATGCGCGACCCGAAATGGATGGGGGTTGCGCCTTCCAACATTAATTGGTCGGATGATGGCAAGCTGATTTACTTTACCTGGAATCCGGAGAACAATCCGGGCGACTCTTTATACAGTATCTCACTCTCCAACCGCACTCCGCTTAAAGTAAGTGCTGCGGTAAGAAGATCCTTGCCCTCTGGTTTTGGCTCTTATAATAAATCATACAGCAAAAAACTTTATGAAAAGGGTGGCGATCTTTTTTTACTCGAGATCCCGACCGGCAAAATAACGCAGATTACCAACACACTAGACCGCGAATCGAATCCTTCCTTTTCAGCCGATGAACGGAAAGTGCTCTTTGTAGCCAATACGAATTTGTTTAGTTGGGAGATCGGCACTGGCTCCTTTGCCCAGTTAACTGATTTTAAGAAGGGACCAAAGCGGCCTGATGCAAAATCGAGTGAGCAGGAGAAATGGCTGAAGGTCGATCAGCTTGCTTACTTCGAGGTGCTTAAGCAACGCAGCGAAAATCGAAAGGCTACAGAAAAAAATAGAAAGGCCGATCAACCCAAACGCCCTAAAGAAATTTACCTGGATGATAAAAATATCAACAATATTCAGTTAAGTCCGGATGGTAAGTTTATCACGTACGTGTTAACAAAAAATGCGAACGCTAAAAGTACAATCGTTCCAAACTATGTAACCGAGTCTGGTTTTACCGAAGATATACCTGCCCGCACCAAAGTAGGGGCCGCACAAAATATTTCTGAGTTATTTGTCTATGATATTGCTAAAGACACTGTTTTGTCTGTGAAGACGGATGAGCTTGCTGGCATTTTTGATTCACCTGAATATAAAAAAGACTATCCTTCAAAGGCAAAAGCCGATACCAAAGAAAAGAAACCTGAAGCTCGTTCACTTTCTTTTTCCGGATTAGTCTGGTCTACGGATGGAAAAAATAATGTGCTTGTGTTACGTTCGCATGACAACAAAGACCGTTGGATTGTATCGCTTGATCTTGCTACCCGGAAATTTAAACTCATCGACCGGCAGCATGATGAAGCCTGGATTGGCGGACCGGGCACCGGTGGGTTTTTCGGTGGCGCTAATGTGGGCTGGCTGGCTGATAACAAATCAGTGTGGTTTCAATCTGAAGAAACGGGTTACTCTCATTTGTATGTAGCCGATTTTACGTCTGGGAAAAAACAGGCTCTTACTTCAGGTAAGTATGAAGTTCAATCGGTTGATCTATCGCACGATAAAAAATTCTTCTACCTAATAACCAACGAAGTACACCCGGGTGAAAAACATTTTTATAAACTCCCGGTAACGGGTGGTAAAGCAGAAAAACTAACTACTCTTACAGGCGCACACGAAGTTTCACTCTCACCGGATGAAAAGTGGTTAGCCTACCGATACTCGTACAGCAATAGACCTTGGGAACTTTATCTTCAGGAAAACAAAGCCGGTGCTAAAGCAATTCAAATTACCAATTCACTCACCGCTGAATTCAATTCATATGCCTGGCGCGATCCCGAAGTAACAACCTTCAAAGCGCGTGATGGTGCCGATGTGTATACGCGCGTTTACAAACCAGAAAAACCAAATGGTGCTGCAGTCATTTTTGTGCATGGCGCGGGCTACTTGCAAAATGCACATAAGTGGTGGAGCAGTTATTTCCGCGAATACATGTTTCACAATTTACTTGTAGATAAAGGGTATACCGTGCTAGATATGGACTATCGCGCAAGTGCAGGTTATGGTCGCGATTGGCGTACAGGCATCTACCGTTTCATGGGTGGAAAAGATTTGACGGATAACGTGGATGGTGCAAAGTGGCTCACTGAAAAGCATAACATTGACCCCAAACGCATTGGAGTATATGGTGGTTCCTATGGCGGCTTCATCACGTTGATGGGTATGTTTACTACACCAGATGTTTTTGCAGCAGGTGCTGCACTAAGACCCGTTACCGATTGGGCGCAATACAATCATCCGTACACGGCCAATATTTTAAATGTGCCTTATATGGATAGTGTTGCCTATGTAAAAAGTTCTCCGCTCTATCATGCCGAAGGATTAAAAGGACATTTGCTCATCTGCCACGGAATGGTGGATGTGAACGTTCATTTTCAGGATGCGGTGAAACTTTCTCAGCGACTGATTGAACTGGGCAAAGACAATTGGGAGCTGGCAGTATACCCGATGGAAGATCATGGCTTTGTTGAACCCAGCAGCTGGATAGATGAGTATAAGCGAATTTTAAAGTTGTTTGAAGAGCATTTGAAATGAGGTCTTTGATTACGGTAGGCCTTATTAGATGACTTTGATTCAAGTCAATTATTTACTATTTTTGACCTGAACTCAAGTCAATGGAATTAGGTCGATTATACACTTTTCAGGCCAATCTGCTCAAATCAACGAGTCGTGAATTCACCCGATTTCTGTTTGAGGAGGTGAATTGGAAACAACGCATGTTGGGAATCCGCGGTTTGCGCGGTACAGGAAAAACAACCATGCTGTTACAACATCTTAAGTTTAATCTTAAGGAAAAAGGACTATACGTAACAGCCGATCATCCATGGTTCTATGATCATACTCTGTTTGATCTTGCTGAAACCTTTGAGAAAGATGATGGTCGGGTACTATTAATTGACGAGATCCATAAATATCCCAATTGGTCAAGCGAGCTTAAGAATATTTATGATGGCTTTCCTGGCCTTCAATTAATATTTACCGCTTCTTCTGCGCTGGAAATTCAGAAAGGCGAAGCCGACCTAAGCAGAAGAGTAATATCCTATGAGCTGCCCGGGTTGTCATTTCGTGAGTACCTTAATTTCACAGGAG
>Ga0116176_10000514_pt1 | contig 32007 bp, 36 predicted proteins | sample AD_STIC08_MetaG_FD_89803 | JGI IMG/M metagenome (GOLD analysis project Ga0116176, IMG submission 89803) | Active sludge microbial communities of municipal wastewater-treating anaerobic digesters from USA - AD_STIC08_MetaG | ecosystem: Engineered > Bioreactor > Anaerobic > Digestate | place: USA...
CAAGATCATGCCGAACGTCATCATCTATTCGGACGAGCTGAACCACGCCTCGATGATCGAGGGGATCAAGCGCGCCCATTGCGCCAAGCGCATCTTCCGCCACAACGACATGGCGCACCTGCGCGCGCTGCTGGAGAACGATCCGGCGGATGCGCCGAAGGTGATCGCGTTCGAGTCTGTCTATTCGATGGATGGCGACGTGGCGCCGATGCATGAGATCTGCGATCTCGCCGAAGAGTTCGACGCGATGACGTATCTGGATGAAGTGCATGCCGTGGGCATGTATGGCCATGAAGGCGCGGGCGTGGCCCAGCGCGATGGCGTGATGGAGCGAATCACGATCTGCGAAGGCACGCTGGCCAAGGCATTCGGCGTGATGGGCGGCTATATCGCCTCCAAGACGGCAATCGTGGATGCGATCCGTTCGATGGCGCCGGGCTTTATCTTCTCGACCTCGACCTGCCCGGTGCTGGCGGCGGGGGCGCTGACCTCGATCCAGAAGCTGCGTTCGGATTACGGGCGCGAGCTGCGGAAGATTCACCAGGAGAAGGCCGAGATGCTTCGCCAGAAGCTGATCGCGGCGAAGCTGCCGGTGATGATGGCGGATACGCATATCGTGCCTCTGCTGGTTGGCGATCCGGAGCGTTGCAAGGCGCTGTCCGACACGCTGCTGTTCGACTTCGGCATCTATGTGCAGCCGATCAACTATCCGACTGTGCCGAAGGGCACGGAGCGGCTGCGCTTCACGCCGAGCCCGCAACATACGGAAGCCATGATGGACGAGCTTGTCTCGGCCCTGCTGGCGATCTGGAAGCAGCTGGGGCTGCAGCGCGCGGCTTAGGCTTGGCGCTGTATAACGCGAGCTTGTCCTGCTAGCGTCTTCCCATGTCGGAAGAAGAACCTGCCCATGAAGGCCGCGTCGTTATAGGTGACATCCGCAATGTGGATGCGCCTGCGGACGTGAAAGTCCCGACCCTGAAGTACGTCTGGTATCCGGGGTCTCAGCAGATGATCCTGTGGCTGCCGAGGCCGGGCCATGAGGGGTATGGCGAGCTGGTTGTGTCGCGCGATGGCGAGGCGATCGAGCGGGCGCCGGTGATGAGCCGGCTGAATGGCAGCGTGCAGATGCTGTTCGCTACGCTGGCATGGGCGCCGGGCGGATATCTGATTGCGATCAGCCATGACGACGGGTGGCGGCACGAGATTGCGCTGCAGAAGCTGGAAGCTGGCGTTGCGCCGCCTGCGCCTGAGCCGGTTGTGCCGGTTGAGGAGGCGCCGCGCGGGCCGATCGTCTATCGCGACGGGTTCGGGAATGTCATTCCGGATACGGATCTGGAGATGCGTGCGGGCGTTGCGGGCAAGCTGGCGAGCACGTTCGGGCGGCGGCTGGAATATGAGGGGAATTTCCGCGCGGGGACGATCATCTATGTCGACGGCGATATCCGCATTCCATTCTACCACGAGATGTGCGGCGGCGAGATGAAGTTCAGCATCGACGTACCGGTGGTTGCACACTGGCAGGACGCGACGGGAACGCCGCTGTCGCAGCGCGACGACATCATCGCGTTTGTGGCGCAGCGGGTGAAGCAGGAGCAGGCGTCGTCCTGGCGCTATGAGATCACCGGGCAGTCGATCGACTTCTATTGACCGGACTGGAGGCTACGGCCTCGGGTCGGGGTCTTTCACCGACATGCCGAACAGGCCGAGCAATCCGCTTCCGGCGCCGATGACGGAAATCAGCAGCGCGATCACGGATGCAAAGAGCAGGACCATGCGGGCTGCCTGCATGAAGGATTCTTCCGGCGCCCAGGGCAGGGCGAGGATCAGAACCGTCAGCGTGATCCATGCGCCGAAGACATAGAGCAGCGTCTCGCCGAGGCGGCCGAGGGCGATAGTTCTGGGTTTGCTCATGCTGATCCCCTTCGGGTGAACTGGGGGCAATGTAGAGCCGGCAGGGTGAAGAGCGAGCGAAGAAAGCAGCTGGGATTTTCTTCCGGGTGCGAGACGGGCGCGTCAATTTTCTGCCGCAAAGTTTTTCGATTTCTGCGCGCCTACGAACACCGGCGGCTGACTCGCCGGGACAACAAACTCACCGCCTCAAAAGAACGGCGGGAAAAACAAGGAAGATCGACATGCCGCGCGTTTCGCTCGCGTTTTTCACCTTTGCTGCGTTTTGCGGCCTCACCGGAATGGGGTGGGGCATCTACATGGGCATTACGCAGGACCACTCCACATTTTCCGCGCACGCTCACCTCAACCTGCTCGGCTGGGTTTCTGCTGCGCTCATGGGCGGCTTCTATGCGCTTGCGAAAGAGCAGGCGCCGCGTCGACTGCCGTGGGTGAATTTCACGCTTTCCAGCATTGGGACGGTGATCATGATCCCGTCGATCGCGGGGAAGATCATGGGCATCGAGGCCGCATGGGTCGCGATCTGCGTGGTCGTTGGGTCGCTGGCCGTATTTTTCGGGATGGCGAGCTTTCTGGTGGCGGTCGTGCTGGTGGCGCGGAAGCGCCATGCGGCGCGGATGCAGGCAGGCGCTTCGCCAGAAAATCCGCTGCCGCAGCTTGGCTTGAGTGGGTGAGGCAGCGACAATGGGCACGGGAGAACACCCGTGCCCTCTGACCCGGACGATGAAATCCTGCTTGAGCTGAACCGCATACGCGGTGTCATGGAAGTGCGCGCGGTTTCTGCGGGCGACGGGCTGGAGGTTGTGTTCGTGGCGCCATCAAACGCGGCGCAGAGCGATATCCAGCGGCTGGCGCGGGCGAAGCTTGCCTATGTGCGGGCCAAGATGCGCGGCGAGGATGGGGGCGGAAAGAAGCCGGACGGGAAGGGCGGGTGGACTGCTTGAGTGTCTGTTTGCGGCCCATGCTTGTCGTTCGTTCTACAAGCGTGGGGAGGCCCGAAAACTCTGGGACAGGCCAGTCTGGACCAGTCCCGGAATCGGATACCGATCGCTTTGAACCGCGCGACGGAAAATCGCCGCGCCGCATATTCGCCCTGCCCACTCACAGGCCGGGGCGCCAGCGCGCGAGCTTACTTCTTGTTGGCGAGCAATTTTGCCGCGTTCATCGCAGCGGCCAGGTCAAGCGCGTGGCCCCCCATGTCCTTGCCTGCATTCGTGACGGCAAGCACGCCGGAACCTGAAGCAGGAAATAGAGCGACGACCGCGAACCACGCCCCGTCCGATCCCTCATGATAATAGACAGGGCCGGGAAGCCCGGCGAGGCTATCGCGCACGAACCAGCCCATTGAAACCGGGGCGCCAGGCGGAGGTGATTGCATCACTGAATACGTCTGGGGTTTCAGCAGCGCGCCCTTGCCGTTTGCGCCCCTCAACTGATCTATGCAGAAGCGAGCCCAGTCATCGAGCGACAGATATATGTTTCCCGCGGGCGCGAAGAAGTCGGGGTTTACATCGCGAGGGACTGCGATTCTTCCCTGCCTATGGCCAGCGGGCTGTCCTGTCGGGGGTCGTCCAAAGCCGGCCGAGGTCATTCCCAGAGGCGTGAACACCTCATCTCGCATAAGGGATTCATAAGTTGCCTTGCTTGCTGTCTCGGCCATCAAAGCGGCGATCAGGAACCCGGTGTTCGAATAGCTGAATTTGCCGGCGCGTCCGACGGGCGCGTCCTGCAACGCGCGAGCGATGTACGCCCTCCGCCGCTCGGACGTGCTGGCTGAGCTTTCGTCATAGAAGAGCGAATTGAGGGCTTTCTCGTCCCTGATATTCTCTGGAAGACCGGACGTGTGAGTTAGCAATTGCTGCAGTGTGATCGCCCGATACTCAGGCCGCACGTTGCCAGCCATATCGGGCAAGACGCCGCCGATGGTGGACTCCCAGGAGAGGGCGCCATGGTCCACAAGCCGAGCGATCATCACGGCTGTCATCGCCTTGCCATCAGAGCCGATGTTCCAGACATCGCTTTTAGAAACGGGTGTGGGGTCACTCAGGCTGCGCACGCCATGTACGGCTTCGTCGACGATTGCGTAGTTCTGAATGATCATTAGCCCCGCCCCTGGGGCTTTCTTTCCTGCGGCAGCCTTGGAAAGGATCGCATCGAGGTCCTCTGCGAAGGCGGGCGCCGCGAAGACGCCTGTGCAGATCGCGAGCAGAACCACCAATCGTGAAATCATTCCCGCCTCCCCAGTTCACCGAAATGGGAAGTCAGCTCGCAAATGTGTCGTCTCTGGGGCGTGGGTCCAGCGCTCTCTGGTAAACCGCGACGCCCCATGACGCTCCATCCGAGGCAGTTCTGCCAACGTCCAGTTTCGGCGAATTGCCGAGACTCGGCATCATCGCCGGGCGCAGATAGCGTGAGAGGCGTGCGCCGGGCTGCAGCGTGCAGCCCGGCGCATCTTGTTCAGTCGTGCGCCTTAGCGCAGGCCGCCGCTGGCGGAGATTTTTTCGCCGGTCAGCCAGCGTGAGGCGTCTGAGGCGAGGAACACGGCGATGTCGGCGATGTCGTCAGGCTGGCCGGTGCGGCCGAGCGGGGTCTGACTGACGAAGAGGGTTTCCTGCGGAGAGCCGATGAAGCCCGCTGCCTTGCTGCCTTCCGTTTCGACGATGCCGGGGTTGATGGAGTTCACGCGGATCTTGCGTGCGCCGAGTTCCTTGGCGAGCACGCCGGTGATCGCATCCACGGCCGCCTTCGTGGCGGTATAAACGGATGACTGCGCCGGCTGGGACGTGCTGACGACGGAGCCGATGTTGATGACGCTGCCGCCTTCCTTGAGGTGGCCGATGGCGGCCTGCGTGGTCAGCAATGTTCCCAGCACGTTGATGTCGAACTGGCGGTGGAAGCTGCCCTCGGTGACATCTTCAAGCGCGCTCCATTCATACACGCCGGAATTGTTGACCAGGATATCGAGCTTGCCGAATGCGGCGATGGCTGCGTAGACGATGCCCTTGGCGTCGGCCTGTTTCGACACGTCGCCTTTTACGACGATGGCCTTGCCGCCGGACTGTTCGATGACGCCTTTCACGGCGTCAGCGCCTTCCTTGCTGGAGGCGTAGTTGACGACGACGGATGCCCCCTGCGCGCCCAGCGCCTTGGCGATTGCGGCGCCGATCCCCTTGGATGCGCCGGTGACGATTGCGACCTTGCCATCAAGATTTGACATGTGGGTGTTCCTGTTTTTGTAACGTTTGTTCGTTAGTTCAGGAATGGAGAACTATTGAGCCCGGCTTCAAGACCCCCTAGATAAAGATTCATGAGACCGCTGTTTCACCCCGCCAGCGACGACATCCGCGCCGAGGACGTTCTTCACGCCCTCGCGGACCCTGTTCGTGCGTCGATCTTCACGCAGATCGCCAGCGCGTCGTGTGCGCAGATCTGCGCGGCGTTTTCGAGCGTGAACAACAAGCCGATTCCGAAATCGTCGCTGTCGCAGCACTTCCGCGTCTTGCGCGAGGCGGGACTGATACGCTCCGAGCGGCAGGGCGTTGAGATGCACAACACCTCGCGCTTTGACGAGATCGAAGCGCGCTTCCCCGGTCTGCTGCCGGCTATTCTTGTGGCTTACAGTGCGCGGAAGGATGCGCCAACGAAAGCCTCGCGCGGGCGGCGGGCGGTTGGACGTTAGAGCGCCTCAGCGCGTCTTACGCACGCCTTTGCCGAGGCCGATCTTCTTGGCGAATTCGCTGCGGCGTTCGGTGTAGCTGGGGGCGACCATCGGGTAGTCGGCGGGGAGGGACCAGCGGCGGCGGTAGTCGTCGGGGCTCATGTCGTAGCGGGAGCGCAGGTACCGCTTGAGCATCTTCAGCTTACGGCCGTCTTCCAGGCAGACGATGTAGTCTTCTGTTACGGACTTGCTGATGGGGACGGCAGGCTTCAGCTTCTCGTCGGTGCGCGTTTCGGGGGCGCCGGACAGTGCAGATACTGTGCGGTAAACAGAACGGATGACCTCGGGAAGGCTATCTGTGGTCACTGGATTGTTGGAGACAAAGGACGACACTATTTCCGAAGTCATTCGGAGCAGTTCGTCATTTGGTAGCACAGAATTGCCTGATGCTTCTGGCATGTTTTCTACCCGCTCTATGCAACCTTGCGTCCCCCGGACGCATCACCACCAGACAAGGGCAACTAATACCAAGTAGCTGACCGTAGATTAAGCGGGAATACTGATTCTGTTCCATCAGGCTTACCCTATCGGCGAGCGATACCTTTTGTCGGTTTGCAAACTTCGGCCAAGCCTTCGCCAGGGAACCGGGAGGCTTGCCAAGGGAGTGGCGAGCCCGTATCGCCCGTCAAATCCGCCCCGAAAGCTTGGAGTCGCGCCACATGAGCCAGTCGAATTCCCTGACGAAGGGGTTCTTTTCGACAGGTCTTGCGGAGGCTGATCCAGTAATCGCTAAGTGGATCGGCGAAGAACTTGGCCGGCAGTCTCATCAAATCGAGTTGATCGCGTCCGAGAACATCGTCTCGCGGGCAGTGCTGGAAGCACAGGGATCGCTGCTGACCAACAAGTACGCCGAGGGGTATCCGGGCAAGCGCTACTATGGCGGCTGCGAGTTCGTGGACGAGGTCGAGACGCTGGCGATCGACCGGGCGAAGCAGTTGTTCGGGTGCGAGTACGCCAACGTGCAGCCGTCTTCGGGCAGCCAGGCAAACCAGGCTGTGTTCAACGCGCTGATTTCCCCCGGCGACAGCATTCTGGGCATGAGCCTCGATGCGGGCGGCCACCTGACGCACGGGGCAAAGGCCAACCAGTCCGGCAAGTGGTTCAAGGCGCACCAGTATGGCGTGCGCCTGCAGGATGGCCGGATCGATTTCGACGACGTGCGCAAGGCGGCGAAGGAAGCGCAGCCGAAGATCATCATCGCGGGCGGCTCGGCTTATTCGCGCACGATCGACTTCGCGGCGTTCCGCGCGATCGCGGATGAAGTCGGTGCTTACTTCATGGTGGACATGGCGCACTTTGCCGGTCTGGTGGCGGCTGGTCTTATCCCGAGCCCGCTGCCGCACGCGCACGTGGTGACGACGACGACTCACAAGACGCTGCGCGGACCGCGCGGTGGCATGGTGCTGACGAATGACGAGGCGATTGCCAAGAAGATCAATTCGGCGGTGTTCCCCGGGATCCAGGGTGGACCGCTGATGCATGTGATCGCGGGCAAGGCCGTGGCGTTCGGCGAGGCGCTGAAGCCTTCGTTCAAGGCTTATGCGCAGGCTGTGATCAATAACGCCAACGCGCTGGCGGAGACGCTGAAGGCGGGCGGGCTGGATATCGTGTCGGGTGGTACGGATACGCACCTGATGCTGGTCGACCTGCGCCCGAAAGGCGTGAAGGGCAACGCGACCGAGAAGGCGCTTGAGCGCGCCTACATCACCTGCAACAAGAACGGCGTGCCGTTCGATCCCGAGAAGCCGATGGTGACATCGGGCGTGCGGGTCGGCTCGCCGGCGGCAACGACGCGCGGCTTTGGCGTGGGCGAGTTCAAACAGGTTGGCCAGTGGATGATCGAGATTGTCGACGCGCTGGCGAAGGGCGGCGAGACGGATGCCGTTGAGACGAAGGTGCGTGAAGAAGTGAAGGCGCTGACCGCGCGCTTCCCTATCTACGCCGCGCCCTGGGGTTGAAAGCAAAGAGGTAACGCTTGCGCTGTCCTTACTGCGGGTTCGCAGATTCAGTCGTGAAGGACAGCCGGCCGGCTGAAGAAGATACCGCTGTGCGCAGGCGGCGCGGGTGCACCAATTGCGGCGGCAGGTTCACGACATTCGAGCGGGTGCAGTTGCGCGACCTGATCGTTGTGAAGCGCGATGGGCGCAAGGCTGCGTTCGAGCGCGACAAGCTGCGCCGATCGCTGAAGATCGCGCTGCAGAAGCGGCCGGTGAGCGAGGACCAGCTCGATCACATGATCTCGGGCATCGTGCGCCAGCTCGAGAACATGGGCGAGAGCGAGATCAAGACATCCGACATCGGCGAGATGGTGATGGAGTCGCTGAGCGGGCTCGATCCCGTCGGCTTCATTCGCTACGCGTCGGTGTACAAGGACTTCAAGACGCCGGCTGACTTCGCGGCGTTTGTCGCCAAGCAGACCGAGGATCACGACAACGGCGAGAAGGAATGAGCGCGGGCGCTTCTTCCGGCCGGCCGACAGTCACGTTGAAGCTGGCGACGTCGCTGGACGGGCGCATTGCGCTGGCGAATGGCGTCAGCAAATGGATCACGGGCGAGCCGGCGCGGGCTGAGGTTCATCGCCTGCGTGCGTTGCATGACGCGGTGATCGTGGGTTCCGAGACTGTGCTGGCGGATGACCCTGAGCTGACGGCGCGGATGGATCCGATGCCCGAGAAGCAGCCGCTGCGCGTGGTGGCCGATAGCCGGGGGCGTGTGCCGGCGAGCGCAAAGCTGTTCTCGACGCTGGAGATGGGGCCGGTTGCGATCGCGACGCTCGAGACGATGGATCTGGAGCGCTGGCCTTCGACCAGGGGATTGCAGTTCTGGATGCTGCCGGCCGGCGAGGGATCGAGCAGCGTGTCGCTGGTCGAGATGATGAACTCGGCGCAGCGGGCGGGCGTGACCTCGATGATGATCGAGGGCGGTGGGCAGCTGGCGGCGTCGTTCGTGCGCGCGGGGCTGGTGGACCGGATCGAATGGTTCAGGGCGCCGATGCTGCTGGGCGGGGACGGTCGGCCGTGTCTGGGCGGGCTGTCGCTGGAGACGCTGGAGGCCGCGCCCAGGTTCACGCGTGTTGGCGTGAAGGAGGTCGGTGTCGATCTCTGGGAAAGCTACGCGCGCTAGTTCTGCGCGGTGATTGCCCCCGTAAAAGCGCCGATTCCCTGCGTCCAATTGGCCATGCGGGGCTGCCGCCTTGGGATTAAGTATGGCTGACCCCACCTGATGGTTTGACGATGGTTGTCAGGCGGCCCGGACGGGCGTAGCGGCATGGCGGGCTGGCCCTTGATGGGCCGGATCAGGATGTTTGAATGTTTACCGGGCTGGTGAGTGACGTGGGCAAGGTGACGTCCGTCGAGGACGCCAATGGCCTGCGCCGTGTTCGCGTGGAAGGCGTCTATCCCGCCGCCGCGATCCAGATGGGCGCATCGATCCAGCACTCGGGTGTTTGTCTGACCGTTGTGGAGTTCGGTGAGCGGGCCGGTGGTTCGTGGTGGGTGGTGGAAGCCATTCCCGAGACGCTGTCGCGGACGACGCTGGGGCAGTGGCAGGTCGGGTCGCGGGTGAACCTCGAACTGTCGCTGAAGCTGGGCGACGAGCTGGGCGGGCATTTGGTTTACGGACATGTGGACGGGCTGGGTGAGCTGGCCGAGATACGGCAGGTGGGCGAGAGCCGCGTGCTGCGCGTGCGCATTCCCGAACAGCTTGCGAAGTTCTTTGCCGAGAAGGGCTCGGTCACCATTGATGGCGTGTCGCTGACCGTGTCGGCGGTGAGCGCAGCCAAGGGGGATGCGTGGTTCGAGGTTTCGCTGATCCCACATACGTTGTCTGTCACGACGCTGGGCGAGCTGAAGGCCGGTGACAGGGTCAATCTGGAAGTTGATATGCTGGCGCGGTATGTCGCGCGGATGCTTGAGTGGCGAGCCTGATGAAAGATCACATCGAGAAGTATGATTTCTCCGCGGCGATCTCTCCCATCGAGGAGATCGTGGAAGAGGCGCGCAACGGGCGGATGTATATCCTCGTCGATGCCGAGGATCGCGAGAACGAAGGCGACCTGATCATTCCTGCGCAGTTTGCAACGCCGGCGCAGGTCAACTTCATGGCGAAGCACGGGCGCGGGTTGATCTGCCTTGCCGTGACGCGCGATCGCGCCAAGCTGCTTGAGCTCGACATGATGGCGCGGGAGAACCGCGAGAGCATGAAGACGGCCTTCACGGTTTCGATCGAGGCCAAGGAAGGCGTGACCACCGGCATTTCTGCGCATGATCGCGCGCATACGATCGCGGTGGCGATTGATCCGACCAAGAATGCCGACGACATCGTTTCGCCGGGCCATGTGTTCCCGCTGGTCGCCAAAGAGGGCGGCGTGCTGGTTCGCGCGGGACACACGGAAGCGAGCGTTGATATCTCGCGTCTGGCCGGTTTGTATCCGGCGGCGGTGATCTGCGAGATCATGAATGATGATGGCTCGATGGCTCGGTTGCCGGAGCTGGTGACGTTTGCGCAGCTGCACGGGATGAAGATCGGCACGATTGCGGACCTGATTGCGTGGCGCCGGCGGCATGACCGCTTCCTCGAGCGTCGCATCGAGAGCGATTTCGAGAGCGCGTGGGGCGGCAAGTTCCGCGTGATCGTGTTCCGCAATACGCTGGATGGCGCGGAGCACGTGGCGCTGGTGAAGGGGCGCGTGCAGGGCGACCAGCCGACGCTGGTGCGCGTGCATCGGATCGACTTCCTGTCGGATTTCCTTGGCGAAGCCGGGAAGCGCGAGGGGCTGGTGCGGCGGGCGATGGAGAAGCTTTCGGCTTCAGACGAGCCGGGCGTGGCGGTGTTCGTGCGCATGGGCATGGGCGAAGAGATCGCGCGGGCGCTGGGCGGGCAGGCCCCGGCTGCGGCGGAAGAGCCGGCTCACCCGTTGCGCGAATATGGCGTTGGCGCGCAGATCCTGAAGGATCTTGGCGTGCGGCGCATGATCCTGATGAGCAATACGCGTCCCAACGTGCTGCCGGGCCTTGACGGATATGGCCTGACGGTCGAGGGCTGGCGTCGCATTGACGGAGAGTGAACCTTGGCTGACGCACCCCGCATCCTGATCGTCACGTCCCGCTACTACGCCCATATCACGGCGGAGCTGGAGGCTGGCGTTGTCGAGGGGCTGGATAAGGTTGGCGCGACACACGAGTTCCTCGAAGTGCCGGGTGCGTTCGAGATTCCGGCAGCCATCGCAATGGCGGCGAGCACGGGCGAGTGGGACGGGTTCGTGGCGCTGGGCTGCGTGATCCGGGGCGAGACGAGCCACTATGATCTCATCACCAACCACGTTGCGCGTGGGCTGATGGAGCTGTCGATCTCCGGCGTGCCGCTGGGCTTTGGCGTGCTGACGGTCGAGAATGAAGAGCAGGCCAAGGTGCGCGCTGATCGCAAGCAGAAGAACAAGGGCGCGGAAGTCGTTGCCGCCGTTCTGCGCATGGTTGGCCTGTCGTACCGCTTCACCAAGGGCGCTGAGCATGAGTAACGCGCTGTCCGCTGATGCGGAACGCAAGCTGCTGGCGGCGCGCCGTGCGGGCGCCCGGCTCGCGGCCGTGCAGGCGCTGTATCAGATGGAGCAGACCGAGCAGTCGGCGCGCTCGGTGATCGCGGATTTCATGGAAGACCGTCTGGGCCTCAACGATGAGGGCGAGCCAGTCGAGGAAGCTGATCCGGATATCTTCAAGGCCATTGTCGACGGAACAGTGGAGCGCCAGGAGACGATCGACGCTGCGATCATGAAGCGGCTGGCGAGCGGCTGGAAGATCGAGCGGCTGGATGCGACGTCGCGCGCGATCCTGCGGGCGGGCGTGTATGAGCTGATCGCCGAGATCGGGCTGCCGTCGCAGATCATTCTCGACGAGTATGTCTCGATTGCACATGCGTTCTTCGAGGGCGCGGAGCCGAAGTTCATCAACGGGCTGCTGGATGCGGTCTCGCGCGATGTGCGTGCTGGCTGACGCTGATGGATGAGTTCGATCTCATCCGCCGATACTTTGCACCACTGGCAAGTTCGCCCGGCGCTGATGGTCTGCGCGATGACGTGGCGGAGATTGCGCCCGGCCTGATCGCGACGAAGGATGCGATCGTCGAGGGCGTGCACTTCCTGCCTAATGATCCGATCTCGACCGTGGCGCAGAAGCTGGTGCGGGTGAATGTTTCCGACATCGTCGCCAAGGGCGGAAAGCCGGATGCGGCGTTGCTGGCGCTGGTGTGGCCGAAGGGGCGGGCTTCGGAGCAGCTGGGTGATTTCGCGCGGGCGTTGGGAGCTGACCTTGCCAGGTGGGGCGCGCATCTCGTCGGCGGCGACACGACATCGACCAGCGGGCCGCTGACTTTATCGCTGACATTGCTGGGGCGCGTGGGCGCGCGTGGTGCGGTACGCCGGTCTGGCGCGCGGGTGGGCGACGATGTCTGGGTCAGCGGGACAATTGGCGATAGCGTGCTGGGTCTGATGGCTGCGAAGGGTGCGTTCGGGAAGCTTTCGGCCGAGGCAAGTAATCTGCTGGTGTCTCGCTATCGCGTGCCGGAGCCGCCGAGGCTGGCGTTTGCGGATCTGGTTGCTGCTTATGCAAGCGGGTCCGTGGATGTCTCGGACGGGCTGGTGGCAGATGCCGGGCATGTGGCTGAAGCGTCTGGTGTGCGGCTGGTGATCCGCGCAGGCGATGTGCCCTTGAGTGCTGTCGGGAGCGCTTATGTCGCCAACGCAAAGGTCGAGCTGAAGGCGCTGCTGACTGGCGGGGACGACTACCAGACATTGTTCACCGCGCCGCAGTCTGCTCGCGCGGAGATCGAGCGGGCGGGGCAAGTTGTCACCCGGATTGGCGCCGTCGATGCGGGGGCGGGCGTGAGCGTTCTGGGCGCTGACGGCGATGAAATGGCTTTCGATCGCGCCGGTTGGCGGCACTTTTCCGGGCCTGCAGAAGCGTAAACGCAGCCTCAACCATTGCCCGGCAAGGTGGCGGGATGCGCCTTTCCCGTCGTGAATTGCTGACTGCCGTTTCGGTCGCCGCTGTGATGACTGCCCTGCCAATCGCCGTGGCGCAGGAGCATGGCGCGGAGCCTGCGGCGCCTGATGAGGCGGAGGTTGCGCGTTCGGTTGAGCTGGGCGGGCTGGTGTTCCCGATCTTTGACAAGGACCTGAAGCTCAAGAACTACCTGTTCATCAGCGCGCGCATGCTGGCCGGCCCGGGCAAGGATGTGTGGAAGTATCGCGAGCAGCAGCACTTCATTCGCGACGCGATCGTGCGTGCGTCTCACAAGGTGAGCTTCAACGTCGCCGGCAATTTCAAGAAGCTGGACGAGAAGCTGGCTGCTGCTGAATGCCTGAAAGCTGCGAACGCGGTTCTCGGCGAGAAGGACGCGCTCGTTTCGATGACATTCACGCAGATCGCAAGCCAGCTCTCAGGCTGATCCGGTTCTAGTTGTTGCGGCCAGGGTTGTCGCCGGGCTGGCGATTGTCCTGCTGGTCCATGCCGGGCAGCTGGTTGCGCAGGCTACCGAGCGTTCCGAACAGTTGTTCCAGGATGCCGAGTTCGCGGCCGCGCGTGGGCGTGACGCGCGAGTTGTAGTCGATCACGCGGCCATCCTCGGTGTCGTAGATGAGCACGTCGGAGACGACATCATCCTCGTCGAACTGGACAGCGATGATGTGGCGCTGGACGACTTTCGGATAGTAGAAGGCGAGGCGTTCGCGGGTGGATGACATGTACACCCAGAGCTTTTCCTTGCCGGGCGCGAACTTGCCCTGCACGCCGGCGGTGTCGAAGATCGAAGCCGTCGAAGGGGTGCCGAGGCGGGCGAGCACGGTCGACCGCGTGTCGACGGCGGGCTTGACGTCTTCCGGGAGGGCCTGGTCGGGCACGTAGCCGTGGAAGTCGCGCGTCGCGGTGCAGCCGGCGCCAGCGAGGGCGGCGGCGGCAATGCCGACAAGAGCGAGACGGCGCAGGGCCATGTGGAAACTCCAGTACTTGGGGCTAGCTACAGGCAGGCCAACCGACTTGGCAAGGCTGGGAGACATCAGGTCTTTTTTGGGGCGAAATCGCCTCTCGGGAGACGGCTTCCCAGGCCGGGGAAGCCTGCTAGTGTCGCGCGCCTCGGGGTGAGGTACGCCAATGGCGAATCCAAAGGGCAGGCATGGCGCTCGGTAGCTGGTTTCAATCCAAGAAGAACCGCTGGGCTGTGGAGCGGCTGCACCGATCCATTCAGGATCAGGCGCTGAAGCCTGAATTCTATTATGACGGCGGCGTCCGCGACAATTTTTCCGGGCGTTTCGAGATGACCTCCCTGTTGGCGGCGCTGATGTTCCGGCGGCTGCGTGCGGCTGGAGGCGCCGGCAAGGCGCTGGCTCAGGACGTGTTCGACGCCCTCTTTGACGGCTTTGACGAGGCCCTGCGCGACATCGGGACGGGCGACCTCACGGTGGGCAAGAAGATCCGCAAGATGGGCGAGGCCTTCTACGGGCGCGCCAAGGCCTATGACGAGGCGCTGGCCGGCGAAACCGAAGTGGACCTGCAGCATTCCCTGGTGCGGAATCTGGGGCTCGCGGACACGGAAATGGAGCGGTTCGGCAAGTATGTCCGGCTCGTCGAGAGCACGCTGAGGCGGCATACGGACGAGCAACTGATGTCCGGCGAAGTGAACTGGCCGCGGCTGCCCTGAGCGTCGGGCGCTAAATTTCCCTGTAATTCCGTGCGCTTACAGTGACGCAGGGACGGACTTCACGGGGCCTGTTACCTCTCCCCGCTCGTGCTATTAGACCCCCCTGAATCATGGATGCACCGGGTTGATTCCGCTCGGTAAGCGCCATGCTGGAGCGCTTCGGCGGACATGGCGAACGGCAAGATCATATCCATCGACGGGATGGGCGGCGATCACGCGCCCCGGATCGTCGTCGAAGGGCTTGAGCGGTTCGCTCAGCGTCGTCGCGATCTGAATTTCCTGCTGCATGGCAACGAGACGCAGCTGGCGCCGCTGATGGCGAAGGCGCCCACGGCGGCGGCGCGGACGACGATCCGGCACACCGACAAGATGATCTCCATGGACGCAAAGCCCGCTGATGCGGTGAGGCGGGGCAAGGGATCGTCCATGTGGAACGCCATCGAGTCGGTGAAGAACGGTGAGGCGATGGCCGCCGTTTCGGCCGGCAATACCGGCGCGCTGATGGGCCAGTCGATGCTGATCCTCAAGAAGGCCGAGGGCGTGGAGCGGCCCGCGCTGGCGGCGAGTTGGCCGACGCGGACCGGCGTTTGCGCCATGCTGGATCTGGGCGCGGACATCGCAGCGACGGCAGAGCAGCTGGTTGAGTTCGCAATCATGGGTCAGGCGTTCGCGCGCGTCGTGAACGGCGTGGCGAATCCGCGCGTGGCGCTGCTGAACATCGGTTCCGAGGAGCTCAAGGGCCACGAGTCGATCCGCGAGGCCGCTCGCCTGATCCGGGGCAGCAATCTGCAGATGGATTTCCGCGGCTATATCGAGGCTGACAAGATCGGCTTTGGCGAAGTCGATGTGGTGGTGGCTGACGGGTTCACCGGCAACGTTGCGCTGAAGACGGCCGAGGGCATCGCGAAGATGATGTCCGACATGCTGAAAGAGGCATTCAAGTCTGGCCCGCTGGCGACGCTGGGCGCTCTTCTGGCCATGCCCGCCCTCAAGAAGTTCAGCGCGCGGCTTGATCCCCGCAAGGTCAACGGCGCCGTTTTCCTGGGGTTGAATGGCGTTGTGGTGAAAAGCCATGGCGGCACGGATGCGGTTGGTTTCGAGCAGGCAATCTCGGTTGCCGCCGGCATGGGCGAGAGCCATTTCCGTACCGAAGTGGAAGAGAACCTGAAACGGTTAGTGGCCAGTGCGAGCGCTGCGGCGCCCGCTGCAGTGACGAGCGAACAGGCCGCCAAGTAACACGAGGCGTTTGCGTGACAGAATTCGTATCGGTTGTGCGTGGCGTTGGCGGTCATCTCCCCGAGCGGGTGCTGACGAACGACGATCTCGCGAAAATGGTCGATACGACGGACGAGTGGATCACCGCGCGCACCGGCATCAAGAAACGGCACATTGCGGCTGATGGCGAGTACACGTCCGACCTTGGCGCGAAGGCGGCGAAGAAGGCGATGGATGCGGCGGGCGTCGGCCCTGACGACATCGATCTGATCGTCTGCGCCACGGCGACGCCGGACTACACGTTCCCGTCGACCGCCACGGTCATCCAGCACAAGCTCGGTATCTCGCGCGGTGCGGCGTTCGACCTGCAGGCGGTGTGTTCGGGCTTCGTCTATGCGGTGGCGACAGCGGATAACTTTCTTGCGCGCGGACAGTTTGAACGTGCGCTGGTGATCGGCGCGGAGACGTTCTCGCGCATTCTCGACTGGTCCGATCGCTCCACCTGCGTGCTGTTCGGTGACGGGGCGGGGGCCATCGTGCTGGAGCGCCAGGAGAAGGCGAAAGCCGGCGACCGGGGGGTGAAGGGCATCCACCTGCGCTCGGACGGGAAGTTCCGCGAGTTGCTCTACGTTGATGGCGGGCCGTCGACGACGCAGACGGTTGGCCATCTCCGCATGGTCGGCAATCAGGTGTTCAAGCACGCGGTGGGCAAGATTTCGGACAGTGTACGCGCCGCCGCCCAGCAGGCCGGGATCGACGTGAAGGACATCGACTGGTTCGTGCCTCACCAGGCCAACCAGCGCATCCTGTCGGCGGTGGCCGAAAGGCTTGGGCTGGAAGAGCACAAGGTCGTCTCGACCGTTGCGGAACACGGGAACACGTCGGCGGCCTCGGTGCCTCTGGCGCTGGCAGCTGCGACCGAGGATGGCCGCATCAAGCAGGGCGATCTGGTGCTGATCGAGGCCATCGGCGGGGGGCTCACCTGGGGCTCGGCGCTCATCCGACTTTAACATCTCGTAAACGGATGAAATTGTTCGGGATTTGAGGGAATGACCCCTTAACATCCGAATCGCACCAGTTTAGTCTTTCCTATCACTACGGAGAGGCTGGGTGCCGGAGAATACTCTTACGCGCGCAGATATCGTCGATCGGCTCGTCCAGAAGGTCGGGCTGACCAAACAGGATTCCAGCAACTTCCTCGAGCGCGTGCTTGAGCTGGTGTGCGTGGAGCTCGAGCGGGACGAGGACGTGAAGTTCGCCCGCTTCGGCAATTTCGTGGTGCGTCGGAAAAAAGCACGCGTCGGTCGCAATCCCAAGACCGGCGAAGAGGCTCCGATTTCTGCAAGACGGGTGGTGTCGTTCAAGCCTTCTCCGCTGTTGCGGCAGAGGGTCGAAGCTGCACAGACCGCCCGGAGAGATTGATGTCCACCACATCGCAGGCCGTCCTGTCGCCGGAGTCGGATTCCGAGTCCGGCTATGCGTGCGACAAATCCGCTGAAGCGTTCCGCACGATCGGCGAGGCGGCAGGGGAGCTAGGGCTCAAAACGCACGTGCTGCGTTTCTGGGAAACGAAATTCGACAACCTGCGCCCCATGAAGCGCCCTGATGGCCGCCGCTTCTATCGCCCGGATGACATGGAGCTGTTGCGCAGGCTTCAGAATCTCCTGCACGTGCAGGGACTGACCATTCGCGGAGCCATCAAGGCTCTCGATGGCGACATCGGAGACCAGCCGGGGGCGGCTGCCGAGGTCGAAGCCGAAGGGGCTGAAGAGATGATGTTTCCGGTGGAGACCGGCGCATCGGTGCGCGAGCTTCAGGAAGCCGTGCGCGACGCCGTGGAGCGTGGCGATTTCCGCGCCCCCGAAGTGCAGACGTCGTCGGCCGCCAAGCAGCGGCTTGAGTCCCTGCTGTCGGACCTGACCAGCCTCAAGTCGCGTCTCGATGCGGTGCGAACTGCGGCCTAGGCCGCTTTCGATATTCGAAAACACCTGTTTTGCTTGGGAATCCCGTTGTTGCTCCCGGCGGGTGAGCCCCCTATAAGGGCGCTCCTGAATTGGCGGAGCGTGGCGCAGCCCGGTTAGCGCACTAGTCTGGGGGACTAGGGGTCGTGGGTTCGAATCCCGCCGCTCCGACCATTTCAGGCCAATCATCAAACGTGGAAGATTGGCCAGAGTTGGAGTTATGGGCGGTTAGCTCAGCTGGCAGAGCGCCTGCTTTACACGCAGGATGTCGGCGGTTCGATCCCGTCACCGCCCACCATCTTCTCCTCACAAGCAGCGCCGCCTTCTGATTGCGGCGCCGCTCGTTTCTCGCGGCTAGTCCTCTGTTAGCGCCGGGCGTCCCGTGGCGGGGCGCGGCTGGGGCCCGAGGGTCTTCACCACATACTTCGCGACGGCTTGGATCTCCTGTGGCGTGAGGGCTGCGGCGAGAGCGGGCATTTCGCCTTGGCCTTGCGCGATCACGCGGGCGATGTTGGCGTAGTCTGTGCGGTTGGTGATGGGAGGCGCGCTGCCGCCGGCTATGCCTGCGCCGCCCGGGCCATGGCAGATTGCGCACATCTGGTCGAACTTGGTCTTGCCGATCGCAAGTTCTTCAGGCGTTGCGGAGATGGCCTGCGCCGCGAGCCTGGTTGAGGGCGGGGCGGCCGCGAGTGGAACGCCGCCGGCAGGCGCCGCGCCATTCTCGCTGACGCCGTCGAGCGTGAGCGCGACCATCTCGGCTGGCTCGCCGCGCTTGGACACGGTGAAGACGATGTACTGGCGACCATTCAACTCGTAAGTCATCGGCGCACCGGTGACGAGGTTGGGCATCTTCGCTTCCCAAACGACCTTGCCGTCTCGCTTGTCGTAGGCGCGGAACATCGGGCCACCTGAGCCGCCACCGATGTTTCCGGACTCGCCGAGGAACAGAAGCTCTTTGGTGAGAAGCGGGCCGGGGCGCACGTCGAACTTGCCCATCTTCGAGAAGTCGAGATTGAGGCCCTTCAGCGCAGGGTTGTTCTTCACGGAGTCGTCGGCGTCACCGATCGGGATGCGCCATTTGTGTTCGCCCTGATCCATGTTGGTGGCGATGACTTGGGAGTAGGGCGGCTTCAGGATCGGCAGGCCACGCGGGCCGTTGATCGGGGCGCCGCCGCCCCCGCCATAGTAGTGCATGTCGGTGGTCTTCGGGTCGCCCTTCTTGAGGCCGGCGTATTGCGGCTTGAGGCGCACGGGCGTGTAGAGCATGTGCGTGTCGGGGTCGAACGCTGCGCCGTTCCAGTTCGGCCCGCCGCCGGTGCCGGGATAGATCCATGTGCCCTTGTTCGTGGGCGTGACCATGGTTGGCGCGGTGTAGAGCGTGCCCTTGGTGTATTCCGCGGCGATCTTCTTCGCTTCTTCGCGAAGCTCTGGCGTGAAGTCGATCAGGTCGCTTTCATCGTAGCCGAGGCGAAGCATCGGGCCCGGCTTTGTGGGGAAGGGCTGTGTCTTCGAGGGGTGTTCACCGGGAATGTCGGAGCCGGGCACGGGGCGTTCCTCGATCGGCCAGACAGGCTTGCCGGTGACGCGGTCGAACACGAAGGTGAGGCCCTGCTTGGTCAGCAGCGTGGCGGCCTTGATCGTCTTTCCGTCTTTTCTGATGTCGTGGAGGATCGGCGCGGCTGGCATGTCGTAGTCCCAGAGGCCGTGGTGGACGATCTGGTAATGCCACACGCGTTTGCCGGTCTTCGCATCGAGCGCGATGATGCTTTCGCCGAACAGGCCGTCGCCTATGCGCTGGCCGCCGTAGAATTCATTCGTCGGTGTTTCGAGCGGGATATAGACGTAACCCAGTTCCGGGTCCGCGCTCATCATCGACCATGCGCCGGCCTGACCCGTGTAGGCGTTGCTGCCGTCCGTCCACGTTTCTGCGCCGGGCTCGCCAGCTTTGGGGATGGGGTTGAAGCTCCAGACAAGCTCGCCGGTGCGAACGTTGAAGCCGCGGATCTTGCCGGGCGCGCCCTGCTTGTTGCGGCTTCCGCTCGGAATCACCTGGACGACGATGATGTCGCCGACGACCAGCGCGGGCGAGACGGAGGATACGTCCGTTGCTTCGGTACCTTCGATGATGCCTTCGCGAAGGTTGAGCCAGCCATTCTTGCCGAAGCCGGGCGCGGGTTTGCCGGTGGCGCCATCGACGGCGATCAGCCGGCCATCGCCCGAATTGTGAAAGACGCGTTTGTCCTTACCGTCGCTCCAGTAAGCAAGGGAGCGGAGGGCGAGCGAGGCACCGCGGCCGCCGATATCGGCGGGCTGCGGCTCGAACGTCCAGATCGTCTTGCCCGTGCCTGCGTCCACAGCGGCCATGCCGTGGTTGAGCCACGGGATGTAAAGAACGCCGTCATCGAGCAGGGGTGTGGACTTGTAGTTTGCGGAGCCGGGATCGCCGGAGGTGTCTGCCGTCCAGCGCCATGCGACCTTCAGGCGGTTCACGGTCTGGAGGTTGATCTGGTTCAGGGGTGCATAGCGCGTCTGGCCGGGATCCCCGCCCCAGTATTTCCATTCGGTGGCGTCGTAAGGCCTGGCTGCCATGTCTGACGCAACAGACGAAGAAATGCCGGCGCCGGGCAGGGAGCACGCGAAGGCGAGCGCAACGGCCATTGCACAAACAGCGACGCCGCCCGCGATCCTGCGGTTCAACATGACTTGCTCTCCTCCCGTTCGGGCCCAGCCTTTTGCCGCTGAGTCCCGGTAATTGGCAGGGAAACTACCCGCCTGCTGCGCCGGCGCAATCCGCAGGGGCAGGTTTCGCACTCACAAGGAAGTATATGTGGGTCCGGTGGGCCGGATCAGACCGTCTTGCGGCGCAGGGCCTTGCCCACGGCGACTTTCGAGAGAACGCCAAAGGCGTAGGCGGCTCCCCGCGGATCGGCAGCCGTGAGGCTGGCAAAGGCGCCGAACTTTCGGGTCTTGAAGGTTTCGATGATGGCGATGAGCTGATTCACATTGCGCAGCGCGCGGTCGCGTTCGGCCTGAGCCTTTCGTTCGTCGGGCGACAGGCGAGCACCATGCTGCAAGGCAAAGCGCTTTTCCGCATCCAGCCATGCCCGTGTCTGATCCGGCTTGAGCCGGTGTGACGTCGACCCGGCGGAGCGGGTATAGAAATAGCCTGCGGACGGCGTGTAGGTCATTCGCGCGCCGGCGGCGAGCAGGTGCGCGACCAGATAGTAGTCCTCGCTGTTGCGCAGCGCCGTGTCGTACGCGATTCCCGTCTCGAGCAGCTTGCTGCGGCGGATCAGCGGCTTCAGGTAGCCTAGCGCATCTCCGCCGGAAATCGGGTTGTTGAAGCGCATCCAGGTCGTGAGATCGATGTCGCGCGCGGCGGCGAAGTCAGCGGACTTCAGAAATGGTGTTGAGGAGATTGGGCGGCCGGCCTCGTCCACCTCGGTCATGTTATCGACGGTGATATCTGCGTTCGCTGCGTCTGCCGTTGTTACAAGCGTGGCAAGCCGTGTCGGCGCGATTGCATCGTCTGCGTCCAGTACAGCGACATAGCGCCCGCGTGCGTTCTGGATGGCAAGGTTGCGTGCCGCGGACGGCCCGCCGTTTGACGGAAGGCGTAGCGCGATTATGCGCGCATCTGCTTCGGCAAACCGTTGAAGCGTTTCGAATGTGTCGTCGGGCGAGGCGTCATCGACAGCAATGATTTCGACGGCAACACCGGTGGACGCGAGCGCTGAAGCGATGGCTTTCTCGATGAAGGCAGATGCTTTCCACGCAGCCACAATGACGCTGACGTCGATGGCGTCGTCCGCGCGCAACGCGCCGCCAGCTGTCACGCGCCCGCCGGTTGGGGCATCAGCGGTGGAGCAGCATGCTTCCTGGGCAGCTTTTCCTTGCGCGCTGCGGCGATAAACAGCAGCACGACCGTGCCGCCAAACTCGCCTGCAAGATCGGCCTCGCTCGTCGTGCGCAGCACCAGCATCAGAGCAAGCACAAGGAAGGCCATGTTGGTGGCGGTCTGATTACGAAGCCAGGTGATCGCGGCGCTGAAGCAGCACCATGCGGCCAGGAATACTGTCGCCCAGTAGCCGGGGTATCCGTAGTTCGCGCCGTTCTCGAGGTACGAATTGTGGAAGGTGAAGCCGGTGAACCTTTCAGTGCCTTGCAACAAGGCCTGAATGGAGTTGGCCATACCGCGTTCGGCGCGCCAGTATCCGTTCGCTCCAAGACCGGTCCATGGATGCTCATCCATGGTTCTCTGGGCGATTTCCCAGAGCATTGTCCGGCCCGTCAGCGTCGAGTCCTTGCCAAGTGCGTCGAGAATCTCTTTTTTGAGATCGAGTTGAAGGACGCCCAGCGCGATGTAGGCTGCGAACGCTATCAGCGTGGCGAGCAGCATCACAATGAATACGCGCATTTTCGGGATGCGGGTTGCGGGTTGCCAGATAAAGGTGTGCCCCACCATAACGAGCGTTGCGCCGATGACCAGCAGCGTTGTTGTACCTGACTTGGCCATCAGGACGAGAAACATCGCCAGTGGGATCGCTGCGAAGGCAAGGCGACGCAGCCAGCGGCCATTCTCCTTATCAAAGGTGACGCCCAGCGCCGTGACGTAGAGGATGAACATGTTCACGGCGAAGAAGTTCTTCTGACCGAAAATACCGGTCCACGCGCCCTGATCCGGAGTGTTGATGACGAGGCTCAAGAGGGCGGCGATCAGTCCGACCAGGAAGTATGCGACAAGGATCTTGCGGCCGGGTATGCGCGTCGCCGCGTAAATGGCGACCGCACCCGTCAGAGCAAGCGAGAACCCTTTGCGCAACGCTTCGGCGCTCGACGGCGCCCACATCGCAGACATCGTGCAGAGGATGGGGAGCAGGAAAAGCGGCCAGCAGCGAGCAACCGCGGGCATGGTCTGTCGGGCGTACAGCAGGAGGCAGCCTGCAAAGTATGCGGCGGCAAGGTACCGCAGCGGCCCCATGAAGCCGAATTGCAGCGTGGTCGAAGCGGCCCAGATGAACATTACAATCGGGTCGGCGTGTCGGGCATAGCTGAGCAGCGACCGCGGCTGCTCCGGCTGGAAGCCGGCAGGCGGTCCGATGGGCGGGGAGCCCATGGTGCTGGTGTTGGCCGTGCTCATTCCGAGGGCAAATCCGAGGGTGGGTCAGGCGTATCCAGCCCCTTAAAGCACGGGGATGGTTTGACGTTAGGAACAGCAATCTGCGTACCATCAGGAGAGCCTGTCACACGGAATCCGCCTGTTGGGCGAACTCCGGGGATTAACCACAACCGGGGTCGCAAACGCTAGGAAAGCCTGCAGACGCGGGGCAGATTGCAGGAAATCATGGTTGGCGGAAGCTTAAGCCGCCGGGAGAGCGTTTCGCGATGTCCCAGATCAGGGTCGCCTGTGTCCAGATGCGGTCGGGAACCGCCGTGGCAGATAATATCGCCGCTGCCAGCGCGCTGATCCGTCAGGCGGCCGGGCAGGGCGCCGAACTAATTGCCACGCCTGAGATGACAACGCTGCTCGACCGGAAGCCGGGGGCGGTGTTCGAGAAATCGACTACCGAGGAGGCTGATCCTGGCCTTGCGGCGTTCAGGGCGCTTGCCGCCGAATTGCAGGTCACGCTGCTGATCGGATCGATCGCCATACGTGCAGGCGATGGGAAGTGCGCCAACCGCAGCTTTCTGATCGGGCCCGATGGCGAGATCGTCGCGTGGTACGACAAGATCCACATGTTCGATGTGCAGTTGAATGCGGGGAACATCTATCGAGAGTCCGACAGTTTCGCGGCGGGTGGAGAAGCGGTAATTGCCGACCTTCCTGCTGCCAGGTTGGGAATGACCGTCTGCTATGATGTGCGCTTCCCCGACCTTTTCCGTGCTCTGGCGTGGAGCGGTGCGAGCATCATTGCGGTTCCGGCGGCGTTTACCCGCATAACCGGCGAAGCCCACTGGCATATCCTGCTGCGTTCGCGGGCGATCGAAACCGGCTGCTTCATCATCGCGCCGGCGCAGGGCGGCAAGCATGAGGATGGACGAGAAACCTATGGCCACTCGCTGATCATTGATCCGTGGGGCGAGGTTCTGGCGGAGGGTGGTGTTGATCCCGGCGTGATCGTGGCGACGCTCGACCTCGGCAAGGTGGAGGAAGTGCGTGGCAAGGTGCCCTCGCTGAAGCATGTGCGGCCGTTCGGGCTCGCTGGTTCATGAACCCGATCTATGCCTCGCAAGCAGATACGATTTTCGATGTAATGTCCGGTCTCGCGCGCGAGGCGGGCGCCATAAATCTGGGGCAGGGCTTTCCGGAATGGGATGGTCCGCAGGATATTCGCGAGTATGCAGCGAAATCAATCATCGACGGTCCGAACCAGTATCCGCCAATGCGTGGAACGCCGGCTCTGCGCGAAGCTGTGGCGGAGCATTACGGACGCCTCCAGGGCGTTGAGCTTGACTGGCGGACAGAAGTAACCGTCACTTCCGGCGCGACGGAAGCGCTGGCGGCGGCGCTGTTGGCGGTGCTCCAGCCGGGCGACGAGGTCGTGCTGTTCGAGCCGATGTATGACAGCTATCTGCCCATGTTGCGTCGCGCGGGCGCTACGGCGCGTTTCGTCAGGCTGTCGCCGCCGGATTGGCGGATAGATGCTGTGTCGCTGGAAGCGGCGTTCACTGATAGAACGCGAGCGGTTGTTTTGAATACGCCGCTGAATCCCTCCGCCAGCCTGATCGGTCGCGAGGATCTGGCGCTGATTGCGGCGCAATGCGTGAAGCATGATTGCATCGCGATATCCGACGAGGTGTGGGAGCATTGCGTATTCGATGGCGCAACGCACATCTCGATGCTTCAGGCGCCAGGCATGCGGGAGCGGACGATAAAGATCGGTTCGGCCGGCAAGATGTTCTCGATGACGGGTTGGAAGGTAGGCTTTGCGTGCGCGGCCCCGAAGTTGACGGAAGCCTTTGCGAAGGCGCACCAGTTTCTGACCTTCACGACCCCGCCCCATCTGCAATCAGCGGTGGCGTTTGGTCTGGCCAAGTCGCGCGGGCACTTCGAGGAAATGAGGGGAGGCCTCGTGCGCGCGCGTGATCGGATGGCGTTGGCGCTGCGACAGGAAGGCTTTCATGTCCTCCCGACCAGCGGGACATATTTTTCCGCGATTGACCTGCAGGCCTCCGGCGTCGCCATGTCGGATTCCGAGTTCGCGATCCGCGCTGTGAAGGAGTGCGGGATCGCCACGATCCCGTTCTCGGCTTTTTATGTCAGTCCGCCCACGACCTCCCTTGTCAGGCTATGTTTTGCCAAGTCTGACGACACCCTCGATCAGGGTGTCGAGCGATTGGCAAGGGCGCGCGGATTGATGGTCTGACCAGATTTCCTCTTGCGCTTGCCGCAAGGCTCGCTTCGATAGCTGGTCAGCCGGAGGTTCGAATGGCGTCTATTCGTATTACTGCCCGTGTCATCGCGAAGGGTGAGCGAGCCTTTGGCCCCGGCAAGGCCGATCTTCTGGAGCATATCGCAGCAGAGGGATCGATCTCCAAGGCCGCCAAGGCCATGGAGATGAGTTATTCGCGCGCCTGGCAGTTGGTTGACGCCATGAACAATGCTTTTCGCAAACCGCTGGTGGAGTCCTCCACCGGTGGAAAGAAGGGCGGCGGGGCCGTGCTTACAAGGGCGGGCGAGGAAGTGTTGTCACTGTTCCGCAAGATGGAAGAAAAGCTGGCTGCTGACGCGGATACATTCTTCGCGGAATTCGAAAAGCGGTTGAGGTAGCGGTATCGACGCCGCGCTTATCCTTGCGGCAATTGTATTCTATCGGGTACGGGTGGTGACTTCGTAGAGCAGGCTGGAGCGGGCATGGAACACACGGTTGCGGGACCAGATCTGGGCTTGGCTGTTGCGCTGCTGGCGGCGGGTGTGGTCGCTGTGCCGATCTTCCGGTTGCTCGGCCTGGGCGCGGTGCTTGGATATCTCGCCGCCGGCGTTCTCGTTGGGCCTTATGCGCTCAAGCTGTTCAACGATCCGCAGGCCGTACTCCACGTCGCCGAATTCGGCGTTGTGATGTTCCTGTTCCTGATCGGACTGGAGATGCGTCCGGCAAAGCTATGGGCGATGCGACGCGACATCTTCGGACTGGGGCTGGTTCAGGTGCTGACCTGCGGCGCGCTGTTGTCTGGCGTCGGAATAGCGTTCGGGCTGCCATGGGCTGCGGCGGTGATCGGCGCGTTCGGCTTTGTGCTGTCGTCGACGGCCGTAATCATGAAGATGATGGAAGATCGCGGAGAGGTATCTTCGCCTTCCGGGCAGAGGTCTGTCGCCATCCTGCTGCTGGAAGATCTGGCGATCATTCCCTTGCTGGCGCTGGTTGCAGTTCTCGCGGCGATCGCCCCGGGGGCTGAAGTGAACACGCACGCCGCTCCGCTGTGGCAGACGGTGGCGCTGGCGGTGGGCGCTGTCGCGCTGGTGTTTGTCGCGGGCAAGTTCCTGATGAACCCGTTGTTCGGATTCCTGGCCTGGACCGGCGCGCGCGAAGTCATGACTGCTGCGGCGCTCATGGTGGTGCTGGGCGCCGCGTTGTTCATGCAGTGGGGCGGGCTTTCCATGGCGATGGGCGCGTTCCTCGCCGGCGTGCTGCTGTCTGAATCCACCTTCCGTCACCAGCTCGAGGCGGATGTCGAGCCCTTCCGGGGCATTCTGCTCGGGTTGTTCTTTCTTGGTGTCGGCATGTCGCTGGACATCAACCTTGTCATCGCCAACTGGACGCTGATCGCCGGCGGCGTGATTTCTTTCATGATCGTGAAGTCGCTCGGAATCTACGTGGTCGCGCGCCTGTTCCGCGCCAGGCACCGCGAGGCGCTGCATCGCGCCGCGCTGTTCGCGCAGGGCGGCGAATTCGCCTTCGTGCTCTACGGCACGGCGCTGGCCGTCGGCGTGATGGACGCGGAAACGTCTGCCGCGATGACGGCTGTGGTGATCCTCTCCATGGTGCTGACGCCGCTGGCTGTGATGGCGATCGAGCGGCTGACGCCACCTGAGAAGGAATCCATGGACGGCATTGAGGAGGCGTCGGATCTCCATGGCCGCGTCCTGTTCGTGGGCTTCGGACGTTTCGCGCAGGTCGTTTCCCAGCCGCTGCTGGCGAAGGGGATCGATGTGTCGATCATCGAGATCGATGTGGAGATGATCCGCGCAGCCGGACAGTTCGGCTTCAAGGTCTATTACGGTGATGGCACGCGTCTCGATGTGCTGCGGGCGTCAGGCGCGACGACGGCGGAAGCAATCCTCGTCTGCGTGGACAAGCAGGAAGCGGCCGACAAGATTGTCGAGCTGGTGAAATCCGAATTCCCGCATGCCAAGCTTTTTGTGCGCGCGTTCGATCGCGGCCATGCGTTGCGCCTCATCAATGCGGGTGTGGACTACCAGCTTCGTGAGACGCTGGAATCCGCGATCGTCTTCGGCCGCGAGGTTCTGCTTCATCTGGGCGTGGACGAGGCCGAGGCGGACGACCTTGTCCTTGATGTCCGACGCCGAGATGAGCAGCGGCTGGAAATGCAGATCGCGGGCGGTTTGCGCGCCGGGCTTTCACTCATGCGCGGCAATATTGCGACGACGCAGCCCGCTCCGCTGGTTGTGCCGCGCAAGAAGGCGAAGGCGCTCAACGATGAAGCCGCCGAAACCATTGCTGAAAAAGCTGATTAGGCGGGATCGATACCCGCTCGGGGCCGTTGCGCGTTCATTGAGCAAATCCGGAGACTGATGATGTTGCGCAAATGGTTGAGTTCGGTGGTGATTGCGGCTGCTGTGATCGGAGCATGCTCCGAAAAGCCGGCTGAAGCACCCGCAGCGGCGCCCGCGCCTGAGGTGGCCGCCACCCCTGCGGCTGCGGCGCCTTCGATCGAAGGTTTGCCTGCCGGTGACTACAAGATCGATCCGGCGCACGCTTCATTGGTGTTCACGGTCAACCACCTGGGATTTTCTCATTACACCGCTCAGTTCACGCGTTTCACGGCGGACCTCACACTCGATCCGACCAACCCGGCGACGGCGCAACTGACGGCAAGTGTGGACCCCACTTCGATCAGCCTTCCGTCGCCGCCGGATGGCTTTGTTGCTGAGCTGACCGGCAAGCAATGGCTGGATGCCGGGGCCTTTCCGCAGATGACATTCAAGTCGACCCAAGTGACGGTTACAGGCGCCAACACCGCAGATGTAACCGGCGATTTCACGCTGCACGGTGTCACAAGGCCCGTCACGCTGGCGATGACGTTCAACGGCGGCTATGTGGGTCATCCGCAGGATCCGAATGCTCGCATCGGATTTTCTGCGAAGGGCGCGCTCAAGCGGTCAGACTTCGGAATTGCTTACGGCGTCCCGGCGCCGGGATCGACGATGGGCGTCAGTGACGAAGTGACGATTGCGATTGAAGCGGAATTCAGCGGACCGCCTCTGGCCGACAAGCCCGCGCAGTAGCGGCGGGTATAGCCCGGGAAACGCCTCGCGACGCTTCCCGGGAAGTCCCGAAATCAATCCTTGGCGCGCTCGACGTAAGCGCCATCTTCCGTCGACACGATGATGCGCGTGCCTGTGCCGATGTGCGGCGGCACCATCACGCGGATGCCGTTCGACATCTTCGCCGGCTTGTAGGAGCTCGACGCGGTCTGGCCCTTCACGACTGGCTCGGTCTCGACAATCTCGAGCGTCACGCGCTGGGGAAGTTTGATCGCCACCGGCCGGCCATCGAACATCAGCAGGTCGCAATCCATGTTCTCGCCGAGATAAGCTGCGTCGTCGCCCAGCATGGCGGCGGGCACCATCACCTGTTCGTAGTTCGTGGGGTTCATGAACACGTAGAGTTCGCCGTCCTTGAAGAGGAACTGGTGTTTCACCTCTTCCACGAAGGCGAGTTCAAGCTGGTCCGTGGTCTTGTAGGTGTCGACCACTTTCACACCGTCAGAGATGCGGCGCATGTCGATCGTAGCGGTCGGGGTGCCCTTGCCGGGGCGGTAGGTTTCAGCCTTGAGGACGGTGTAGAGCTGGCCGTCTTCCTTCTCGAGGACGTTGCCCTTGCGCACGTCGCTGGCGATAACTTTGACCACGATAAGCCGCCTTTGTCTTTGGAGTGGCGGCAGAGTATGGCTCGGCCACCGGGAAACTGTTGAAGCGGCGCGGTCATACAATGAGCCGTCGTGGCGGCCAAGCCCGGCCTTGCAAGGCCATTGGAGCCTGATTTGCCTAATACAAAGCCTTGGTGGCACAGGGATTCTCACGCGGACCGCCGCCCCTTCCTGGTGGGCCGGGGCAGCATCCGGGATGCCTCGCGGGCCTGGTTCGTCACGCAGGGCTTCACCGAGGTCGAATGCGGGGCCCTGCAGATATCGCCGGGAAACGAGGCGCATCTGCATGGATTCCGCACCGATTGGGTCGGGGAGAACGGAGGTAGCCGCCCGCTTTACCTTCACACCTCTCCAGAGTTCGCGGCCAAGAAATTGCTCGCGGCAGGCGAAACCCGGATTTTCGATTACGCCCGCGTCTATCGAAACGGCGAGGCAGGTCCCCTGCATTCGTCGGAGTTCACCATGCTGGAATGGTATCGGGCAGGCGAGCCGTACAGCGCGGTCATGGCGGATTGCGTGGAGCTTTGCCGGTTGGCGCTCAAGACTACGGGGCGCGAGGCGCTGGAATGGCGCGGTCAGGCCTGCGATCCCAATCCGGAACCCGAACGCCTGACCGTGGCGGATGCATTCAAGCGCCACGCGGAAATCGACCTGGAGCCAACTTTCGGCAGCGCTGTTGCGTTGGCGCGCGCGGCGCAGGCGATCGGCGTCAGGACTTCGGCGGAAGATAGCTGGTCCGACATATTCAGTCGCGTGCTGGTCGAGCGTATCGAGCCCAAGCTGGGGCAGGGGTGGCTGACCCTGCTTTGCGAGTATCCCTCGGAAGAGGCTGCCCTGGCGCGGCCGCTGGCGAGGGATCAGCGCTATGCGGAACGGTTTGAGTTGTATGCTTGCGGCGTGGAGCTGGCGAACGGCTTTGGCGAGCTAATCGATCCGATCGAACAGCGGCGCAGGTTCGAGGCCGAGATGGACGTGAAGCAGGCGACTTATGGCGAGCGCTATCCGCTGGACGAAGAGTTTCTCTCGGCACTGGCGCACATGCCGCCGGCCAGCGGTGTTGCGCTCGGGTTCGACCGGCTGGTGATGCTCGCGACAGGGGCCCGGCGGATTGCCGACGTGCTCTGGACGCCGCCCGTTTAAGCGCGTCTGATCGCGCAAGGAGGATCATTGTGAAGCTGATCATCGCCACGGCCCTTGCCGCCCTGACCCTCACCGCCTCCGGTTGCGCCACGACGCCCGAGCCATGCACGTCCGAGTGGGTTCACTGGAAAACTGAAAGGTTCGTCGCCGCCTTCGTGAACAGCCACCAGAAAGAGTTTCTGGATGCCAGAAATTCGGCCCTGCTGTTCTCTGGCATGGGTGGGATTGATACCTCGGGCGGCATTCCGATGATGATCCTGTCGGCCGGCGGCGTTCTGTCCCTGGCGTCCGATTTCATGAATGACCTGTGGCCCGAGGTTCGGGACGCCGTGTCCGAATGCGACACCGCCCCACGCGCCGCCCAGCTGTTTTCCAGCATTCTGCGAGAGCAGGGCGTTGATGAGCGCGCCGCCAAGGCGATCGAGGATCTGGGCATGCTGCTGGACAGGCGCGGCTGACAGGCAGTACAGCCGCCGCAGATGACCCGCCTGATCGATGCTGGCCTTCCGGGCCCTCGCACCTTGCGTACGTCCGACGATCTCGTCGCGGCGGGCCTTGCCGCGCACTCCGCCGGGTTGGAGGCCGTGACGGCCGCCTACGCGACGGCGATAACTCCGGCACTCACAGACCTGATTGACCGCACTGATCCTGCTGACCCCATCGCCCTCCAGTTCGTTCCGTCTCCTGCGGAGCTGGACGTGCGTCAGGAGGAACGGCCTGATCCCATCGGCGATCATGCGCATGAACCTGTCGCGGGCATCATTCATCGTTATCCCGACCGCGTTCTTCTCAAGGCTGTCTCGGTTTGTCCGGTCTATTGCCGGTTCTGCTTTCGCCGCGAGATGGTGGGGCCGGACAAGGACGGAAACCTCACTCCGGCCGAACTTGAAGCGGCGCTATCCTATGTCCGTCAGCACCCTGAGATCTGGGAAGTCATCGTCACGGGCGGCGACCCGTTCATGCTTTCCGCGCGTCGCGCTTCAATGCTCACGCGGGAGCTGGAGGCCATCTCGCATGTGAAGGTCATCCGATGGCATACGCGCATGCCGGTGGCTGACCCCGACCGCGTTTCGCCTGAGTTCGTCGCGGCGATAAGCAGCCGTGTGAAAGCCGTCTATGTCGCGGTCCACTGCAACCATCCAAGGGAGCTCACGCCGGCTGTCCGCGCCGCCTGCGCAAGGCTGGTGGATGGCGGCATTCCGTTGCTGAGCCAGACCGTCCTGCTGAAAGGCGTCAACGACACCATCGAGACGCTGGAGCAGTTGATGCGTGGCTTCGTCGAGACTCGCATCAAGCCCTACTATCTGCATCACGCAGACCTTGCCCCGGGCACGTCTCATTTTCGAACGCGTGTAGACGACGGGCGGGCTCTCGTTCGACAGCTGCGTGATCGTGTGTCGGGCCTGGCCCAGCCGCACTACGTCATCGACATTCCTGGCGGCGTGTCGAAAGCGCTCGCATCTCCTGCTGACGTGGAGACCGAAGACGGCCGCGTGCGCCTGCGAGGGCGCGACGGCGAGTGGCGTGGCTACCCTCCTGTGTGACAACCTGTTGGCAAACCAGTGTTAATTGGTTGGAAGCCATTGGGAGCTAGTAGCATACAAATAAACCGCCCTCCTGGACAAAGGCCATCACGTCATGGCGCCAGCTCCGACCGTGAAAACGCTCTTCAATCTTGAGCGTACCAGCGTTTTGCTCGCTGACGGTGATGCCATGGGGCAGGGAATTATCAGCCAGATGCTGTCGGGGTTTGGCGCGCGAGATGTCATTAAATGCGCGACGACCACCGATACCCGCAAGCAGATATCTTCGCAGGCATGCCAGCTGGTGATCATCGATCCGGCCAGTCTGGGCGACGGCGGCTACGACATCATCCCATGGTTGCGACGTAAACTCGTCGAACCAAAGAAGCACGTACCTGTCCTGATAGCTACGGGCCACACCGAGCATTGCAGGGTCACTCAGTTACGGGATTCGGGCGCCAACTTCATTGTGTCCAAGCCCTTGTCGGCAGCGGTGTTGCTGGAGCGCATCGTGTGGCTCTCGCGTGAGCGCCGTCCCTATGTGGAAACCGACAGCTATGTTGGGCCTGACCGCCGCTGGCACGAGCAGCCGGCTCCAAATGGCGTTGGTCGACGTCAACGCGATCGCGAAATCCAGGCCCGCATAGCGGCGGGTGGTGACATGAATCAGGCCGACATCGACATGCTGATGTCGTCCGCTGAAGCGGGGGTAATTGCATGAAAACAATCTACGTCGACAACC